>JGI24187J35170_1000556_pt1 | contig 16914 bp, 15 predicted proteins | sample YNPBryBLVA2012_FD_35170 | JGI IMG/M metagenome (IMG submission 35170)
GCCCCGCCTGCGAAGGCAAGTTGACGGTCAGGCGCGCCTGCACCGCCGGCCGGGGGCGCGGCAAAACGCCCAACAGTTTCTCGATGACCGGCACGACGAACAAATACCCATTGACCAGCGCGCTGACGGGGTTGCCTGGCAATCCAATGACCGCCTTGCCGCCGCACACGCCCAAAATGGTCGGTTTGCCGGGGCGGGTATTCACGCCATGCACCAATACGCCCGGCGCCCCCAGCGTGTCAATCACCTCGGCGGTCATGTCGCGGGTGCTGGCCGACGAACCTGCGGTGATGACCAGCAAGTCGCATTCCGCCAGCGCGCGCGCCGCCGCGGCCTGCAAAGCGGCAAACGAATCGCCCACAATGCCATACAAGACAGGCTGCCCGCCGACCTGCTCCACCAGCGCCGCCAGCGTGTACGAGTTGATGTCGCGCACCTGACCGGGGCCAGGCTCGACGCTGGGCGGTACAACTTCATCGCCGGAGGAAAGGAGACCTACCCGCACTTTTTTGACTACACGCAAACTGGTGATGCCCAACGCCATCAGCCCGCCCATCTCAGCCGGACGCATCCGACTCCCCGCGGCCTGCACCACCTGACCCTGAGCCACGTCCTCCCCGACGAGGAGGACGTTCTCTCCCTCGGCCACCGCGCGCAGAATTTCGATTTCAGCCGCAAAACCCTCGGCTGGCTGCGTCTGCTGGGTATATTCGAGCATGACCACTGCATCGGCGTTTTCGGGCAGCATCCCGCCGGTGTGGATGAGCATGGCCTGGCCGGGCTGCAAAGCAAACGGCGGCGCAGCGCCCATCGGCACCTCGCCCGCCAAGATCAGATAAGCGGGCAGCGATTCGCTGGCGCCATAAGTATCGCGGGCGCGCACGGCGTAACCGTCCACGCTGGAGCGCGGGAAGGCCGGCAGCGGATGGGGAGCACGGATGTCTTCGGCGCACACGCGGCCCAGGGCCGAGGCAACCTCTATCGTCTCGGAAGCAGGTTCAGGCGTAGAAAGATGCGAGAGCAGGCGGTCTCGGGCCTCGTCGGGCGGGAGAAGAGTCAAAAATTCGGGCATAGGTCAACGCAACCAGAAAGCAAAGGTCAAGAGATAAGCGCACAGGCCAAAGACGGCCAGGGCGTCTACGGTCAGCAATTTCCAATTGGGTTTGGCGCCCACCGCCACGCTGCGCAGGGTGTAGATTTGCAGCAGGGCAAACGGGAAGGTCAGGAAGGCCGGCCAAATCAATCCCCCCGCCATGCCCCCAAGCGGCAAAGCCGCCAGCAAAAGGTAAGCGCCCAACACCAGGCCATGATGCAGCGGCACAGCGCGTTCCCAACCCATGCGTCGAACCAGGGTGCAACGGTCGTATTTCTGGTCGGCGGCATAGGTGGGGAAGTCGAGCGCCACGAAGCAGGCCAGCGCCAATAAAGTGAGCGGGAAGGAGATGAGGGCTGCCAGGCGATGGTAAGAGCCATTTTGCAGCACGAAACCCAGCGCAGGCGCAAACATGGAAATTTGCACTGCCAGCGCCAATTCTCCAAAACCAGCGTTCAACAGACGAAGCGGAGGAACGGCATAGGCCAATACCAGGGCCAGGGAAAGTGTCAAAAACAGCCACGCCGCCGCCGAGAGCGCGTTCGCCCGCGCCAGCATCCAGGCCATCACCGCCGCAAGAGACAGGGCAGCCAGGGCCGTCAGCCAGAGGGCGTTCTTCAGAGCCAGCCTTCGAGAGCGGGTTTCGCCTTCTTCCAGCGCATCTGCCAGCGGGCGGAAGGCTTCGGCCAACAGCCCCATGCCAACTTGCAAGAGCGCCGTAACAGCCAATCCCAGCCAAAAAGCCAGCGGACTGTGGGGGATGCCCAGGTAACGCGCAATACCGGCGCCCAACACATACGTCAGGGCCGCAAAAGTCAAATTCAGCGGGCGCGAGAGACGCAGCAAGGTCAAAAAACGTGGTGTCATCATGTCATGCAGGCACAATCATGCTCACGAAAGGAATAGCGCGCAAGAGGCGAACAAGCAGATAGGAGAGCGCACACACCACCAGGGCTGTCAGGGGAATGAACCACAGCGGGGTGCTCATCCAACTGTATAAGCGAAAGCCCAGCACGCCATGGCGCAGCAAGTCTATCACAAGAATATGCACCAGGTAAACGCCAAAACTCGCCGCCGCAAGAGAACGCAGCCAAACAGCCGCCCGTCCCTGCAATCGCTCGCCCAGGTCTTTGAACAGCAAAAAGCCACAAACAGCGGCCAGAATAGTGGGCAGGCTGAAATAACTGTAAAAGAAGGCGTCAATTGTCTCGGATGAGGCTGAGAGCCAGGCGGTACCCCAAAAGGTCACCAGCACAGCCGCCAACACACCCAAAGCGGCCAACCGACGCCCGCGCGGGGTGAGGCGCACCTCCGCCAGCCAATAACCGAGCAGAAAATAGCCTATGTAGCCGCTTACCATCGGAATCTCCAGCGCGGTGGGGAAACCGGTCAGGCGCTTGAACAGTTCGGGCAGCGAGGTGCCAAGAAGCCAAAGCAAAAGGAAGTATCCCAGGTCGCGGCGGGAGGCAGCCGACACCAGCAAGCGCAGGAGAGGCGTGACCAAATAGATGCCAGCCAACACATAGAGAAACCACAAATGGATTTCGACATCTCCCAGATAAATCGCCTTGAGGATAGACAAGACGACATGTAGCGGCGTCATACTGCCATTGCGGTAGGCGTCTACCGACCAGAGCAAGTAGAACACCGACCAAAACAGGGCCGGGAGACCTACCTTGACAAAGCGCCGCCACAAGAAAGCGCCCATGGGTTCGCGCTTGCCAAGCAACAAAACGCCGCTCACCATGAAAAACAGCGGCACGCCCATGCGCGACAGCGAATCGTAAAAATTGGCCGCCGCCCAGGCCGAAGGCGGCAAATCGCCTTTATAGAAAATGGGGTAAGACAGATGCACCAACACCACCTGAAAGACGGCCACGACGCGAATCAAATCTACCCAGGCAAAGCGGGCGGGCGCAGACGAGGTTTGGACTTCGGATAGACTCATAAAACAGGCGTCTCGGCCAGCCGTTTACGCAGGTCGCGCAGATGAATCTGATTATGAAGGTATACCATCTTGATCATCTCGGCCAAGGTCGTTTGCCCCAAGAAAGGGTGACGGCCCTCTTTGGACAGGTCAGCCTCGCTCAACCCCGCCACCCAGGCGGTCATCTGCGCGCGCACGGCGTGGAACTGCGCCAACAACTCGGCCGGCGGCACATCTTGGGTCTTTTCCTGCTGGCTGGCGTTGTAACGGTCAACAGAAAAATCCTGCGGCGCCCCCGGCCCGCCTAAGCGGATGCTTTCGAATAACTTGAGGAAGCCGCGCTCGGCAGTGACGAAATGCGCCAATACGCTGCGCACGGTCCATCGCGCACCTTCATCATAGACTTCGATTTGCCACTGTTCGGGATGCAAGGCAGCAAAAAAAGCAGCGCATTTCTCGCCTTCGGATTTCAGGCGCTCAGACAGAAAAGCAGGCGTTTCGGGCATAGCGCATCTCCTCTAAAGCAATGAATAGCCGCCATCTACCACGATGGTCTGGCCGGTCACGTATTCGTTTTGGAGTAGAAATTCGAGCGCAGCGGCAATTTCCTCGCTCGTGGCCGGACGCTTGAGCGGCAGGCGCTCGACCAGGCGGTTCCATTCCTCGGCAGGGAGGTCTTCGGGCGGCAATACCAGGCCCGGCGCAATGGCATTGACGCGAATGGAGGGCGCCAGCGCGCGCGCCAGCACGCGCGTAAGCGACTCTAGGGCTGCCTTGCTGACGGTATAGGAGGGGAAACCCGACCAGGCTTTTCCCGCTCCGATGTCGCTCACATTGACGATCAACCCGCCAGGGCGCATTCTCAGGGCCGCCTGCTGAGCGCACAAGAAGGGCGCCCTTGAATTCAGGTCGAGGGCGGCGTCCCACTCGTCCAGCGGGAGCGTTTTCACATCTCCGCGCGGCATGACCGCCGCCGAATTGACCAACACCGCCANGTGAGAGATTTTTGCAGCCGGGTCAGCCAGCAAAGTATCTACGGTATCGAAAAGCAAGCGCACCTGCTCGGGGCGGGTCAAATCTGCGGACACAGGAAAGGCCGGCACGCCAAAGGAGCGGATTTCGCCGGCCGTCTTTTGCGCCGCCTTCTCCGAAGTGTGGTAATGCAGCANCACCGCATAGCCTCGGTATGCCAGCGTCAGGGAAAAAGCGCGGCCTAAACGGTAAGCGCCACCGGTGACAATTGCCAAAGGGAAATCGGCCATAGGCCTGTTTTACCACTTTTTTCGATTTTTTGCTCATCCTGGCAAACGTGAAATTCTCGGCCCGTATCTTCTTTGTGGTCAGGGATTCGCAGCGGGGCTGTGGGACAGGTCTCTGACCTGTCCACGCAAGTCACAGACTTGCGCCACGCGCGGCACTGTGGGACAGGTCTCTGACCTGTCCACGCAAGTCACAGACTTGCGCTACGCGCGCAGCCATTCGTTCATTAGCATAATTCGCGTTGGAGATGAGCAAGAATTCTCTTGATGTACGGCAGCAAATTGTAAATTAGGATTCGAATTTCCTTTCTCTACCTGACTTATCTGGTAAAATATGCCCTTGCGACAACGGCCCTTGCGAGGCGCGCTTCCTTTCGCGCATCCCCTCTCCTCCAAGCGCGGTCGCCCTCTACAAAATTCAGTCAATTACCTTCGAAGGAGAACGTTCTCAATGGTTCGTATTCGTTTTCGCCGTGTTGGTTTGAAGGGACAACCCTCTTACCGCATCGTCGCTGCGGACAAGGAAAGTCCGCGCGATGGCCGCTTCTTGGAAATCCTGGGCTCCTACAACCCTCGCACCGAGCCGGCTACCCTGACCATCAAAGAAGACCGCATCTATCACTGGATGAAAAACGGCGCTCTGCCGACCGAATCGGTTGGTCAGGTGCTCCAATCAGCAGGCGTGTTGGAGCGCTTCGAACGCTACAAAAAGGGTGAAGATCTCGAAACCCTGCTCAAAGAAGCCGCCGAAGCCCAGGCCGCGCGCAACATCACCGTTAAGACCCGCCGCAATTGATCCATCTTCCATGCGGGCAAGAGCCTGAGGCCTGCCCGATGACCAAAAAGATTGGGCGCCTATGAAAGACCTGATCGAGTATATTGCCAAATCGCTGGTAGACCATCCCGAACAAGTCGAAGTGCGCGAGTTTCGCAATGGCAACCGCGTGCGCATCGAACTGAGCGTTGCCCAAGACGATATGGGGCGCATCATTGGCAAGAGCGGGCGGGTAGCCAACGCCATTCGCACCCTATTGCGGGTGGCCGCTGAAAGCGAAGGCAAACAAGCGACGCTCGACGTGCTGGAACCCTGATGACGCCTGGAAAGACACCGGCCGCCGCTGAGACAGGCTCGCCGCCCGCTGGCGAGCCTGAATATTTAGTAGTCGGCTTTCTACGCCGTCCGCACGGGGTCAAGGGAGAAATTCTCATGGATGTTCACACCGATTTTCCCGAGCGGCTGAAGGTCGGCATGACCTTGTTCGTAGGAGAAGAGCGCCTCCCCATGCAACTCGCCAGCCGCCGCTCCCATTCATCGGGCTGGCTGGTGCGCTTTCGCGGCCTCGACACGCCCGAACAAGTGGGCCGCTATCGCAATACCTGGGTTTACGTCCGCACCGCCGACCGTCCACCCTTGCCCCCAGGAGAATATTATCATCATCAATTGCTAGGCTTGAACGTGGTCACCGACCAGGGCCAGCCTCTTGGCACGCTGATAGAAATTCTCGAAACCGGCGCCAACGACGTATATGTGGTACGGGATGCAGACGGGCGCGAGACCCTGTTGCCCGCCATCCCTGCGGTCATTCTCGACATTCGGCCTGCTGACCGTTTCATGCGCGTCCACCTGTTGGACGGTTTGACCGCCTCCCCATCGAAGCACAATCGTCATGCCTGAAATGGACGAAAAAGGATACTGGATTGGCTTCAGCCTCATCAAAGGCATTGGCGCGGTCCGCTTCCAACGCTTGCTGGAGCGCTTCGGCGACGCCCAATCGGCTTGGGAGGCGGAAACATCCGCTTTAACGGAAGCCGGCCTAAGTCCGAAAGTGATCGAGCGGCTGGTCGCCGTCCGCCAGCAGGTAGACCTTCCCCGTCTGTATGAAAAAATCCTGTCGAAAGGCATCCAAATTTTGACCTGGCAGGATGAGGCTTACCCGCAGCGCCTGCGCGAAATTTCCCAACCGCCGCCGGTGCTGTATTTGCGCGGTCAATTGCTGCCAGAAGACGCCTGGGCAGTAGCCATCGTCGGCACGCGCCAAGCGACGCCGTATGGCCGGCAAGTGAGTGAGCAAATTGCTTCCTTTTTGGCAAGCAACGGCATGACCATCGTCAGCGGACTGGCACGCGGCATAGATACCCTCGCCCATCAGGCGGCTTTGCGCGCCGGCGGGCGCACCCTGGCGGTGCTAGGCAGCGGCGTGGACCGCATCTACCCACCCGAACACCGCGCTCTGGCCGAGCAAATTTGCGAACACGGCGCTTTGTTGAGCGACTATGCCCCCGGCACGCCCCCCGAAAGCGCCAATTTTCCTCCCCGCAACCGCATCATCTCTGGGCTTTCGATGGCGGTCGTGGTGGTGGAGGCAGGCGAGACCAGCGGCGCTTTGATCACTGCCGAATTTGCCGCCGAACAAGGGCGCGAAGTCTTTGCCGTGCCGGGCAGTATCCTGGCGGCGCAAAGCAAAGGCACGAACAAACTCATCCAGCAAGGAGCACTGCCCCTCTTGAACGCCAGCGATGTGATGCAAGCCCTCGATCTGACGCGCATCGGCCAACAAAAGGCTGCCCGCAAGATACTCCCCAGCGACGCCGTAGAAGCCAAACTGCTGGAGACCCTCAGCGACGAGCCGCTGCATGTAGACGAAATCCGCAGCCAGACCGGCCTGCCGGTAGAAAAGGTCTCTGCCACTTTGATTATGATGGAACTCAAAGGCATGGTGCGCCAGGTCGGCGGAATGCAATATGTAGCCGTTCGTGAGGTACAATCGGATTATTCGGTCAGCAATGAATGATGTAGAGCATACGTACGCGGTCATCATGGCGGGCGGCGGCGGAACGCGCTTGTGGCCGCTTTCGAGACGGGCACGTCCCAAGCAGATGCTTTCTCTGGTAGAAGGACACTCCTTGTTCCAGGCTACCCTTCGGCGTCTGGAAAGGCTTTTTCCTCCCGACCGCACGCTGATTGTCACGGTCGAAGAGCAAGCCGAGAGGCTGAAAAGCCAGGCTCCTTTCATTCCCGACAAAAACTTTCTGCTCGAACCCGTCCCGCGCGGCACGGCTCCTGCCATTGGGCTGGCAGCCATCGCCATCCAAAAGCGCCATCCACAAGCCAGCATGGCCGTCTTGCCGGCTGATCACTACATCCGCAACGATGAACGCTTCGCCGGGCTGTTGCGCACAGCGATGGCTGTGGCAGAAAAAGACTACCTGGTGACGCTGGGCATCACGCCCACCTACCCGGCCAGCGTCTACGGTTATATTCAAAGCGGTGAGCGCTTGCCCGAATCCTTCGACTACGCCGCGCATCGGGTTTTGCGCTTCGTCGAAAAACCGAACAAAGAACAAGCCTGCTCGCTGCTCGAAGCAGGCAATTATTTCTGGAACTCAGGGATGTTCTTTTGGAAGGTAAAAAATATCCTAAACGAAATGTCGCGCCAGATGCCGAATCTGTATTCTGTGTTGACGGACCTCGAGACGGTATGGGGAAGCGCGCAGCAGGCTGCTACCCTGAAGAGGCTGTGGCCGGCCCTGCGCAGCGAGACGATTGATTACGGCATCATGGAACATGCCGAACGAGTTGCGGTGTTGCCAGCGGAGGGNTTAGAATGGAATGACATCGGCAACTGGGAGNCCCTGTTCGATGTCTTGCCAACCGATCAAGACGGCAACATCGTATTCGGCGGTCAGCATNTCGCCGTAGATACGTCCAACTCGCTCATCTATGGAAATCACGATGGGCGTCTCATCGTCACCATCGGCATAGATAACCTGGTTATCGTAGATACAGGCGATGCCTTGCTCATCTGTCACAAGGAACAAGCCGCCAAGGTGCGCCAGATGGTAGAACATTTGAAAAATTCAGAGTGGGAACACTATACTTAAGCCTACTTTCCCTACTTCCTACTACTTCCTACTCTCTATTCTCTACTCTCTTTACCTGGAGGTTTCATGGAAGCCTATTGCGTGAAATGCAGGACCAAACGTGAAATCCAAAACCCCGAAGCAACCTTCAACGCCCAAGGTTCGCCTGTTACGACAGGTATCTGCCCGGAATGCGGCACAAAATTATACCGCGCAGGCAAAACCCCTGCTCATGAAGGCCTGACGCCGCCGCAAGCCGTGAACACCCGCGAAGGGAAACTGGTCATCGTCGAATCGCCGGCCAAGGCCAAAACGGTAGGGCGCTTCTTAGGCAAGGGCTACACCGTCCGCGCTTCGGTGGGACACGTGCGCGACCTGCTGCGTTCGCAGTTGTCGGTAGACGTGGAAAACAACTTTGCGCCCAAATATCGCGTTCCCAACGAAAAGAAAGCAGTAGTCAAAGAGCTCAAACAACTGGCAAAGACCGCCCAAGAAATCTACCTGGCAACCGACCCCGACCGCGAAGGCGAGGCCATTGCCTGGCACTTGATGGAAGCGGCTCAAATCGAGCCAAAACTGGCAAAGCGCGTGGTCTTCCACGAAATCACTGAAACAGCCATCAACGAGGCCTTTTCACACCCACGCGGCATCAACGAAGACTTGGTCAATGCTCAGCAGGCGCGGCGTGTGCTAGACCGCCTGGTGGGTTATAGCATCAGCCCGATTCTATGGGAAAAGGTACGCAGCCGCCTTTCGGCCGGGCGCGTTCAATCGGTGGCGCTGCGGCTCATCGTCGAGCGAGAACGTGAGATCGAGGCTTTCGTGCCGGTGGAATATTGGACTATCGGAGCCGAGTTCAAGCCGGAGAAAATCCGCTCCACTTTCCTGACCAAACTGTCCAAGATAGATGGCAATGACCCCAACCTTCCAAACGAGGAAACGGTCAAACCTTTGCTGGCAGATATGGAAGGGGCGGCTTACGTCATTACCAAAGTCAAACGCGGCGAGCGCAAGCGGCGGCCTTCCCCGCCCTTCATCACCTCCACGCTGCAACAAGAGGCCTCGCGTAAATTGGGCTTTACCGCCAAGCGCACGATGGGACTGGCGCAAGGCCTGTACGAAGGCCAGGATGTCGGCGAAGGCGGCACAACCGGCTTGATTACGTACATGCGCACCGACTCGACCAATATTGCAGAAGTAGCACAAAAGGAAGCCCGTGAATACGTGAGGGGCAAATACGGTGCAGACTTCCTGCCCGACGAGCCACCCCAATACAAGACCAAATCGAAAGGCGCACAGGAAGCGCACGAAGCCATCCGCCCGACCTCGGTCATGCGCGACCCGGAGAAGGTCAAACCCTACCTCGAACCGGCCATGTTCAAACTCTATCAACTCATCTGGCAGCGTTTTGTCGCCTCTCAAATGGAAGCGGCCGTGTACGACACGCTGCAAGTGGAAGTGACCGGCACGAGCAGCGCACATGAGTACCTGTTTCGCGCTTCTGGCTCGGCAATCAAATTCCCCGGTTTTCTGGTGGTCTACGAAGAAGCCAAAAACGAAGATGCCAAAGCCGAGGAAGACGAGGAAAACGTCCGCATCCCGGCCGGGGTAGCGGAGGGGCAAAAGCAGGAACTGGTGCGCCTGATACCCGAACAACACTTTACCCAGCCGCCGCCGCGTTACTCGGAGGCTTCTCTGGTACAGGCGCTGGAGGAATACGGCATCGGCCGGCCCTCCACCTACGCCCCCACCCTTTCCACCATCCAACAGCGCGGATACGTGGAACGAGTGGACCGCCGCTTGATTCCAACCGAGACCGGAATGCTGGTCAACGACTTGATGCTCCAATATTTCCCCGAAATCGTGGATTTGAACTTCACCGCCCGCATGGAAGAAGACCTGGATAAGATCGCCTCCGGCCAGGTGGAATGGGTGCCGGTGATGCGCGAATTCTACGGGCCGTTTTCGGTCAAGGTGCAGAAAGCGCAGGCCGAGATGCCGGTCACCAAAAGCGGACCAGAACCCATCGGGCGCGCTTGCCCCGATTGCGGCAAGGAATTGGTCATCCGCTACGGGCGTTACGGCAAGTTCATCTCGTGCAGCGGTTTCCCAGAGTGCCGCCATACCGAACCCTGGCTGGAGAAAATCGGCGTCGCCTGTCCGAAATGCGGCGGCGAGATTGTGGAACGCAAAACGCGCAAGAACCGCATCTTCTATGGCTGTCTCAATTACCCGGCCTGTGATTTCACCTCATGGAAAAAGCCGCTTGCCCAACCTTGCCCCAAATGCGGCGGCTTGCTGGTGATTGCCAATAAACGAGAAGCGCAATGCTCCACTTGCCAAGAAACCTTCCTGTTGGAAGAAATCGTCCCCGAAAGCCTGGCCTGACCCTCTACCCTCTCCCTCACCCGAACCCTCTCCCAAAGGGAAAGGGAAGGGAGAGGGACAAACATGCGCTGTAATACTAGTGGGTGAGTGAGTTTTCTGGGTTCGATGGGATATAATTATGGTAGTGCTATCTTCTCGAAAAGAAAGGGGAAGCCAGGAGCAAGACGCTCTATGCGCGCCCAGCCCGCCGCCCCACTGAGCGAGAGGATGCCACCGACAAGTCGATTCAATCCAAAGGAGGTGACATGGCTTCGATATTCCAGTTATTCGCTGTTTTGATCAAACGCCCAACAGTAGCGGCTGTTTTGGGTCTCATCGGTGGCTTGATGCTCGGCCTGACTATAGGATGGTGGCTTTGGCCGGTAGAATGGACAAATACCACCCCTGAGTTGCTGCGCCCTGACCTGCAAGAAGACTACCTGCGAATGGCCATCGACTCCTTCCGCGTCAATGGCGACCCCAATCTAGCGGTGCGCCGTTGGGACGATTTGGGGCCGAACGCGCGCACCCTCTACCTGAAAATTCAAGAAAGCCCGGCTGGGCTGGATATGGGCGCTATCGCGGCTTTTGGGCAAGTTATCCAAACCGTGCGCGGACCCATCAAAGCAGCAGCGCCCTTGCCAGAGGAGAAAAAGGGGATGTCTTTCAGCACCCTCCTGATTACGGTGGCAAGTATTCTCATCCTAGCGGTGATTGTTTTTGGCGCCATTTACCTGATTCGTAACGTCTTCAGGCCGCGCTCTGGCACTGTCACCCCGGCTATGCAAGCCGCTGAGGTGGCACGTCGCACCGAACGCACCGATTTCCAATCGCTGGGATTGGCGCCTCCTGTCACCCAAACCATGACGACCTACATGCTGGGCGATGATTTGTACGACGAATCCTTCAGCATAGACACCCAAGGCGGCGATTTCCTCGGCGAATATGGCGTAGGCATCTCCGAGACCATTGGCGTGGGCGACCCCAAAAAAGTCACAGCCCTGGAAGTGTGGCTCTTCGATAAGAACGACATCAAGACCGCCACCAAAGTCTTGATGAGTTCCCACGCCTTTGGCGACCCCAACATCCGCGCCCGTTTGGAAGCCAAAGGTGAACTCGTGCTGATCGAGCCGCAAAAACAAATCATGCTTGAAACAGCGGCGCTTCAATTGCTGGTCACCATCGTAGACTTGGAATACGGCGTCGGCGCCCTACCGCCGGAGAGTTACTTCGAGCGCGTGACGCTGGAAATGGCCGTATGGCCGAAACAAAGGTAGACAACAAAAAGGCTGGGTTTCGTCCCAGCCTTTTTCTTCATTCTATCTTCAAAATCTTGAAGCGAATCTTGCCCCCCGGCGTTTCGGCTTCGACCGTTTCCCCCACCTTGTGATCCAACAACGCCTTGCCAATAGGCGACTCATACGAAATCTTGCCGTTGGATGGATCTGCCTCGGTGGGGCCCACCAGGTGATAGGTTTCTGGTGGCCAGTCCTCTTCTTGAATAGTCACGTGAGAGCCAAGCGAAACCACCTCTTGATTGGCATTCTTTTCGATGATGACGGCGTTCTTGAGCAGGTATTCGAGTTCCTGGATACGGCCTTCGAGAAAGGCCTGGTCTTCCTTGGCCTTGTGATAATCGGCATTCTCCGAGAGGTCGCCCATCTGGATGGCAGAACGCAGGCGCGCGGCCAGTTCTTCACGCTTGGGGCCTTTCAACTCTTCTAATTCCGTTTTCAAGCGCGCAACGCCCTCGGCGGTAAGATAATGGATTTGCTCAGCCATGATCAGGGTTTCTCCAGGGGATTCAATAGTTTCTGGTGTTCTTCGATCGCATAGCGATCGGTCATACCGGCAATATAGTCACAAATGGTACGCTCTAGCCCTCGTCTTTCGATGAAGGCCTGGACGTGATTGGGAAGGGTGGATGGTTCGTCGTGATAGGCCTGGAACAACTCGGCAATGATACGCTCCGACTTGACCTGCATCCGCACCACCCGATAATGACGGTACATCTTGTTGTACAGAAAGTCTTTCAACTCACGGTTACGACGACGCATCTCCTCGCTGAAACTGATGACATTGTAAGGCAATTTCTGGATGTCGAGCGGAGATTGCGCGCCACATTCTTTCAAACGCGCATCCGTAGCCATCACCAGGTCGGTCACTTCCATACCAATCAATTGACGGATGAGGCGATGACGAGCGATCTCTTCCAAAATGGGCGGCTTCCATTTTATCTCATCCAGCAGAATCTCCCACAGGGAAATGCCCGCCAGCATTTGCGGCGTAAGCATTCCAGAACGCAGGCCATCGTCCAGATCGTGAGCGGTATAAGCCAATTCATCGGCCACGTTGGCAATCTGGGTCTCCAGGTTGCCGCGCAATTCGGGATTGTAGGCCGAGGCGTCTGAAATATCGTATTCTGATTCGTGCTTGACCATGCCCTCGCGCACTTCCCAAGTCAGATTGAGACCGGGAAACTCCGGATAACGCTGTTCCAATTCGGTGACGATGCGCAGAGATTGTTTATTGTGGTCGAAGCCGCCGTAATCCTTCATCAAGCGCGCCAGGGCTGCTTCTCCAGCGTGACCGAAGGGGGAATGCCCCAGATCGTGCGCCAGGCAGATAGCCTCCGTCAAATCTTCGTTGCCGCCCAAAGCGCGGGCAATCGTGCGCCCAATTTGCGCCACTTCGAGCGTGTGCGTCAGGCGCGTGCGATAGTAATCGCCTTCATAGTTGATGAAGACCTGCGTCTTGTACTCCAGGCGGCGGAAAGCAGTGGTATGGATGATGCGGTCGCGGTCGCGCTGGAAGGAGGTGCGATACTCTGGCTCGGAATCCAGGTACGCGCGGCCTTTGCTGTCTTTGCTGCGCATTCCATAGGGCGCCAGGCTTTTGTCTTCGATTTCTTCCAGTTGTTGACGGGTAAAGAACATTTGATCACGACCTATTACTAAATTACGCTAACCGTAAAGGTCCTACGCGATAGAAAACCATCCACGCATGGCTCGGCAAGTCAGAATAAATTTTTCGCGAATGCACAAAGTCCATTTACGGTTTGTCCACAGTGAAATGAACGTCTTCGGCTTCTGCAATCTTTATTCCATCTGCATTGAAGGCTGATAACTCCCAAATGTAATAACCTTCCGGTAGAGGCGTCTGGATAGTGTATTCCGTAGTTTGAACTTGTTGAAATTCTTGAATGTCGGCGAAATATTGCGTCCAAATCACGACCTCATAGTAAGATGCTCCTGAATATTCTTTCCAAGTCAATGTTGGACGGTCTTCGCTAATTGTCATATTATCCGTTGGGTATTTGGTACGTAAATCTACCTTGAAAATATGGACTGCATCGAAGTATCGAATTTGATCTGCCTCGAGAGTTTCTTTCTTCTCCGTATTGTATATATACCAATCAGTGTTTGGAACGTTAACCACTAACTTGTATTCGCCAGGTTTGACATCCTTNAAGACATAGCGACCTTTTTCGTCCGAGTTAGTAGAGTACTCATTGCCCGAGCAGCCTTGAAAAAACTCCTGACACAGCAACACTTTCACATATTGTACTGGCTTACCATTCCACAACACCAAGCCGGCTGCACTGGCTTTACCCGCCGCCGGTGGAGAAAGTTCGATTACAGGCGTCGCGGTTGCTGTAGGGCTTGGCGTCATAGTAAGGGTAGGGGATGGGGTTGGAAGTGGAGTTGAAGTTAGAGTAGGTTTAGGCGTAGCAGTCAAAGTAGGGGTAGGCATCAAGAAGGGAACTGCAGAACAACCACTGAACGCCCATAAAAAGAAAAGCAACAAAGATGCCATAACAAATTTTTTCATTTTTGTCTCCTCTAGCGCGGGATTTATCCCAAAACCTAATGCGGCATGAATGCCGCGGGCATTGCTTCGGCAGAAAACCACTGTCTCGCAATGACACAGATGGGGCGAGAGGGGGTCGAACCCTCACGGTGTCACCACCGGCGGATTTTAAGTCCGCTGCGTCTGCCGATTCCGCCATCGCCCCGGCAAGATAAATTTTACCCGATTTTTGCTCGAATGCAAAAATTTTTTCTGGTTTGTTTGCAACGTTGGTTCACGGGCAAAAGAGGTGCCGTTTCTCTGCGCCTCCAGCCGCAACCCAACGTAAAGCCTTCGAGTCCTTCGTGTAATTCGACGCAAATGACGAGCGATAATACTTGAAAGGATACTCACGCCTCCCTTTCGAAGCGCTTCACGGTAAAATTGCCCCGTGAGCAACTTTCGTCATCTTACTTACTCTCTCATCCTGCTCGTTCTAGCGGCGGCCATGACCGCCTGCGGCGTGGATACACCCCCTCTGCCCTCGCCTACGCCAACGCCGTTCCTCATCACCGCCACCCTGCCACCCACATTCACGCCGCGCCCCTCGCCCACGCCCTTGCCCCCCACTTCCACCCCGCCCGTACAACCAATAGAGGGACAAACCACCAGCCAGTTGAACGTGCGCAGCGCCCCCTCCGCCGAAAGCAACCTGCTTGGCACGGTCTACATGTTCGCTCAGGTGCAAATCGTAGGCAAAGACGCCAGCGGCGGCTGGTACCTCATCCAGTTCCCCGAAAGCCCCAGCGGCACGGGCTGGATTACGGCCCAGTTCGTCCAAGTCAACGGATCGCCAGACGTGCCGGTCATCGCCGAACAGCCGCAGCCAGCAGCGACGGCCGTCCAGGCCGCCTCACAGCCTGCGATAACGGAAGCAGGCACCCCGTCGGAGCCCGAAGCGGGGGCATCCCCCTCCCCGGCCCCGCCGGCCGCCCAGTCCCCAGCCGCAACGGACAACGATTCGCCACAATCCCCGGCCGTCAGCCTAACCCTATCGGCAACGCAAACGCGCGCGTTCCAGTACAGCAGCGATGTTTCCTCACCGCAAGGCGACCTGGATGATTGGGTGCAATTCACCCTGCCCGGCCAGGCCGGACAGCCCGCCAGCGTTTCGGTCATGCTGCAATGCACCGGCAACGCCCCGCTGGCGCTGGAACTCATCCAGGCGGGCGCGCGCCTGCAAACCTGGAACGACCTGCCATGTGGGCAAACCAGCCAGTTGATTTTGAGCCTGTTTGCCGGCAGTCCGTATACCCTGCATCTGCTGGCAGGGCAAGGCGGCAGCGCGCTGAACTACGCCGCTTATACGTTGACGGTGTCGCTGCGCTGAAAGTCCTGGCGCTTGCCCAGGAATGTCCTGGCGCTTGCCCAGAAGGAGACGCGCCATCGCTCGACACACCCTACACGGCCTGCTGCTGTGCCTGCTGCTGGCCGGCTGCCTGCCCCCTACTGGCGGCGAAACGGCGGCCGGGCCTCTCCCGCCGCGCGGCGCATGGGAGGAAGCCTGGTGCGTCCTCGACCCCGCCGACGCCGATCCCCCCTACGACCTGACGGCCGTCTACCTGCGCTCGCAAGACGAAGACATAGAAATTCGCATAGACTTGCTGGCCTACCAAAGCGCCGACGACCTTTCTTTGGATATAGAAATTGGAGACGAGGCCAACCCCCAAGCGGCCCCGCTCCTCATCCACCTCCCCGCTGCGGCAGATTCGGTCCGCTTCGCCCTCGACCCCGAACTGGCNACCGTTACCGTAACGCTTCCCCGCTCTCGAGTTCCCGCCCACCCCCGCATAGAGATAACCACCCCCCAAGATGCGCTGACCGTCCTAAGGCCGGCAACATACCCGCAGACAGGGTGTCCACACACAGCCCCTGTGCTGCTGACGTTCTACGACACGTTTGCCGGCCGTTTTCCCGCCGAGGCGCTGCGCAGTTGGGATGCGGCCCACAGCGGCCCGCGCGGCGAGCGTCACGGCCTCAAGCATTTGTTGGAGGCAGCCGAAACTGACCAGATTCCCCTCGTCTTGCTCGACCTGAAAACACCCCAAAACCTCTCTGCGCTGGAGGCCATGGGCCTGCTGCCGCGTATCCGTCGCATGGAAGAAGATGGTTTGCTGCTCCTGCCCAACCCATCCCGTCCAGGCGCCCTGTTCGACCTGCAAGACAGCCCTTTCTATTATGGGGAGATACAACCGGACGCCCCCACCTTTGCCGCCAGCGGCGATGCCAGCCATCTCTATCGGCCCCTTTTCTCAGACACAAAAATCATCCCGATAGCCATCCAAAGCGACCAAAACCAGCCCACACCCAGCGGCCCCTCATTGGAAGTGCGGCGCGCCCTGCTGGAAACCGCTCTGAACGAAGAACGAAACGACCTGCTCGTCCTGGGCAGCAGCCTGCGCCACAGCACCTGGGGTCATCCAGAAATGGCCGGCAAGATGCTGGCCTGGCTTGCCAGCCGCCCTTACATCCACGTTTTGACCGCTGACGATTTGCTCGAATTCCCAGCCAAACCTGGCTGGCCAGAACTCCGCCCCCTGCCACGCGACGAAGCGCAC
>JGI24187J35170_1000563_pt1 | contig 16818 bp, 12 predicted proteins | sample YNPBryBLVA2012_FD_35170 | JGI IMG/M metagenome (IMG submission 35170)
TCGGTTTCGGGCCTCTCATATGTCGTTCCTTTCTACCCAAGTTTACACCAATTTAATTCGGAACGCATTTGCAAAATCCTGTACTAAGGAGGAAACCAACGATGTTCGAGACATTCGATCAAGCTCGCCGTTACGTCGAAGAGCGCGCTATCCAAATGATTGATTTGAAATTCTGCGACTTGTGGGGGCGGTGGCATCATCTCACCGTACCCGCCAGCCAGTTCACCCCGCACATCCTGGAGAATGGTATCGGCTTCGACGGCTCGGCAGTCGGCCTGAAGAGCGTCAAGGCGGGCGACATGGTGCTGGTGCCCGATTTGGCTACCGGCATGCTCGACCCTTTTTGGGACAAACCCACCCTCAGCTTCATTTGCACCACCCTCGAGGCAGATACCCACGCCGTCTTCGCTAACGATCCGCGCAACATTGCCATTCGCGCCGAGAATTACATGAAAGAAACCGGCATCGCCGATGAAAGCCGCTGGGGGCCAGAATACGAGTTCTATGTTTTCGACAACGTCAGCTACGAGTATGGCGTAAACCGAGCCAGCTACTGCCTGGAATGCCGCGAGGCCGATTGGAACAGCGCCATAGGCGGTCACGGCCATTACATCCCCCTGCACGGCGGCTACCACGCCATCCCGCCCAAAGACCAGCTCTTCAACCTGCGCTCAGAGATGACCCTCCACCTCGAAGCGATGGGCATCCCGGTCAAATACCACCATCACGAGGTGGGCGGCCCCGGCCAGGCAGAGATCGAAACTCCTATGATGGGCCTTGTCCAGGCAGGCGACGCCACGCTGATCATCAAATACGTGACCAAGATGACTGCCCATCAACACGGTCAAACAGTGACCTTTATGCCCAAGCCGCTGTATGGTGAGGCTGGCAGCGGGATGCACTTTCACCAACACCTGTTCAAACAGGGGCGCAACATTTTCTACGACCCAAACGGATACGGCTGCATCAGCAAAGAAGGCCTCTACTACATTGGCGGGTTGCTCAGCCATGGCGCCGCCCTGCTGGCGCTCACCAACCCCAGCACCAACTCCTACCGGCGCTTGATTCCGGGTTTCGAGGCGCCTGTCAACGCCTTCTTCTCGCTAGGCAACCGCAGCGCGGCTGTGCGCATCCCCAAATACGCCACCCAACCCGATACAGCCCGCATAGAATTCCGCCCGCCCGATGCCACCTGCAACGTCTACCTGGCCCTGGCCGCTCAGCTCCTGGCCGGGCTGGATGGCATCCGCCGCGAGATTGACCCCACCCAGGCCGGTTTTGGCCCCATAGATGCCAACATCTTTGCCTGGAGCGCCGAACAGCGCGCTGCCATCAAATCCCTGCCAGCCTCGCTCGAAGAGGCCCTGCGCGCCCTGGAAAACGATCATGATTTCCTACTCGCCGGCAATGTCTTCAGCGAAGAGCTGATCCGCATGTGGATTACTTACAAACGCGAGGCCGAAGAGTACGCCGTGCGCAACCGCCCGCACCCTTACGAGATGAGCCTGTACTTCGATGCGTAAAAGCAGCGCCAGCGGCGTCTTTCGACAGATTGCGAACAGCGTCAGGAGCCTGGCCGCTCTGTGGCTCATTGGGCTGCTGGCGCTGGCTTGCGGGCAAGCCTCTGACCAGGCAAGCCCCGCCCCTTTCCCCATGCCCCTGGCCGCCTTCAGTGAAAACGGCGCCATCGTCAACATCGTGCTCGAACGCGACGCCGCCGGCGATTTCTGGCTGGCGGCGACGTTCACCCCCAGCGAAGCGGGCTTCCACCTGTACAGCAAAGATACACCCCTGGAAGGGGTCAACGGGCTCGGTCGGCCAACCCTGCTCGAATTGACCGCCCACTCGAAGTTGACCGCCCGCGGCGGGCTGAGCGAAAGCGTCGCTCCCCTGGCCGAGCCGCTATCCCCCGAACAGCAAGGACTGCGCGTCTATCCCGACGGGCCGGTGACCCTGCGCTTACCGGTGGCACTGCCCCAGGCCGAAGGCGACACCGTCAGAGACGAAGTAGCGGTCACCTACATGGTATGCAGTGCGCGCGGCTGCAAACAGCCCGTGATAGCCAAGTTGGTGCCGGTGAACGTGCCGACAGCAGGGAAATGAACAGGCGCGACGCTCTCTAGGGCGTGTTGGTAGGAATGATGATTTGCGGCGCACTCGTGGGGCCAACGGCGCGCCGCGAGAGCAAGAACCAGTTCGAAATCGTGTTGAAGCGATCGGCCGGCTCGAAAAGCGGCCCCATGCTCACCCCCTGCACATCCACACTCAGTGCATACGAATACACCGGGTAGAACAACGGCAAAGCAGGCAACTGCTCCATGAAACGCACTTGAAAATTGCGGTACAAGCGCACCCGCTCGGCCAAGTCCACCGTCACCCGCGCCTGCTCCAGGTACTCGCTCGCCTGGCGGTCGTTCCACATCGAGTAATTCTGCCCGCCGGTCAATTGCGCCTGATGCCAGAACGGATAAGGGTCGGGGTCGTGCGCTTGCGAGAAATTCAAATCCACCAGCGCCGCCTGATAGGCGCGGCTATCCAGATAGTCGCTGACCAGTGCGTCGTAAGGAACAGCCTTGAGATTGACGCCAACCCCCAAGAGGCTCCAATCCCGTTGAATAGCTTCTGCCAGGGCCGCGTGGGCTTCGTCGTCGGGGAAAAGCAGTTCGAACTCGAGGGGGATGCCGTCCTTCTCCCGCACCTCCCCGCCAGCAGCCGGCAGGGTATAACCAGCGCGCTTGAGCTCGTCCAGCGCTTGTTGGGCGTCGAACGTCAGGCGCTCCAGACCGTCGTAGTAGGCCCATGTGCCGGGGAAGATGGGGCCTTCGGCCAGGATGGCTTGCCCGCCGAGCAGGTTGTCCACCATCCATTGCCGGTTGAGACCCCTCATCAGCGCCCGGCGCACAGCCACATCCTGGAAGAACGGCAAGCGCGGATTATCGAGGTTGAGCAGAATCAGCGTCATGGCCGGCAAACGCCCCGAATGCAGGTTCAAACGCGCTTCCTTCAGCACTTGGGGCAAAATATCGAGCGGCACACTGCCCAAACCCAGAATCTCACCCGCCTGATAAGCCTGGTAAGCCGTCGAAGCATCAGGGTAATAGTGAAAGGCCAATTGTTCGATGAACGGCTTTTTGCCATAGTAATCGCCAAAAAGCGCCAGCACCACACCCTTCACCTGCCCATCTTCCACGATGAGGTGATCGAAGCGATACGGCCCACAGCCCACCGGGTTGACGTTGAAGCGGTCGTTGACGATGTCTTCGAAAGATTTATCCCCCAGCAAATGTTCGGGCAAAACGCCAAAGGAAAGATAATCCAAAAAAGGCGCATAGGCCTCTGGCAGACGGAACTGCAGCGTGTGCTCGTCGAGGCGCAGCACTTGCACCTGCTGCCACAGCGCCTTCACGTCTGGCGGAGCAGGCGACAGCTCATCTCGCAGTAATTCGAGGGTGAAGATGACATCATCGCTGGTCACCGCTTGGCCGTCGTGCCAGACGGCGTTCGGGCGGATGGAGAAATTGTAAATCAGGCCATCACGAGAGATGCCCCACGAGTCGGCCAAATCTCCCACCGGCAGGCCACGGTCGTCGTAACGCACCAGCCCGCTGAACAACAAACGGTCCACATCGCGATCCACCGCGTTGGCATAGTCCAAGACCGGGTTGAAACGGCCAAATGCGCCGATCAGCCCCTCGGCATACACCCCGCCCGTAGCCGGTTCCACCACCGGTGCTGCGCCGCCGCCTGCGGGTGAGGATTGCGGCGGAATGGATTGTTGGCTAACCAGCAAGATGCCAATAGCCAGCAGAGCCAGAAAGACAATCGCGAGAGGCCAGCGCAGTTTTTTGATCATCATAAACAAAAAGAGGCGCTCCGGCGCAGGCCGCGAGCCGCCTCTGCACGGCTCATCCAGCTAGCCACATCCCGTCCGGGTGGTTATTGCACCAAAACGGTCAAAACCGTCAACACGAAGAACAGCACGCTCAGGCCAATGGTGACGAAGAAGAGGGTTTTCTCGATGCCGCGTCGGGCGGTGAAAATACCGCCCGTGTCGGCGCCGGTAAGCCCACCCAGGCCAGCGCCCTTGCTCTGCAAAATGACACTGGCAATCAGACCAATTGACGTTATAATCAATCCCAATTCGAACCAGATTTTCACAGCGTAGCTCCACCTTACAAAATGACTGCCTGTCAGACCTGCTCGTGCAGGCGCTACCCCAGGCAGGCGGATTATACCTTCCATCAGGCAGAACGTCAAATGCACGAACTGGTCGTCAACCTGCACATGCACACGCCTTACTCGGATGGGCGCGGCAGCCATAGCGAAATTGCCCAGGCGGCCCTACGCGCCGGGCTAGACGCCGTTATCGTCACCGACCACAACGTGTGGGTCAACGGCCCTGAAGACTATTACCGCGATGACGGTCGGCGCGTTTTGCTCCTCGTGGGCGAGGAAATTCACGATACCACCCGCCAGCCTCAAAAAAATCACTTACTGGTTTTTGGCGCAGGGCGCGAACTGGCCCCCCTGGCCGCTGATCCCCAGCGCTTGGTTGCCGCCGCCATCGAGGCCGGCGGGCTGGCCTTTCTGGCGCACCCCATAGACACCGCCCTGGCCCAATTCGGCGAGCCAGACATCTCCTGGGTAGATTGGCAAGTAACCGGCTATACCGGTATCGAATTGTGGAACGGTTTCTCTGAGTTCAAGACCAGGCTGAAGAGCAAAATGCACGCTATCTACTACGCTTACAATCCCTCGCAAATCGCACGTGGGCCGCAAGCGGAAGCGCTCAAGAAGTGGGACGAGCTGCTGGCCGCGGGTCAACGAGTGGTGGCGATAGGCGGTTCGGATGCACACGCCCTCATCGGCAGGCTAGGCCCCTTTCGCCGCGTGTTGTTCCCCTACGACTTCCATTTCCGGGCAATCAACACCCATCTGCTTGTCCCCACCCCGCTCAGCGGCGAGGTGATCGCCGACCGCAACCTGGTGTTAGAGGCCCTGCGTCGTGGACACGCCTTCATCGGCTACGATCTCCCGGCCCCCACCCGCGGCTTCCGTTTCAGCGCCCAGGGCATGGCCAGCAACGCCATCATGGGCGACGAAATCAGCGTCAAAGGCGGCGTCACGCTGCAAATACGCCTACCGCAAATCACTGAGTGCTGTCTGCTCAAAGATGGCCTCTTGCTCAAGACCTGGCGCAAGCGCGATCTCATCACCCACATCGTCACAGAGCCAGGGGTGTACCGCGTGGAGGTTTACCTTCCGTACCGCGGCCGCCGGCGAGGCTGGATTTTCAGCAATCCCATTTATGTGCGGCCATAGCTGCCTAACACCAGGCATCGAGCAGGTCTTCGGCAAAGATAAACTCTATGGATTTCGAATTACATGCCCCCTTCCAGCCTATGGGCGATCAACCCGAGGCCATCGAGAAACTGGTCGAAGGCATCCAAAGAGGCTACAAGCACCAGGTACTGCTAGGCGCCACCGGCACCGGCAAGACCTTCACCATGGCCCAGGTGATCGCACGAGTGCAGAAACCCGCTCTCGTCATGGCACACAACAAGACGCTGGCGGCGCAGCTCTATGCCGAGTTCAAAGAATTCTTTCCCCAGAACGCGGTCAGCTATTTCGTCTCATACTACGACTATTACCAGCCAGAGGCTTACGTCCCGCGCCACGATCTCTACATCGAAAAAGAGACCGAAATCAACGAGGAAATCGAGCGTCTGCGCCTGGCCGCCACCACCGCGCTGATGTCGCGCCGCGATGTCATCATCGTCGCCTCGGTATCGTGCATCTACGGTCTGGGCAGCCCGGAGGAGTTTGGCAAAGGGCTGGTGCAATTGCAGGTGGGCGCCATCTACCGGCGCAACGCCTTGTTGCGGCAACTCGTGGAGGCGCAATACGAGCGTAACGACCTCGAGTTGCGCGCCGGACGATTCCGCGTGCGCGGCGACACCCTCGAAATCATGCCTGCTTATCAGGATCGTCAGGCTTACCGCATCACCTTCTTTGGCGACGAGGTGGAGCGCATCATCGAGTTCGACGCCGTGACCGGCGAACTGATCGCCACGCCCGACAGTGTGGCCATCTACCCGGCCAAGCACTATCTCACCAGCGACGACAAACTACGCGCCGCCATCCAAGACATCCAGGCCGAACTCGAGGAGCGCATCGCCTATTTCAAAGCCAACGACAAACCCCTCGAAGCCCAACGCATCGAGCAACGCACACTCTACGACCTGGAAATGCTGCGCGAGGTGGGCTATTGCTCTGGTATCGAAAACTATTCACGCCACCTCGACCGGCGCGGCTCCGGCACCGCCCCCTGGACACTGGTGGACTTCTTGCCCTCCGATTACCTGCTCTTCCTCGACGAGAGTCACATGACCGTCCCCCAGATTCGCGGCATGTACAACGGTGACCGCCAGCGCAAAAGCACCCTCGTGGAATATGGCTTTCGCCTGCCCTCGGCGCTGGACAATCGCCCGCTAAAGTTCGACGAATTCGAAGAGCGCATGGGGTACACCATTTACACTTCAGCCACACCCGGCCCCTACGAGCTGAAGCGCGCTGCCCAGGTGGTGGAACAGATCATCCGCCCAACAGGGTTGGTGGACCCGGAAGTGGAGGTGCGCCCCATCGAGGGCCAGGTGGACGATCTCATCGGCGAGATCCGCCAGCGGGTGGAGCGCGGCGAGCGCACGCTTGTCACCACCCTCACCAAACGCATGGCCGAAAAGCTCTCCGATTACCTGATGGAATTGGGCATCAAAGTTCACTACCTCCACTCAGAAGTCGAAACCCTCGAGCGGGTGGGCATCTTGCGCGATCTGCGCCTGGGCGTATTCGACGTGGTGGTGGGCATCAACCTGCTGCGCGAGGGTCTCGACCTGCCCGAAGTCTCCCTGGTAGCCATCCTGGATGCAGACAAAGAGGGCTTCCTGCGCTCGGAAACAGCGCTGATTCAGACGATTGGCCGCGCCGCCCGTCACGTCAACGGACGCGTCATCATGTACGCCGACCACATGACCGAGGCGATGCGCCGCGCCATCGAGGAAACCAACCGCCGACGCGCCAAACAAAAGGCCTACAACGAAGCGCACGGCATTCAACCGGTAAGCATCGTCAAAGCTGTGCGCGACCTCACCGATGCTCTCACCCCCCAGGCAGTCGCCGAAGCGCGCGGCGAATATGTGACCCGCCGGGGTGAAAGCACCGGCCTGGCCAAGAATGAACTAAAACGCCTGATCGAAGAGCTGGAAAAGCAGATGAAAGAGGCCGCCAGAAACCTGGAATTCGAGAAAGCCGCCGTCCTGCGTGATCAAATCTACGAATTGCGCGCCATCCTGGCCGAAGAAACCGACAAACCCTGGGAGAAGATGCGTCTGCTGGCCGGTGAGGCCTAGACGGCTGCCCAACAGAACGGAGAACAACGTCATGCCAGTCAAGCGACTGATCCAAGTGATACTGCTAGGGCTTATCCTGGCATTCCTGATGGGGGCCGAATATCTGAACGGCACGGCTGCTGCCGCAGCCGCTTGCGCCGACTGCAACAGCCCTCGCCAGGCTGATGCCCCGCTGGCAGAGCGGCTGGCAGCCGCCGGGGAGCAGCTCCCCCTTCAGGCCACCCCTACCCCTGGAGCAGCCCAGCGCCTGGCCGAAGCGCAGAGCCGCCACGCCGCTCTCATCGTCGGCGCGGCCATCCCGGTGGCGGTGGTCATCCTGGTAGTCCTGCTCAGTTATCGGCGCAAGGCGCGTGGACATTGACAGACCTCCCCTCCTGAGGTATCCTTCGGGCTGCCTCCGGGTGGGTCCGGCGCGGCAGAAACTTGCGAACCCCGTCAGGTCCGAGAGGAAGCAGCGGTAAGTAAGCCATTCTGGGCGCCGCCGGGTTGCCTGCCCGGAGGTTTTACGTAGGGAGCAAAATCACCGATATCCCCTTACCTGCGAGGTCCAATGAGCAAAGTTGCAGTCATCACCGATACAGACTCCAGCTTGCCAGCCGAGCTGGCCGCGGCTTACGACATCCGCCAGGTGCCGCAAAGCATCCACTTTGGGCAAGAAACCTTTCTTTCCAGCATCGAAATAGACGACGAGCGCTTATTTGCCCGCATTGACCAGGAAGGTAAACTGCCCAAAACAGCCGCCCCCGCCCCCGGCCAATTTGCCGAAGCTTATCGAACCGCTTTCGACGCTGGCGCCGAGCAAATTCTGTGCTTTTGCGTCAGCAGTACAGTAAGCGGCACCTATAACGCCGCGCTAACAGCAAGCGAGTTATTCGCCGGGCGCGACATCACCGTTGTAGACACCCAAACGCTTTCGATGGCGCAGGGCTTCATGGCCTTGTGCGCCGCCGAGGCCCTTCGGGCAGGCGCCGGCAAAGACGAGGCGCTGGCTCAGGCCCTCGAGCTGCGCGGGCGGACGCACCTCTTTGCAGCCCTATCCACCCTGAAATATATTGCCATGAGCGGGCGGGTGGGGCATCTGGCCGCCGGGCTGGCCTCCTTGCTGGATGTGAAACCCATCCTGAGCATGCAAAACGGCCAATTAGACTTACTCGAACGCGTGCGCACCCGCCACAAAGCCTGGCTGCGTGTGGCCGAGCTGGCCGCCCAAGCGGCGCAGGACAAGCCCATCGAGCGCGCCGCTATTTTGCACGTGTGCGCCGCAGAGGAGGCGCGCCAGTTTGGCGACCTCTTGCGCTCACACATCTCCCTTCCCCTCGACGTGCTATATGCCCCCCTTACCCCAGGCCTTTCGGTGCACACCGGGGCCGGTTTGGTCGGTATCGTCCTGGTCACGGCACGTTGAGGCCTCACGGGCGCGCCTCGGCCAACAGCTCCACCCGCTCGATGGGCGCCCCCAGGCTGAACACCGTCACCGCAAAGGGCAGGCTTTGCCAGCCCTGCTCGTTGGCAGCAGCGCTCTTTTCCCACTTGCGCACCCCCACGGCGTATCCCGCCGCGTCGTAGGCCACGGCCACCACCCAAAACAGCCGCGCCGGCGGCCCGTCTTGAGCCACCGAAACCACGCCCTGCAGCGTGGCGCTCCACCCTGATGGAGCGATATCGCTCTGCTCGATAAGCAGCGTGGTGGTCAGATAACGCTGCTCATCGGGGAGCGCTGCAATGGCCGAGAGCAACTGCGCTTGGGGAACAACCGTCGGCGGCAAGGGCGGCGCAAAATAAGCGGCAAGCGGCAGCGCCTGCCCTGGCAAAAGCAAATTCAGCAAAGGCGCAACCTGCTGAGCGACCAGCAAATCCCCTTGCAGCGTGTAGAGTTCGAGCCGCGCCGAAAGATTTTCGACGCCAAACGTCTGATCATTCGAGACCAGGCACAGGCACCACAGCCCGCCGTCGGCAACAGGGTAACAACGCGGGACCTCCGTCTTCAGCGGCATCAGCGTTGGCGTGGGAGCAAGCAGCAGCGCGTCCTCGCCGATGGGGATAACCAGCGTCTTGCCGGGTGAGAGCAGGTACGGGTCCACCCCAGGATTGGCCGCCATGAGCGCATCCAGGCTGACGCCGTAACGGTAAGCGATAGACAGCAAGGTATCGTCAGCGCCGATGACGTGCAAAAACGGCGTGGGCGTTGGCAAAGGGGGTGAAGTTGCCCTGAGCGGCGAAGGCCACGGGGTGAGGGTGCGAGTTGGGCTTGGCGAACGATAGGGTGTGAGTGCGCCCCGCCGGGTAGGGGTGGGCGTCTCGGAGGGTGAGGCCTGAGAGCAGGCGCTGGCCACGATCACAGCCAGCATACAGAAAAGCGAAGCGAGATTGCGTTTCGAAACAGCCATGCCACGATTATACTCAATGCTCCATTCAGTGCCATTCGCCACTTGCCCACAAAGCCAGGCTGTGCTAAACTTTTTGCAAGGATGACTATGGCTAACGAAGCGATGTTTCAAGAAGCTCAGAACGCTCTGGCCGCGGGTCAGCGTGAACGCGCCAAAGATTTGCTGACGCGCCTGCTGCGCAACGATCAAAACAACGCTGAATATTGGCTGTGGATGAGCGCGGCGGTAGAGACGCCGGGCGAGCAGATTTTCTGCTTGGAGAAGGCGCTCAAGATTGATCCCAACAACACGGCCGTGCGGCGGGGGTTGATTCTCTTGGGGGCACTGCCCCCCAATGAAGCTCTGCAACCAGTAGCGCCGGCGCGGCGCCGCCGCGTGGGAGAAATTGCCGCCGAGCAGCGTATGTCCATCAAGGTTTCGGTTGGCAAACCCGGTAGCCTAGCAGGCGGCGGCTGGGAGCAAATGTGGGAACAACCGGCGATACGCTATACGCTCATCGGCGTGGGCGGGTTGGTGGCGTTGGCACTCATCGTAGGCATCATCTTGGGGCTGTCGCGCAATGCTCGGCCGGTGGCGCGCCTCACCATCACACCCAACCCCACCCCCACCGGCGCATCGCCCACACCCACCATGTTGCCAACCCCCTCGCCGGTAGTCAAGTCGCCCACACCCACCTTCATCGGCCCAACGCCATTGTGGATGTTCCTCGAAGCCACCTACACCGCCACGCCGCGTTACATTGCCACCCAGCACGCCATTCTGGAATCGTATCGCGCCGGCCTGCGCGCCTACGACCGCGGCGATTATGCCAGCATGGCGCAGCATCTGCAACAGGCCAGCCGCGACGACCCCGGCGCAGCCGATATTCTCTACTATTTGGGCGAAGCCTATCGCCTGCTCGGCAAATATTCCGATGCGCTCGACACCTTCAATCAGGCTATCAAAGTCAACCCTGGCTTTGCCCCGCCTTACCTGGGGCGCGCCCGCGCTCGCCTGGCGCTCGACCCCAAGGCAGATGTTTCCAAAGACCTCGACCAAGCCATTGCCATAGACCCCAACTTACGCGAGGCTTATCTCGAACGGGCCGCCTTCCAAATCTCGAAGAACGATCCTCAAGCAGCGCTGGAAGACTTGAGCATCGCCGAGGCGCTGCCCCTGCCGGTTGACCCCATGCTATACGTGTGGCGCGCCCACGCCAATCTCCTGGCAGGCGAGAATGCCGCCGCCCTTGCAGACGCCCGCCGCGCCCATGAATTGGACTTCACCTTATTGCCCGCCTATCTGGCCATGGGGCAGGCTTACCTGGCCAATGGCGACCTCGCCCAGGCTGAAGAAAACACCGAAATCTACCTGCGTTATGTCACCACCGACCCGCAGGCCTATCTCTTGATGGGGCAGATCTACGAGCAAAAACAAGATTACCAAGCCGCCCTTGAGGCCTTCGACACCGTCCTGAGGCTGAACGAAAACCTGATGGAAGGCTACTGGCGCCGCGGGCGCATTTATATCGCCCTAGGGGAGGGAAACAAGGCGGTCAACGACCTTGTCAAAGCCCAGCGGCAAAACAACCAGTCGTTCGACATCAACCTTGACTTGGGGCGCGCTTTCATGGTGGCCGAGCGGCTAAATGACGCCTATCGTCAGCTCACGCTGGCCGAAAAACTGGCCGCCTCCGATAGCCAGCGGGCTGCTGTGTATTTCTGGCGCGCCCAAGTGCTGGAATTGGCCGCCAATAAGCGCGCCGCCGAGGCCGATTGGCGCGCCTTGCTGGCTTTGCCGGCCGAGGCCGTGCCGCCCGAGTGGTTGACCTTTGCCAACGAGCATCTGCTGATCCTCGTCTCGCCTACACCCTCCGCCACCAACCAGCCCAGCGCCACCTTCACGCCCGAACCGACAGCCTCCCCCTCGCCTAGCGCCACAGCGTCCCCCTCTTCCACACCCACAGCCACGCGCAGCCCAAGCCCGCTTGCGCCTTCTCGCACTCCCACTCAATGACCTCACCCGCTAATGATCAAGCCCTCGCTCAAATCATCTTCTGCTATCTATCGCCTGGCGATTCTGCTGATTAGTGTGGCTTTGTTGCTCTTCAGCATCTTACACACCCCGCCCCGTCTCAATTGGGGCTGGCTGCTGATTCTGAGCATTGCCGTTCAGGTCAATTTCCCGCTGAGTTGGCTGCACAATGAGATCAGCCTGATTCAGGCGTTGACCCTGGGGCTAGGGTTGTTGTTTGGCCCTGCCGAGGCGGGTTGGATAACGCTGCTCGGCGTTGCCGTGGGGTATATCTACCGGCAAGAGCGCAACCGGCTGGAGCAACGCCCCCTCGCCAGTTGGCTGGATGTCGGCTTCGCCATCGGTATTCAAGTGATCCCCCTGATCGTGGCTTTGCATGCTTTAGGCTGGGTGCAAGGGACAGCCAACGATGCCACCATCACCATCTGGCCAGACATTTTGGCCCCGGCGTTGCTCTTCGCGCTGCTGCAAACGGCTCTGCTCTTGGGAGATGTCTTCCTGCAGCCAGCGCAGCAAACAAGCGATATACGCCACAATCTTCTCACCCTGGCTCTGGTGGAATTCTTGCCGCCGCCCTTCGTGGTGGTCATCGTCATCGCTTATAGCCAGACACCCGGCGGCGTCCTGATTGCGCTGGGAGGCATCCCTACCCTCTTAGCTATTCTGATGAGCCGCATGGGGGCAACCCAACTGGAGTTGCAGCGCCGCCTGGAAGAGCTTTCCACCCTGGAGCAGGTGAGCGGCGTCTTGCGCTCGACGATTGACCTGGACAAACTGCTGAACGTGATCCATCAGCAAGTTACCCACCTGCTGAAGATCGAGAACTTCTACGTTGCTCTTTACGACCGCGAACAGGAACGCATCTGGCATCCCCTGGCAGTCAAGTACGGCCAGCGCCAAAACTGGGCGCCCCGCCCGCTGCAGCCCGACCGCCTGACCGACCGTGTAATCGTCGAGGGCAAGCCTATCATCATCACACCGCAAAATCAGGATGCCTTGCCGCGAACCGGCCTGCCGGTGAGCGTGGAAACACCTGCGGCCTGGATGGGCGTTCCTCTCATCACCTCCGACCAAACCATCGGCTGTTTGGCGGTGTTCTCCACCTCTCCTGAAACCCAATTCAACCCCGAGGACCTGAACTTGCTGGCCATCCTCTCCGGGCAAGTCAGCGTGGCAATTGACAACGCTCTCTTACTCAGCCAAACTCAGCGGCGGGCAGCCCAGCTTGAGAGTCTCACCCGGCTGACAGCCCTGATCACCGCCAGCCTGGATACCAAAGAGGTGCTTTCTCAGGTTTGCCGCGCCGCGGCGCAAGTGGGCGGCGCTCAGCGCAGCGCCGTTTACCTGGTTGACGAGGCAAAGAACGAAGTGGTCTTGGCGCATGCCTTTGGCCTATCTAACAACTTCGTCCATCGCAACGAGCGTTTCCCCCTGTCGCTCGATGACCGTTCGCGTTGTCTGCGCAGCGGACGCGCTGAGCTGACCGACAACACCGGCCCCTCCCCTCTCGATCAATGGTTCCTGGACAGTTTGGAGCTGGAGGGCATCCACGCTTTTGGCGATTTCCCGCTCATTACCACCGAGGAGCGGCTGGGCATCTTGTCGGTTTATTTCGAACAACCTCACGCTTTCAGCGCCGAAGAAGTGCACTTACTGCAGACTTTTGCCGCCCAGGCCGCCTTGGCGGTCTCGAATGCGCGCTTGTATGCCAGCGCCGACCGAGCCCTGGCGCGCCGCGCTGACCAGCTCGCCATTCTCGAATCGGTGGGGCGCGAATTGGCAGGGGCCATCAGCTCATCGCGGCTGTTCGATATGATCCTCAGCTATGCGCTCAAATTCACCAACTCCCCTTGGGGCGAACTGAGCCTCTTCAACCCGCAGAGCAACCTGCTAGAAGTCAAGGCCAGCCGCGGCTACATCAACCCCAAGCCGATCTTTGCCCTGGATGAAGGCATCTCAGGCCAAGTGATCAAAACCCGTCAGCCGCTCAACGTGGGCAATGTGCAGAGAGAACCAGGCTACATTGACCAAACCAACGGCGCCTCCCGCTCACAATTGAGCGTCCCCATGATACATGAAGAGCGCGTCCTGGGCGTACTGACCATCGAAAGCGCCGAGGAGAACGCCTACAGCCCAGCAGACGAGACCTTCATCGGCCAGCTGGCCACCCAGGGGGCAGTAGCCGTGGTCAATGCCCAACTTTACAGTGAAACGCAGCGCCGTCTGCGCGAGCAATCCATCCTGTACCTGATCAGCTCCCATCTGGTCGGCAACCCCGAATTGGAAAGCGTTCTGCAAATCGTGGTGCGCTCCATGGAAGCTGCCGTGCCGACGGCAGTCGTCGGCGTCTATCTGTGGGACGAAAACGCCAAGACTTACTTCGCCCGTCACATCTCGCCGGTGCCGGCGCGGCCAAACTGCCATCCCCCTGCCGAGATTGCCGAGCAAAAACTCACTCCCATCCGCCAAGCCCTGATGAACACCGGCTTTCTGCACCCGCCCCGCCAGCAAGAAACCAATGCACTGTTGGACCAGTGCCGCGAATGCCAGGCGGTGGTTTTGCCCATGGTCGTCAAAGACCAGCGTCTGGGGATGGTGCTGTTGCACATTCCCCAAGAACAGGTTATCCAGGAAGAAGAAATCCAGCTCTTGCAGGCCATCATTGCCCAGGTTTCCATCTCCCTGCAAAATGCTCTGCTCTTCCTGGATGTGACCAACGGCCGCGACCGCCTGGCAGCCGTGCTCAACTCGGTCGGCGAGGGTTTGGTCATGCTGGACAACAACGGGCGCATCCTGCTGGTCAATGCGCCGGTGCAAGCCATCACCAACCTGACAGCCGATGAGTTGATCGGCAAACAGTTGAATCAGTTACCGCCACAAGCCTTGCAACCGCTGGGCTACACGCAGGACGAAGCGGAAACCCTCACGCGCAGCCCCGTCGAAAGCCAGACCTTCGTCTCGCCCAAGAAAACCATCCGCTTGAGCGAAGCCAAGCCCGAAAAGGTGCTCGAACGCTCGACCCTGCCAGTTTGGGGGAGCGGGAAACGCATCATCGGCTGGATGATTGTGCTGCGAGACATTACCGAAGAGCACCAAATGGCCGAGGCGCGCGAGCTAATCACCCAAACTCTCGTCCACGATCTGCGTTCGCCAGTCGGCACCGTCCTTTCGGCCATAGACATCCTCGAAAGCACCGTTTCCTACGACCCGAACGATGAGCTGCCTGTACAGGCATTCCGTGTGGCGCGCATCAGCGCCAACCGCGTCCTGGGGCTGATCGAATCGCTGCTAGACATTGCCCGTCTGCAAGCCGGCAAGATGGACCTCAACCTGGTAAAACTCAACATCCATCAAATGGCTGCCGACCTGGTGAACGAGTTCCTCGCCCAGGCCAACCACAACGATATTACGATACGCAACGATATTCCTGCCAATTTCCCCTTGCTGCACGCCGACCAAAGCAAAATCAGCCGTGTGTTGACCAACCTGGTGGACAACGCCCTGAAATTTACCCCCGCCAATGGCTTGGTCATCCTCTCAGCAGAAATCGGCCCGAACGGCATGGTTACCGTGCAAGTCAGCGACAACGGGCCGGGCATCCCAGAAGAATTCCGCGAAAGAATCTTCGAGCGCTTCACCCAGGTGCCCGGGCAAGCTGGCCGACGACGCGGTTCTGGCTTAGGGTTGACCTTCTGTCGCCTGGCGGTCGAAGCCCATGGCGGGAAAATCTGGGTAGAGCCGCGGCCGGGCGGGGGCAGCCTCTTCAAGCTGACCTTACCGCTGGCCAAGTGAACGCGGAGAGCAAGCAACCATGAGTGAAGCTCCCTTTCACCCCCAAAAAGGCCCTTACCTGCGGGATATGCAGCCGGGCGATCGTTTCATCGGCTTCTATGTCCTACGCCACAAGCAACTGGAGCCATTTCGGGATGCCTCGCGGGGGGTGTTCCTGACCCTGATCGTCAGCGATCGCAGCGGGCAACGGCTGGCGCGGGTGTGGGAGGAGGCCGAGGCCGCCGCGCAGGAGCTGGAAACCGGTCAGGTGATCAAGCTCGATGGCGAAGTGGAAACCTATCTCGACCGCCTGCAGATTCGCGTGCACCGCGTGCGCCCAGCGCGACCCAACGAGTACGACCGCCGCGATTTCATCCCAAGCTCGACACGTGACCTCGAAGCGCTCTTCGGCGAGGTGCAGGCTGTCATCGAGCAAATCGAAGACCCTCATTTGCGCCGGCTGGTGAACCACTTCTTCGAGGACAAGGAATTCGTCGAGCGCTTCTGTCAGGCGCCGGCCGCCCAGCGAGTCCATCACGCCTACCTGGGCGGGCTGCTCGAACACACTGTCGAAATCCTCGCCCTGTGCAAGACGCTGCTGACACTCTATCCGCAGATTCACGCCGACTTGCTCTACACAGGGGCGCTGCAGCACGACATCGGTAAACTGCGGGAATTCACCTGGGAACTGGATATCAGCTACAGCGACGAGGGCCGTCTGCTCGGGCATGTCGTCATGACCGACGAGATGGTGATGACTGCCCTGCAATCGCAACCCGACTTCCCCCCAGAGCTGGCCTTGCGTCTACGGCACATGCTGCTCTCACACCACGGACGATACGAGTGGGGTTCACCACGCCGTCCGCAGACCCTGGAGGCCATCGCCTTGCATCACGTCGAGAACCTGGATGCCCAGGTCAATCGTTTCGATCTGTTGTTGCAAAAGCGTCCTGCGGGCGAGTCCTGGACGCCTTACGATCGGCTGCTAGGGCGACAGCTCTACGCCGGTGCAGACGACGACCTCACCATCGAGGAGCAAAGCTGGACGGAATGACCGTCATTCGTTAGCATTTTGTAAGAAGTGGCGCTATTCCCTTGCCAGTCTTCTTGCGGCGCGCTATAATGCGGCCTTGCCTGAGCTAACAGGCAGAGGTAGAGGTGTATATGCCTATCTACACTTATCGGTGCGAAAACTGCGGCATCCAATTCGAACGCCAGCAATCTTTCAGCGAGGCGCC
>JGI24187J35170_1000565_pt1 | contig 16808 bp, 14 predicted proteins | sample YNPBryBLVA2012_FD_35170 | JGI IMG/M metagenome (IMG submission 35170)
TTGGGACTCTTGCTGGTTTCACGGAGTAGAGGAGCATGACCATACGAATTGTGACCGATAGAGGTTCGGGTGAGCAGTCACCGTGCCGCCGCTGGAAGGGACCGTCCCGCCGGAGCAGTTGGCTGACCCAGACAGTCGCTTTGTCGGGGTCAACGGCCTGCGCGTTCACTACAAGATCGCCGGCGAAGGCGAGCCGGTGCTGATCCTGCTGCACGGCTTTGGCGCCAGTCTCTTTTCGTGGCGCGAGGTGATGGAACCGCTGGCGGAGTATGGCACGGTCGTGGCCTTCGACCGGCCGGCCTTTGGTTTGACCGAGCGGCCCATGCCCGGCGAGTGGGAGGGCGAGAGCCCTTATAGCACAGCTTCCCAGGCCGATCTGACCGTGGGGCTGATGGACGCGCTGGGCATCGAGCGGGCGGTGCTGGTGGGCAACTCGGCGGGCGGCACGGTGGCCGTGCTGACGGCGCTGCGCTACCCCCAGCGGGTAGAGGCGCTGGTCCTGGTCGATGCGGCGATCTATCAGCGTGGCGGCTTTCCGGCATGGCTCTCGCCGCTCGTGCGCACGCCGCAGGTGCGTCACCTGGGACCGCTCTTTGCCCGCCGCATCCNGGACTGGGGGCGGGATTTTGCCCGNTCGGCCTGGCACGANCCCAGCGGCATCACCGCTGAGGTCTGGGCTGGCTACACCCGTCCCTTGCAGGCCGAGAACTGGGACCGCGCGCTGTGGGAGCTGACCGTTGCCAGCCGTCCGCTGGGCCTGGACGAGCGGCTGGGCGAACTGACGATGCCGGTGTTGGTGATCACGGGCGACGACGACCGCATCGTGCCGACCGGGTCGAGCATACGCCTGGCGGGTGCGCTGCCCAACGCCAGCTTGGTGGTGATCCCCAACTGCGGCCACGTGCCGCAGGAAGAGTGCCCTGGGCCGTTTGTAGAGGCTGTGAGCAGTTTTTTGGAAACCGAGGAGTGAGCGATGTCGAGAGTAGAGATCAACACGACCGCGCCCGATTTTGCCCTGGCGGATTTCCGTGGGCAGACGGTGCGCCTGGCGGACTATACGGGGAAAAAGCACGTCGTGCTGGTGTTCAACCGCGGCTTTGCCTGACCCTTCTGCCGCCGGCACATGGCGCAGTTGCGCCGTGACTATGGACAGTTTGTGCAGCGGGAGGCGGAGATCGTTGTGGTTGGACCAGAAGATGCGGCGGCTTTTGCTGAGTACTGGGAGAAGGAAAAGCTGCCCTTTGTCGGCCTGCCCGATCCCAAGAATGCGGTGCTCAAGCTGTATGGTCAGGAGATCAAGTTGTTCAAACTGGGGCGGATGCCGGCCCAGGTTGTGGTCGACAAGGCTGGGCAGGCGCGCTTTGTCCATTACGGCCACTCGATGAGCGACATCCCGCCGAACGAGGAGATTCTGGCTCTGCTGGATGCGCTGAACTCGAATGACACGAACAGCACTTGAAGGAGGGAAACACCATGAGACTGGCAAAAAACATTGCTTTCCTGGGGCTTGTGGCCATGACGGCCGTGCTGATTTTTGGCTTTATGGTGGGCGATTTTGGCAGGGAGGGCAGCGAATTGCTCGCCATGCCCTGGGGGATCGTCTCGCTGGTCGATCTCTACGTGGGCTTTATCCTCTTCTCGGCCTGGATCGTCTACCGCGAGAGATCGTTTTGGCCGTCGCTGATCTGGGTGGTCTTGATGATGGTGCTGGGCTTTTTCACCGCCAGCCTCTACACCCTGATCGCCCTCCAGCGCAGCGGCGGGGATTGGAAGCGCTTCTGGATGGGCCGGCGGGCGTAGACTACCGCAGGTCTCTGCCCTTCCCCGAGTCGCTGATGGTGACCAGNTCGGCGGGGTAGGGCGCAAAAAAGGTCTGCTGGGCCAGGTAGNGCTCTTTGAAGCGCACAATCCAATAGCCGACCAGGCTGAGCGGCACGCTGAGCGGCGCTCGCCCCTGGCGATATTTGTCCAGCGTTTCCAGGAAATAGGCCTTTTCCTCCGCTGACAGGCTCCTGGAAAAGTAGCCCATCGCGTGCATCAGCACGTTGATGGCCGTGTTGCGGCGCGGCGCGCGCGCCAGCGCCTGCCAGAGGTGCTGTTCATAGGCCTGGATCACCGCTTCTGGAGGCTCTTTGCGCGGATTGGCGACGATGCGCCCCAGAAGGCGAAGCTGGCTCTCGTTGTAAGCCATCAGCAGCAGCTTGTTCTCGCTGTGGAACTGCACCAGCGCGCCCATCGAGCGCGCCGCTTTGACCGCACGGAAGCGCGCCAGGGCAAACAGCCGCGTCAAAAAGTGTTCGCGGATGACGAAATGGGTCAGCCGGCCCTCCTCCTCGATGGGCAAATGGGGGTAGTGCTCCATCACGGCCTGCCCGAAAAATCCCGCCCCCTTCTGGGTTGCCGATGCTCCCTTTTCCGTGCCGTGATAGTGTTTGACGTCCTTGATGCCGCAGGAAGGTGAGCGCCCCTTGAGCACAAAGCCGTCGACCTCATCCAGCTCTCCCAGATACTGATTGGCAAAGGCCAGCATCCGCTCCGTGACGTCGATGCCGGTGGACGGCTGGAGCAGGCGCGGCTGCCCCTTGACCAGCACGATGCGGATCGGATCGCGCGGCACTCCCAGGCCGATCTCGACCTCGGGACAGACCGGCAGGTAGGTGACGTACTGCTTGAGCTGCTCCACAAACGGATCGGGGATTGTCGCGCCGTTGTAGCGACACGCCTCAAAGCCCAGGCACTTGCTCACGACTACTCGCGGTGTTGGGAATGTCATGTTTCCCTCCGTGTCTGTTCCATGATGGACGAGTTCACGGTTCTTGTCAAGGGCAGCGCGTCGGTGTGGGTGTGCCGGCGGACGGGACATCTGTGTACCCTGGGATCGCGGGCGTCCTTGTCCGCCCGGCGCGTCATAGAGCGACCCTGGCGCCAACCCGCGCCACAGGCTGTCCGTCGCTTTTTGAGGCGAGAAGGGAAAGCAGGCGAGGCAGGGCGAGGCAGGGCGAGGGGGCGAGGCAGGGCGAGGGGGCGAGGCAGGGCCTCGCCCCTACGCTTTTGTGTCCAGGCCGTGCGTGATGACGCGATTTGCGATAGGCGATAAGCGATACGCGATACGCGATACGCGATAGGCGATACCAGTTGTCCTCCACTGTGTTGAATGCTATAATGCGCTCTCATGCTAAACCCAGAAGTGGTCGACGCATTCCTTTTCGACCTGGATGGCACCCTGCTGGACTCGGACGATCAGGCAGTGGAGCGCATTGCCCACCGTCTGGCAAAGCTGGGCTTGAAGGAGCCGACGCGGACGGCGCGCCGGCTGGTCATGGCCGCCGAGTCGCCGGGCAATGCCCTCGTCACTGTGCTGGACCTGGTGGGGTTGGATGCCCTGCTGGGCATCTCCCGCTTGTTGCATCGCCTGCGCGGCCTGCGCAGCCAGGCCAATTTTGCGCTCGTGCCCGACACGGATATGGCGGTGCGCGCCCTTTCCGAGCGCTATCGCCTGGCCGTTGTCACCACGCGCGGGCGGCACGACGCGTACGCTTTCCTGGATGCCTTTGGATTGACCCACGTTTTCGAGCTCGTTGTCACCCGCGAATCGACATGGCGCATCAAACCGCATCCGGCCCCGGTTCTTTACGCTGCCAGGGCACTCGGCGTTGAACCTGGGCGCTGTGTGATGGTTGGCGACACGACGGTCGATGTGCGTTCGGCTCGCCGGGCAGGCGCCTGGGCAGTGGCGGTCCTGTGCGGCTTTGGGGAAAAGGACGAGCTGGAGCGCGCTGGCGCTCATGTCATCCTGCCCTCCCCGGCCATGTTGCCGGCTTTCCTGCAGGATACAGCACTGTAACCTGGCTGTAACGTTGAGCTACGCTGGAGGCGGATAGAATAGACGGTATGGACGTCGAACTGACCGCTGCAATCCGGCAGGCTTTTCCAGCCCTGCCGGATGAAGATGTCGAGGCCTTTGCTGCTGTCGCTCGTCTGGAGACGGTGCCGCCGGGGACCATCCTCTGCCACGAGGGGCGAGTGGAGGACACCTTCTACATCGTCGTCGCGGGGCGGGCCGAGGTGATCAAACAGGTCGACAGCGAGTCGCACCGTGTGCTGGCCCAGCCCGGCCCCGGCGAGTTCTTTGGCGAGATCGCCCTCGTCCAGCAGAGCACCCGCACCGCCACCGTCCGCGCGGCTGAACTGACCACGGTGTTGGCCATTGACCGTGCCACGTTCGAGCAGGTGCTCGAACGCAGCCCGCGCATGGCCGTCCAGATCATCCGCCAGGTGACCAGCCGCCTGCGCGACGCCGATCAGCAGGCCATCGCCGAACTGCGACGCAAGAACATCGAGCTTGCGCGCGCCTATGCTGAACTGAAGGAGCAGCAGCGCCTTCGTTCCGAGTTCCTCACCACGGTGGCCCACGAGCTGCGCACGCCGCTGACGACGGTTATGGGCTACCTGCATTTTCTGCGCAGTGGCGCGCTGGGAGCGGAACAGCAGGCCGCCGTGCTGGAGACGGTCTCGCGCAACGTCGAGACGGTGGTTCACCTGGTCAACAACATTCTCTTTTTGCAGGAACTGGAGATCATCTCGCCCGAGTTCCAGACGGCGGCGCTGGGCGATGTGGTGCTCAGAGCGGTGCAGCACATGCGCGAGCGGGCCGCGGAGGGAGGGGTGCGGTTGCAGGTTGACATCGACCCGACGCTGCCGCCGCTGCGGCTCGACCCCGCCGGCATGGAGCGGGCGCTGGTGGCGCTGATCGAGAACGCCATCAAGTTCACGCCGGACGGCGGCGACGTGCGCATCGAAGCCTTCGTCGCCGGTGGTCAGGCAGGCGTGCGCGTGAGCGACCCTGGCGTGGGCATCCCGCCCGAAGAACTGGAGAATATCTTTGAGCCCTTTACCCGCGTCGAGCGTTCCCAGGATCGCCTCTTTGGCGGCCTGGGCCTGGGCCTGCCCATCGCCCGCCAGGTGGTCCAGCGCCACGGCGGCCGCATCGACGTGGAGAGTCGAGTGGGGGAGGGCAGCACGTTCACGATCATTCTGCCGCTACTTTGAGGGCTTTTGCCGCAGAGGGGGCGGAGATTGCAGAGCTGAGGGAATAGGATGATGGCAAAGTGGAAGGCAGGAGGCCTGGCGGCGGCCGCTGTGGTGGCGCTGTTGTTGCTCTTCCTGGTGATAGGGACAATAAGATTCCAGCCGAATTCGCCAGCCTCGCTGCCCGCGACGGCTGTGTTGCCAACTCCGGCTGACCCTGCCGTCGTCGAGGTCAACGGGCAGACGATCGGCGTGAACGCCTGGGTCGAGGCGATGCGGGTCGATGGGGTGATGAGCGCCCTGGCGGGAGTGGAACCGCCGGACGCGGAGGCGACGCTGGAGCGCCTGATCAACAGCGCGTTGCTCCTGCAGGCTGTGCCCCAGCCAGCGCCGGAGGCGCGGGCGGTGACCGACTATCGCGCGGCCCTGCTGGCACAGTGGGGGGTGGATGAGGCGCAGCTCCGGGCGGCGCTGGCCGATGCCGGCCTCCAGGTGGGGGCGCTGGAGCGGACGCTGGCCTATCTGCTGCAGGTGAAACAGGCACAAGAGTCACTGCTGGCGCAGGGCGTTGTCTGGGAAGAGTGGATTGCCCGGCAGCGGGCGACAGCGGATATCCTCTACCATCGCGAGCGCATCGACGCGGTGATGCGGACGCTGGCTGTGCCAACAGCTCCTGCGCCAACGCCAACTGCTGTGGCGATGGTCGTTTCGCCCGACACGGCGCCCGATTTCACCCTGGAACGGGCCGGTGGCGGGCAATTTACCCTTTCTGAACAGTTAGCCCAGGGGGCGGTGGTGCTGGTCTTTTTCCAGCGCTGCGGCTGAGGGCCGGATCGAACGCAGCTCGTCGAGCTGCAAAACAACTACAGTGCCTTTCGCGAGCGGGGGGCCGAGATTGTGGCTCTGGCTGTCAATGACCTGTCTTCAGTTGCCGGCGCGGCGGCGGCGGTGGGGGCTACGTTCCCCATCCTGGCCGATCCCCAGCACCAGGTCGCTGAAGCCTATGGGGTATACAACTTGCTGGGAGATCAACTGGCGGCGCCGGCGGTCTTTGTCATCGACCGGGACGGGCGGATGCGCTGGTCGTATATCGGGCAGAGTTCCCAGGATCGCCCGTCGGCGGCCGATATTTTGACCAGGTTGCCTTGAGTGCTCTTGACTTTTCCCGCTTCCGGGCTATCCTTTTGCGATGGAGGGCGCGTGAGTCGACCGTTCTATCTGGCCATTGAGGGTGTCATCGGCGTCGGCAAGACGACCCTGGCGCGCCTCCTGCAGTCCCGTCTGGGCGCTGACCTGCTGCTCGAAATCTTTGAGGAGAACCCCTTCCTCTCCGATTTCTACGCCGACCGCGAACGCTACGCTTTCCAGACGCAGATCTTTTTCCTGCTCAGCCGCTACCGCCAACAGCAGGGTCTGCAGTTCGATGGACGACCGCTGATCAGCGATTACACTTTTGCCAAAGATCGCCTCTTTGCCCACCTGAACCTGCGCGGCGACGAGCTCAAGATGTACGAGCGGGTGCACCGCGCGCTGGCGGAAAAGATCGTCCTGCCCGATCTGGTGGTCTATTTGCGGGCCAGCCTGGATGTCCTGATGGCGCGCATCGCCATCCGTGACCGCTCGTTCGAGCGGGGCATGGACCCCGACTATATCGAACGCCTGCGGCAGGCCTACGAGCAGCACTTTGCTGCCTACGATGCGACGCCGCTGCTGGTCATTGACACTGACCGCCTTGACTTTGTCCGCAATCCGCAGGACCTGCTCAACATCGAGGGGCGCGTGCGCACGGCTTTGAGCGCCTCGGAGGTGCGCACGCGCATGGAGATGCCGGTGGGGAGTGGCGACGAGACACCCCGGCGGTGGGCCAAGATGGAGCAGTTTCTGGCCCTCACCGAGGCGGTGGGGCAGATGGGGGCGGCGCTGGCTGCCGATCCGGCTGGTTCTTCTGTGGCATTCCAGGAGGCGCTGACAGCGTCCCGCAAGTGTCTGGAGCGACTGAGCCGGCGATAGGTGGAAACATGGACTCTTTGCCATTCTTTGTAGTCAGTGCGCTTCCCTTTCTCATCCTGGCTGTGATCTATTTCTACATGGGATGGGAGTCCCGCCGCCTCAGCATGGGACTGTGGGGCGGGGGCTGGCTGTTCTACACCCTGTACCTTCTGGTGCTGGCGGTCGAGCCCGCTGGCCGCGATCCCTGGCTGCGCTCTGCCGCTCTGTTGATGGCGGAGGCGAGCAGTCTGTTGCTCTGGGCTGGCGTTCGCCTTCTGGGTCGGCGCTCTCTGTCCTGGCTCTTTGTCTTGCTGGCGCTGGTTGGGGCGGCGTGTGCATTTTTCCCCTGGCCGGGCATCCTTCCCGCCCTGCCGGCGCTGGCGCTGATCCTTCTCTTCGACGGTGCGGCGATCATCGCGCTGGCCCGTTATAGCCTGGCGGCTGAGCGGCGGCGGCTGCACCGCCCCGTGGGGTTGGCCTATGTGCTGTGGGCTCTCGCCAAGACCGTCCATTTCCTGATCCCTCCCACGGCAGCCTCTTCCACTCCCTGGCTGGTGACTGCCAATGTAGGAGGGCTGCTTCTTTCGCTGTCGCTGATCGGCTTCGAGTTGGTCGATCTGGAGTATATTGCCCGACGGCGCACCGAGCGGTTAGAGGTCCTGTCCGCAGTGACTGGCACTGCGGACCGGCATGCCTTGCCGCGCGACCTCCTCCTGGCTGTGGTGGAAGAGGTCGGCCGGCTGCTGGGAGGTGGCAGCGTTGGCGCTTTGCTGGTCGAGGGGCTGGAGCAGCCGGTGCAGATAGTGGCGCCGCAGAGCGTGTGCTTGCTGGCCGATGGTGTTTGTCTCTCCCCTGCTTATCCCTGCGCCAGGGCGGTCGAGACGGGCCAGGTGCTCTCTCTGGACCGGGCCGCTGTCCCTGGCGGCTGTGCGGCCAACCTGGTCATCCCGCTCTGCGCGGCGGAGCAGACGTTGGGCGTTATTTGTGCGCAGCTCGATGCTGACCGTGCGCTCTCGAGGGGCGAACAGAGGACTTTGGAGATTCTCAGCCGGCAGGTCGGGCAGGCGCTGGAAAATGCTCGCTTGCTGGCAGGGATGAGCGAAAAGATCGAGCGGCTGCAGGCGCTGACCGAAGCCTCGCGCAGGATGTCAGCCGAGCTCGACCTGGACAAGGCGCTGGAAGGGATCGTGACCGCCGGCATGTCCATCGTCGGCGCTGACCGGGCGGCGGTCTATCTCTACGATGCCGAGCGGGACCGCCTGGCGGTGAGCTATGCGCGTGGTCTGTCTCAGGACTATCTCGACTTTCTGGCCAGTTCCTTCCGTGACGTGCCCGGCTACCGTGTCTTGAAAACGCTCGAAATGGTCTGGGTGCAGGATGTCTTGAGCGACCCGGCGGCGCGGATGGTGCGCGAGGCGGCGGCAAAGGAAGGCTTCCGTTCCTATCTGGTGCTGCCTCTTGCCTATCTGCAGCAGATCAGGGGCGCGCTGGTCTTTTACCATAACGAGATGCGCACCCATAGTCCCGATGAGCTGGAACTGTGCCAGGCGCTGGCCGGGCAGGCAGCGGCGGTACTGGAGAACGCGCTGCTCCACCGTCAGACCCAGCGCCGCCTGGAAGAGCTGGCCGCTCTGCACGAGATCGACCTGCAGATGCTTGCCGCGCTGGAGCTAGACCAGGTTCTCAAGATCATCATCGAACAGGTAAGCCGCATTCTGGGGGTATCGACTCTCTACGTTGGGCTGTACGATGAGAGGACAGACACGCTCGAGCTTCGTGTTATTCTCGATGAGGGCGTTTTCCAGACGCCAGTGCGGGTTTCTGTTTCCGCGGAGGAGAGCCTTTCTGGCTGGGTGATCCGCACGGGACAACCGCTCTGGCTCGACGATGTCGAGAAAGAGCTGCCTGCTCTGCCGGTCAGGCCGCTGCGGATCGGCAGCGAAACGCGCAGCCTGGGCATTCTGCCGTTGCTGGTCCAAGATGCTGTGCGAGGGGTATTGTCGGTACAGTCGTACGAGACACACGCCTTTACGGCCAGCGACCGTCGCCTGCTCACCGAGATCGCAACCCAGGCAGCCATTGCCATCGAAAGTGCCCGTCTCTATCAGGCGGAGCGGGAGGCCCGCGAGATTTCAGAGACCCTGTTGGGGGTTGCCAGCGCCATCAACTCGACGCTGGAACTGAAGGACGTGCTCAGAGAGGTGGCGCTGCGCGCTGCTCGCGCCTGCGGGGCGAGCCGCTGCACGTTGTTCCTGCTCGACAAGGCGGGGGAAACGCTGGAGCCGATCATGTCCCAATTCGCCTCTGGTCGCCCTGATCCTGAGCTCTGGCGACAGCTTCGCCAGGCCAGCGAGCCGCAGCGTGTGGAGGACATTCCGGAGGCCGTGCAGGTCATCCGCAGCTGCAAGCCCCTCTATGTATCCGACGTGCGAGCCTCGACGCTGCCTCCGCAGTGGATCGAGCCGTTCGGCGTGGGCAGTGTGCTGCTGGTGCCGCTGGTCAGCGGCGGCGAGCGGGTCATCGGCGCGATGGCTTTGGACCGCCAGGCCAGAGGGCAGCCGTTCTCGGAGGAACAGATCACGCTGGCGACTGCCATTGCCGGACAGGCGGCGGTGGCCATCGAGCGCGCCCGTCTCTACGAGGAGACAGCGCGTCGCCTGGCTCAGGCCCAGATCCTGCGCGAGATCAGCCAGGCGGCCGCCTCGACACTCGATTTCGACCAGGTGCTGACGCGGACGCTGGACGCGTTGCAGCGCATGTTGGGGGCCGAATACGTCAATCTGATGCTGCCCGACGACAACGAGCAGGTGATGCGCCCGCACCGCGCGACGCTGGGCTTTCGGGACGTGCTGCAGGACTGGCAGGCGCCAGTCGACCGCTGCATCACCGGCCGCGTCTACCGCACGGGGCAGGCGGTTATTATCCCTGACGTGAGCCAGGATCCGGACTATGCTGTGGGCGCTGAAGATGTTCGCTCCGAACTGGCTGTGCCGGTTCGCGTCGGGGGGCAGATCGCGGCGGTTTTGAACATCGAGAGCCGTCGCCTCAACGCCTTCGACGAGAACGATCTGGCATTCTATACGACGGTGGCAGGGCAGTTGGGCATTGCCCTGGAGAACTCGCGCCTTTACCAGCAGGAGCAGCAGCGGCGCCGCGAGGCCGAAAAGCTGAGCCGCCAACTGGAGGAGCAGTCCGCCCAGTTGAGCCGCGCCCTGCAGGAGTTGCAAGAGTTCGACCGGCTGCGCAACGAGATGGTACAGAACGTGGGCCACGAGTTGCGCACGCCTCTGACGTTGATCCAGGGTTATACGGAATTGCTCCTCAGCGGCGATATGGGGCCGCTCGAACCGGTCCAGCGCAACGCGCTGGAGGTCATTTATGAGCGCACGGCGGCGCTTTCGCGGCTGCTGCGCAATCTGGTGGCGCTGCGCTCATTGCAACGGGAGCAGCTCTCGTTCCACCCCCTCATCTTGCACCAGGTCGCGGCTTATGCGGTCGACGTTTACCGCCGTAGCGCCGAGCAGGCCGGCATCGATCTTTTGTTCGATGTCGCTGATTATTCGGCGAGGGTCCAGGGCGATGAAGAGCACCTGCGGCTCGTCTTTTTGCAGCTCCTGGACAACGCCATCAAATTCAGCCCCAACGGCGGCGAGGTCATTGTGCGGGTATGGTCTGATGACGAGAGGGTGCATGCCAGCGTTCAGGACCACGGCATTGGCATTGCGCCAGAGCACATTGGCCGCATCTTTGAGCGTTTTTACCAGGTCGATGGCTCCACGACGCGCCGCTATGGCGGCGTGGGCATTGGCCTGGCGGTGGTGTGGGAAATCGTCGAGATGCACGGTGGTCCGGTCGATGTGCAGAGTGAGCCAGGAGTGGGCAGCACGTTTACGGTGACCCTGCCGCGAATANAGTTTTTGCTCCTGGCGGGNATGGCGNGGCGGCGGGGTCACAGNCCCCGCNGGAGCAGGAGAAACATGGTGCAAAAGTGGTTTGTTGCTATTGCCGGAAATATCGGGGCAGGCAAATCAACCCTGACGAGCCTGATCAGCGAAAAGCTGGGCTGGGAGCCTTTTCTCGAAGCGGTGAGCGATAACCCGTACCTGGCTGACTTTTACCAGGACATGAAGCGCTGGAGCTTTCACTCGCAGATTTTTTTCCTCTCCCGCCGCCTTCGTCATCACTATCAGTTGTTCCAGCGCCCCGAGGCCGTGGTGCAGGACCGCACGGTTTATGAAGACGCCGAAGTGTTTGCCTGCAACCTCTACCGCCAGGGGCTGATGAGCGAGCGGGATTACGCCAGCTACCGCGAGATGTACGAGGTGCTCAGCATCCTGCTCCCCCCGCCCGACCTGGTGATCTATCTGCGCGCCTCGGTCCCTGTGCTGATGGAGCGGATTGCCCGGCGCAACCGCCCCTTCGAGCGCGAGATTGCCCCCGAATACCTGGCCCAACTGAACGAGCTGTACGAGGCGTGGATCGAACGGTTCGATCTCTGCCCGGTGCTGACCGTGCCCTCGGACAATCTGGATTTTGTGGCCAATTCTCACCATCTTGACCTGATCGTCGACCGCATGTTGGAGCGATTGCGGGGACGGGAGGAGGTGGTGTTCAATGGAACAAAGTCGGGGAACTGAGGATCGCCTGACCATTCTGGCGCGCATGGCGCGCGAGTTGCGCGCCGGCTTGGACCTGGAGGGGACTCTGCGCCGCTCGCTGGCCCTGACCCTCCGCGCCGTTGGAGCAACCGCCGGCAGCCTGTTCCTCGTCGACGAGCGCGGGCGGCTGACCCTGGCGGGGATGATCGAAGAGGATCGGTATCGCGCTGTAGACCTGGAGGTGGCTCGCGCTGTGCTGCAGAACGGCCTGGTCGGCTGGGTGATGCGCCAGCAAGAAGCGCTGCTGGTCAATGACCTGGATGGGGATCCCCGCTGGCAGGCAACGCCGCTGCTCTGTCTCAAGCTTCGCCCGGGCTCTGCCATCAGCGCGCCGCTTATGTTGCCCAACCGCGTCGTCGGTGTGGTCACATGTGCTCACCCCCAAAAAGGGCACTTTGTCCAGGGTGACCTCGATACGCTCCAGTTCATCGCCGACCAGGTGGCGGTAGCGGTGGAGAACGCCCGCCTTTTTTCGGCCGAGGAGCAGCGTCGCACCTTTGCCAATACGCTCAGCGAGGCGGCGCGCACGCTGACCGCTACGCTCGACCTGGATGAGGTGCTCAACCTGATCCTTGAGATGTTGAGCCGGGTGATCCCTTACGACAGCGCCTCGATCTTTCTCATGCAGGATCGCCGTCTGGTCATGCGCGCCATGCGCGGCTTTGAGAACGCCGATGAGCTGCGTGGCCTTTCTTTCGATCTGGTCGGCAACAGTTTTATGGCGCGGATGATCGCCGAGCGCGAGCCGCTGGTCTTTGAGGACGTGCAGACAGAGCCCGGCTGGATCAATGTCCCCGGCGTCTGGCCGATCCACGGCTGGATCGCCGCGCCGCTGGTCGCCCGCGGCGAGGTCGTCGGCGCGCTGACCGTCGACAGCAGGAGGGTTGGCGCCTACAATGAGGCCGACGCGCGCATGGTGGCCGCCTTTGCCGACCACGTTGCCATTGCCATCGCCAATGCGCGCCTGTGGCAACAGACGCAGCGCCAGTTGGAGCAGCTTGGCTTTCTCTACCTCACCGGTCAGACGGTGACGGCCTCGCTGGAGCTGGAACAGGTGCTGATGTCCCTGATGGACCGCGTGCGCGATTACTTTGAGGTCGAGGCGGCTTCTGTGGCCCTGGTCGAGGAGGAAACAAACGAAGTGGTCTTTTGCGCCGCTTCTGGCGCCGCTGCCGAAGAGATCATCGGCGTCCGTCTCCAACTGGGTCAGGGTATCGCTGGCTGGATCGCGCAGACGGGCAAGCCACTCCTGATCTTCTCGGTCCGCAATGACCCGCGCTTTTATAGCGGCGTCGACGAGTCGACAGGCTTTCGGACGCGGACGATGCTGGCGGCGCCGATCAAATTGGGAGACGAGACGATTGGCGTGATCGAGGCGATCAACTCGCCGCCGGGCCGCCCTGCGCCGGATGAGTTAGAACTCTTGCTGAACGTCGCCACGCTGGCGGCCAGCGCGATCCAGAACGCGCGCCATTTCCACCGTGCCCTGGAGGCCGAGCGGCGCTATGCGGCGCTCTTCGAGAACAGCGCCGACCCCATCGCCATCACTGACGAGAATGGCCTCATCGTCGACACGAATCGCCAGTTTTGCCAGATGCTCGGTTGGGACAAGGCGCATTTGCTGGGCAGCGAGATCTTTGCCCTTTTCCAGGACCCCGGGGCCGTGCGCGCTTACCTGCCGGGGATCCTCGCTGGCCAGAATGTCTCTTTTGACGCCAGGGCCAGCACCCGCGACGGCGCTTTCATCCCCTTCGAAGTGCGGGCCAGTCACATCCTGCACGGCGACCGTCCCTCTATCCAATGGATTTGTCACGATCTCTCCGAGCGGATCAGGTTGGAGCAGACGCGCGAGGACCTGACGCGCATGATCATCCACGACCTGCGCAATCCGCTCTCTTCGATCATGAGCAGCCTGGAACTGATCAGCACGGTTGTTCATGAGGAGACGCCGCCCATCCCTCTCGATCAGCTCTTTGCTGTTGCCCGCCGCAGCGGGGAAAAGCTCAATCTGTTGATCGACTCGATCCTGGGCCTGGCGCGCCTGCAGTCGGGTCGGGCCGAGTTAGCTCGCCGCCCGATCGATGTCCTCGATATGGTGCGCGAGGCGGTCGAGCAGATGCGCCCCGCGGCTGCCAGCCGCGAGTTGAGCCTGGAAAGCTGCTTGCCGGAGACGCTGCCTGTGCTGATCGGCGATCGAGATGTGCTCCAGCGTGTGTTGCTCAACCTGCTGGAGAATGCGCTCAAGTTCACCCCAGCCGGCGGTTCGGTGCGGGTAGGGGTCAGCCAGCCCGATCCGGACTCCTTGCTCTTTGCTGTGGCGGATACAGGGCCGGGTATTGCCCCCGAATACCACGAACACATCTTTGACCAGTTCGCCCGCGTCTACTACGCCGAAGCCAAGGGTACCGGCATTGGCCTGGCCTTTTGTCGCCTGGCCGTCGAAGCCCACGGCGGCCGCATCTGGGTGGAGAGCGCCCTGGGGGAAGGGGCCACCTTCAAGTTCGTCCTGCCTCTGAACGGCAAGGGAGGGGCGGCGTGAACGATCCGCTGCAACGCCTCTATTACCACGATGCCTACCTCACCTGTTTCGAAGCTGCTGTGGCGGAGCGGCTGACCTGGGATGGACGCCCGGCAGTGGTCCTGACGCAGACGGCTTTCTACCCTGCCTCTGGCGGACAGCCCTCCGACCGTGGCCTTCTTGGCGGCGTGGCTGTGCTTGGCGTGGAGGTGCGCGAGTCGGACGGCGCGGTGGTCCACATCCTGGGGGACGAGCTGAGCGCAGAGCAGGTCGTCGGCGAGGTCGATTGGGCGCGTCGCTTTGATCACATGCAGCAGCATAGCGGTCAGCATCTCCTCTCGGCGGTCTGTGAGAGGCTGCTGGGCGCGCATACGCTCTCTTTTCATCTGGGGGCGGAGAGTTCTACCATCGACCTGAGCGTGGCGCGGCTGCCGCGCCAGGAGGTGGAAGCGGCGGAGGATCAGGTCAACCGCGCGATCTGGGAGAACCGCCCCCTGACGGCGCGTTTCGTGACCGCCCNGGAGCTGGCCGCGCTGCCCCTNCGTCGCCAGCCCCAGGTCGAAGGGCCGATTCGCCTGGTCGAGATCGAGGGCTATGACCTGACTCCCTGCGGTGGGACGCACGTGGCGCGCAGCGGCGAGATCGGCTTGCTCAAGGTCGTCCGCCTGGAATACCGTGGCGAAGAGACGCGGCTCGAGTTCCTCTGCGGCAGGCGGGCGCTGCTCGATTATCGCCGCAAGAACGCCATTCTGCTCGACCTGGCGGCTGGGCTGACAGTGGGCTATGAAGAGGCGGAGGCGGCAGTCGCGCGGCTGCAGGAAGAGCTCAAGGGGAGCCAGCGCGAGTTGCGCACGCTGCGCGAACGCCTGCTCCAGGCCGACGCGGCTGCTCTGTTGGGCGATGCAAAGCCCATCGGCGCGCTGCGCGTGGTGCGGGCGGTGCTGGCCGGGCGCACGCCGGCTGACCTGCGCGCGCTGGCGCTGCGGCTGAGCGAGACGCCAGGCGTGGTGGCGTTGCTGGCCTCTCCCGGCGAGCGCACGCAGCTTTGCTTTGCCTGTGCCGAGGGCAGCGGCGTCGACGCGGCGGCACTGCTGCGCAGGGCCTGTGAGGCATTGGGCGGCAAGGGCGGAGGCCAGCCCCGCATCGCCCAGGGCAGTGCTCCTGCTTCCGTCGAGGAATCGTTGCGGCAAATCATGGTCGCTTTGGAGGGGAGTTTGCCATGAGGGAGATTGCTCCCAATGTCTATGTGTCGACCTTTTATCCGGGCATCAACGTCGGCTGCATCTGCACTGCTGATGGGATTGTCGCGGTCGATGCGCCGCTGCGCCGTGAGGACGCCCTGGCCTGGCGCGATCAGCTNCGCNAGCTTGGGGGGCNGCNCATTCGCTGGCTTGTCCTGACCGATTCCTGCCTCGACCGCCTGGCCGGCGCGGCATGGATGGGCGTGTCGGTCATTGCCGGGCGAGGGGCGCTGCGCAGGTTCCAGGAGGGGGGCGAGGCAGGGTGGCGGTTGGCGGTAGAGGAGTGGGCGTGCCGTCGGCCCGGCGCTGGCGAGTGGGACGCTGTGCGCCTGCCTGTGCCGCAGATTGCTGTCGCCGGCCGGCTGACGCTGCACACCTCGCCGCTGGTGGTCGTCGAAGCGGTTGCCGGCCCTGCGGTGGGCAGTATCTGGCTGCGCCTGCCCGAGCTGAGGATCGTTTTCGCTGGCGATGTGGTCGTCTGCGGCGCGATCCCTCCCCTCTCCGCCTCGCCGGACACTCGCGCCTGGCTCAAGACGCTGGTCGAAATGCGCCGTGAGCGCTTCCGCGTGGCGCAGATCGTGCCGGGTCGTGGCCCTGTCTGTGACAAAGCGGCCACGACCCCGCAGAGCGAATATATGCAGCGCATCCGCCGCCGCGTGCGCTCCCTTCACCTGGCCGGCGGGAGGCGGGATGAGCTGGCCAGCCTGATGGACGAGTTTTTGCGCTTTTTCCCGCCGGCGGCGGAGGATGCGGAATGGGCGCGGCGAGAGGTCCTTGCCAGCCTGGAACGCCTCTATGACGAGCTATCCCCTCAGAGCGTAGGGTCAGCCTGATGCCCGGCGCGGGACCAGGGCCATCCCCTGGTGGACGATCCGCCCGCCGACAATGGTCATCTCACTGGGGGCATCCCACCATTCTTGCCACGGCGCAGTATAGGGATCGACGGGCCAGACCATCATGTCGGCCATTTTGCCTGCCTCGATAGAGCCTTTGATGTTCTCCTCGTGCCCGGCATAGGCGGCTTCCAGCGTGTGCGCCCGTAGTGCCTCCTGGATGGTCAGGCGCTGGTCGGGCGACAGGACTTCGTTGGACGCGGTCAGGCGGCTCACCGCGCCGGCCAGGGTGACCTGCGGGGTGTACCAGGGAGTGGTTGGCGCGTCGGAGCCCAGCGCCAGGTGGATGCCTGCCTCCAGCCACTCGCGGGTGACCACGACGCGCGCCATCTGCGCCGGCGTAAAGATGGTCGCCCAGTAATCGCCGCCCATGCGGATGAACTGCGGCTGGGTGCTGATCACCACGCCCAGGTCTTTGATGCGCTGCGTGGCCTGCGGCGTGGTCAGGATGGCGTGCTCGATGCGATGGCGCGGGTCGGGG
>JGI24187J35170_1000570_pt1 | contig 16739 bp, 12 predicted proteins | sample YNPBryBLVA2012_FD_35170 | JGI IMG/M metagenome (IMG submission 35170)
AACAAGATTCATTTTAGGTTTCCTTTCCTTACAGAGACCATCACCACGAAGAGCACAACGGAACACAAAGGAGAAAATATTTTTCCTTCGTGCCCCTTTGTGTNCTTTGTGGTAAAGCAATCCGCATCATTTCGCCAGTCCATTCATCAAGATCTTCATGCTCTCTTCGGCCACTTTCTGCCAGTCGGCGCCCTGCGGATCGAGGACGCCCTGCAGAAATAACCCCACCGCCAGCGAAAGAATGACCTGCGCGGCTGCCTGTGGGTCGGTATCTGCCTTCAGCGAGCCTTCAGCGATGCCGTCTTCCACCAGTCTGGCGAAATGGTCGCGGTAGTGACGGTAGGGCGCAATGGTAGCCTCCCAGACCTTTTCGTCGCGGCTGGCCTGAGACCAGAATTCCAGGAACATCGGCAGGCGCTCGTCGGCGGCGGCAAAGATGACCGGCAGCAATTGCGTCATCTTCACGAAGGTCTCTGGGATGGTGGGCTGGCGCATGGTTTCCAGGCCGGCGTCAATCGTCTTCAGCCAGCCGTCGAGCAGGGCCAGGAAGACAGCCTGTTTGCTGGGGAAGTGGTGATAGAACGCGCCTTTGCTGACACCTGCATCGGCGCAGATGTCGTCCACGCTGGCGGCGTTGTAACCGGCCAGGGCAAAGCGCCGTACGGCGGCATCCAGGATGTTGGCGCGGGTCTCTTCGCTGCGTTGCTGGGTCATGTTTTTCTCCTTTTCAGCCTTGCCTTGCTGGCATGCGTGGTGGGGTGGCAGTTGATAAACATACCGACCAGTCGGTATTTTTTATACTCCTTTTTTGATGCGGAGTCAAGGGAATCTGTCCTTGCTTTCAGGCACATTTTAAACGTGACCTACTTTTCTCATCCCCTCTCGCAGGTCATGTTTTAAACGTGACCTGCTTTCGATTTTCTCATCCCGCTCTCACCGTGTTTTACATGGATGTAAAATCTGGTTTACAATCCGGTAACTTGCCGGTGATATGCTTGGAGGCAAGCGCGATGATTCTTCCTCCGAGAGGCTCCCATAACCCCAAACACACTCCCCCATCCCAACGCGAAACGCCAGAAAATCCTGGCGGCCGTCCTGTTGGCGCTCATTCTGCTCCTGGCCGCGTTCCTGCGTTTCTATCACCTGGGCGAGAGTGGCGTCGGTAACCAGTACTATGCGGCGGCGGTCAAGTCTATGCTACAATCCTGGCACAACTTCTTCTTCGTGGCCTTCGAGCCGGGCGGCTCGGTCAGCGTGGACAAGCCTCCGCTCGGCTTGTGGGTGCAGTGCCTGTCGGCGTACTTCCTGGGGGTAAACGGATTTGCCCTCGCCCTGCCGAACGCGCTGGCCGGGGTAGGATCTGTCTTCCTGGTCTATGTGCTCGTCCGCCGTCCGTTTGGACCCTGGGCTGGCCTGGCCGCGGCGCTGGCGCTGGCTGTCACACCGGTGGCGGTCTCTGCCGAGCGCAACAACACTATTGACGGCCTACTGGTCTTCGTCCTCCTGCTGGCAGCCTGGGCAGTGCTTCGCTCGCTGTACACGCGCCAGGCAGGCTGGCTGTTCGTGGGCATGTTCCTCGTCGGGCTGGGGTTCAATATCAAGATGCTGCAGGCCTACCTGATTCTGCCCGGCCTCTACGCCCTGTATTTCTTCGCCGCAAAATACAAGTGGTGGCAGAAAATCCTGCACCTGGCCGCGGCCACCCTGCTCCTTCTGGTGGTTTCGTTCTCGTGGGCGGTCATCGTGGATCTGACCCCGCCGGAGAACCGTCCCTACGTGGGCGGCAGTGAGAACAACACGGTGATGGAACTCATCTTCGGTCACAACGGCCTGTCGCGCCTCGTCGGCGGGGGGCTGAACCGCGTCCGCAACGACGCGCCCGGCCAGCCGGTCCCGAACCCGCCTAACGGTCCGGGAAACGTCCCGCTGCTGGGGCAAAATCCCCCGCTGTCTCCTGGTCAACAGCCGCCGGTCGGCAATCCGCCCTATCCTCCCCTGCCCGGTGGTCAACAGCCGCCNGTTGGCAAACCGCTTTACCCGCCCCGCCCGCCCCTGCCTGGCGGTCAACTTCCTCCCGGTCAGAGCGGCAGTGACGGTGTGANGGATGTCGGCACCCCCGGCACGGCGCGCCTGTTCACCTTTCCGCTGGTGGGCGAAATTGGCTGGATTTTGCCCTTCGTCCTGGGTGGTCTCCTGGTCATCGTTGCGGTGCTGTGGAAACAGCCCTTTGGGGAGGCCCATGCTTCGTTGATTTTCTGGGCTGGCTGGCTCCTGCCGGAAGCGCTCTATTTTACGTACAGCAGCGGAATCATGCACGCCTACTACATGATCATGATGGGAGCGCCGCTGGCGGCCCTCTTCGCCATGACCGGCTGGGCCTTGTGGCAACTGTATCAGAAGCGTTCGTGGCTGGCGCTTGGACTGCTGGCCCTGCTCGCTGGTGGCACGATTCTTTTCCAGGCGCTGACGATGAGCGGGCGCACAGCCGCGGCCTGGGGAACGGCGGCAGGTGCGTTCCTGCTCTTGGGCGTGGGCCTGATCCTGGCCGCGGCGGGCCGGACCCGGGTCCGGCTGGCCGCAACCGGGCTTTCGCTGGGCCTGATCGCTATTCTGCTCGCCCCCGGCCTGTGGTCGCTGTTGACAACGCTCAACCCAACCCCCAACATGGCTTTGCCGTATTCTGGCCCGGCCCAAACCGGGGACGTGCCCGGACGGGGAGAGTTAACAGTCAATCAGCCTTTGCTCAATTACTTGCTGGAAAATTACGACGCAGAGAAGTACCTGCTGGCTACCCTGAACGCCAACCAGGCTGCACCGTTCATCCTGGCGACGGGGTTGCCGGTTTTCACCTTCGGCGGTTTTGGTGGGATGGACGTGATCGCGGACGCCGACGGCCTGGGCAGGATGGTGGCAGCGGGCGAATTGCGCTTTGTGCTGGGACANGGCCTCGAACAGCGCCAGGATATTTGGAACTGGCTGCAGCAAAATTGTCGCGTGGCCGACGCACCGGGGTTGAACGGTCTGGGGCCGGGCGGCAATGCCTTGCTCTTTGATTGTGGCGGAGAGAGCCGCTAAAGCGGGGAGCAGGCTTGCAGTGTCTGAGAATCTGCCTGCCGTGTGCTGATCAAGCACTGCCAGAATCTGCCATGAGTGGCTGGAAGANGGCAATTTTGCAGNTTACTGTTCAGGCATGTCATTGCAAAGAGCGTTCTGCGCGACGACCGCGAAGCGTACCCAAAGGGTAAGCAATCTCCCACATGCCAGATTTGCTCGTTGGAACAGGAGATTGCGGGGGGAAGACCGCCAATCGTGTTTTTGCTGGCTGCATCGTCACGTTGACAGGACATTTTTCGGGGAAGGCGTGCTCTATGTGACAAAACATTGGGCACGCTTTTCAATTTTGTAGACTGAATCTATCTGTTTTACAGGTATGATTAACGCATGTTCCCGCACAAAAAACACAAGACCTTTCTTTTCTCTCTGGTGATATTGGGGTGGCTGGCTGGTGTTGCCTGTGCTGTCAGCGGCCTTCCTGTGTCGTTGCCCCTCTTTGCTCCAACCGAGACTGCCACCTTTACGCCTACGGCGACGGCCACTGCGACCTTTACCGTCACTGCCTCTCCCACATTCACGCTCACGCCGACTTTTACGGTTACCCCCTCTCCGACTGCCACGTTCACGCCTCTCCCCACGGCTACCAATACCCGCGTTCCCACCCGTCCACCGGCTCCTCCATCGCCGTCTGGTTCGAGCAATTTTGCTGCTCAGGTGATTGCGCTGGTGAATAGCGAACGCGCCAGTCAGGGCCTGCCTGCGCTCAGCATCAATTGGACTCTCATGGCGAATGCGCAGGCGTGGAGTGAATACATGGCTGCCAACAATGTTTTCTATCACTCTGGTCAAAATGTTGCAGAAAATATCGCCGCTGGTTATGCCACGCCGGGGGATGCAGTGGCTGCCTGGATGAACAGTGAAGGACATCGAGCCAACATTCTCAATCCCTCTTATACCCAGGTTGGGGCGGGATACGCCTATTCTGCAAACTCACAATACGGTCATTACTGGACGCTTCAATTTCTCCCCTGAACGAGTTGCTGCGCTGGACGCCTGGGATGCAAATCTGCCAGGCGTCCGGAGGACAGGTCAACAGAGAGGCCAATCGGTTAAACGCCCAGAGTAGCGTTCAATTTCTTTCGTAAGTCTGCCTTCCACAAGGCGTCGAACAGATTCATCACCAGGGGAAGGTTGGCGAGTTGACCGGCCACGGCGCCGGTCATTTTTGTCCAGCCAGAAGGAGAAGGGGGCAGGGCGACGCAAAAAGCAAAATCCACTTCCTGATCGCCAATTGCGTAGCGGGTTCGCCCCGTTTTGCGCGCCGGCAATTTGTTTTCCAGAAAAGCGGCCAGGGCTGATCGCTCGGACTCTGTCAGCCAGGAGGGAAGATCCGAGGTGGCCTTGAATCCACAAATTTCGGCCATGGCCTGTAAGAGGTCTCGTTGTTCTGCTGTGGCGCCGCCTGGCCAGGCGTGGAAATAGGTCACATCCGGGTCAGGGCGGACGAGAGGGGCCAGCCAGAGCCGATGCAGGGTGGTGCGCAGGGCGTTGCGTATGCCGGGGGCAGCAAAGTTGCGCAACAGATCGTCGTCACGGGGCGAGGCCCAATGGTCGGCTACGTCGGGGCCAACACGCATGGCATCGCACAGGCCCAGGGAGGGGAGGATGGGCGCGCCGCAGGTTAGAAAGTAAGCGTCGCCGAGCGCTTGCCGGATGACCGCTAATCCCTGCCGGTAGGCTGTTTCGCGCGGCACGTCGGCGTGACGTTTGCCGGGCAGGGCACCGGCGTAGAGAAAGTCGAGTTTGACGTACTCGTATCCCCAGGTGCGGACTTTTTTCATCAACCCGGCGAGCCATTCCAGGGCAGCGGGGTGAGTTGTGTCCAGGGCGAAGAGCGGTTCTCGCCAGTTGTACCCGGCCGAGACCAGGCGACCGTTTTCGTCGTGCAGCAACCAGTCGCGGTGGTCGCGGTAGATTGCGGAGGAGGGAACCACCAGCAGCGGGGCCAGCCACAGGCCAGCTTTTCGTCCGGTTTCCTGGATGCGATTGGCGATCCAGGCCATGCCGGAGGGGAATTTCTCGTTGGCCTCCCAGTCGCCGATGCGACGTTGCCAGCCATCGTCAATTTGAAAGACATCGAAGGGCAACCAATCGAGGTCGTTCAAGATTTTGAGCAGGCGTGGTTCGGAAATTTCAGTGTAGAGGCTGTACCACGAGCACCAGACGCGGGGGGCGTGTTCGGCCTGGACTTTCCCGAGCCGCTCGCCGAGCAGTTCGGCGTAGCGCGAGAAAATCGCTTCTTCCTCCCCGGCGGAGAGGAACCAGTCTTGCGAGGCTCCCTGAGCAGGAGCCTGTTCGTACCAGCCGTGCAGGCGTTGCTGCTCAAGACAGACATGGCTTTCCAGTCCTAAGGCACCCAGAAAGACGATTTTGCCTTGAGGCAATTCAACAGCCCCATACCAGGAACCATTGGGGCGACGGTCCTGGACGTAGCGTGGGTCTGTTTGCATGGGGTGCAGCAGGCGCGGGCGCAGGACCTCGACCGGACGGCTCGTTTCTACCCAGGCGGTCAGGGACCAGGACTGCCAGCCGGAGTAGAGATAGCGCTGCGGGGCAGCGGGCAGGTCCACGGTCAGCCGCGGAGCCGAGAGGAGGAAGCCGCCTTCGATCGGTCGGCAGTCGGTCGCATCAGTGGTGAGGAGCAGGTCAGCGAGGGTCAGTTCCATGGTTTCTCCTTGCGAGGGGAAGATGTTGCGATTATAATTCGCCCAACCTGAAAGGCGAAGATGGGAACGAGTATGCCCCTGATGCTGTCAGCGACCCCGGGGATGGTGTGAGCCGGGGCAGTTTATGGAGCAGAAAATCCTCCCGGAGCCGCAAACTGAAACCAGCCTTTGGCGGGAGTAGGGGAGCCGGAAGCCGACCGTTATCCTGGCAGGGTATCGCCGTCAGGCTGTACCCGCGAAAGTGCCCCCGCACGGGGGAAACAGAGTGGTACCGCGTGAGCATTGCTCTCGTCTCTGTGTGGAGACGAGTTTTTTGTTTTTCGCCCCATGCGTGGCAAAACAGTCATTTTATGCCCTGGAGGTCTGCATGTTCAAACCAGTTTCTTCTAAACTCGATGTGGTCGCCATGGAAGAGGCCGTACTTCGTTTTTGGAAGTCGCAAAAGATTTTTGAGAAAACGGTCTCAGAGCGGCAGGGCGCGCCGGAATATGTGTTTTTTGAGGGGCCGCCGACCGCGAATGGGAAGCCGGGGGTCCATCACGTGTTGGCGCGCGCCTTCAAGGATGTTTTCCCGCGCTATAAAATCATGCGTGGCTACCATGTGATCCGGCGCGGTGGATGGGATACCCACGGCCTGCCGGTGGAAATCGAGATTGAGAAACGCCATGGCTTTACCAACAAGCAGGATATTGAGCGTTACGGGATCGCAAAATTCAACGCGGAATGCCGTAAATCGGCGTTCGATTACATTCAGGAATGGGAAAAACTGACCGACCGCATTGCTTTTTGGGTAGACCTGGAGACGGCTTACGTCACCTTCACCAATGACTATATCGAGTCGGTCTGGAACATTCTCAAGAATTTCTTTGAACGCGATTTACTCTACAAGGGGTACAAGGTCGTCCCCTACTGCCCGCGTTGCGGGACCACGCTGTCTGATCATGAAGTGGCGCTGGGTTATGACGAGGCTACCGATCCGTCGGTGTTTGTCCGTATGCCGCTCGTAGATAAACCCGGCACCTCGCTTCTGGTCTGGACGACGACCCCGTGGACGCTGCCCGGCAATGTGGCGGTGGCCGCTCATCCGGAGGTGGAATACGTCACAGTGGAGCGGCAGCATGAAGGGTCGGTGGAGCGGCTCATCCTGGCGCGCCCGCTGCTGGAAAAGGTCTTCCATGGGGAGGAAGTCAAGGTCGTCGAGTCGTTCAAGGGCAAGAAACTCAAGGGACAGAAATATCATCCGCTGTTCACGTTCCTGCCTCCCGACAAACCGGCTCATTACGTCATTCTGGCAGATTTCGTGACCACCGATGAGGGCACCGGCCTGGTGCACATGGCTCCGGCCTTCGGTGCCGAAGATATGCAGGCTGCCCGCGAATACGACTTGCCCGTCCTGCTGACCGTCCAACCGGATGGGACGTTCATCCCGCAGGTCACGCCCTGGCGCGGCATGTTCGTCAAAGAAGCAGACCCGCTCATCATTCGGGAACTGGATGAGCGTGGCTTGCTGTTTCGGATGGAAAAGTACACCCACACGTATCCTTTCTGCTGGCGGTGTAAAACGCCGTTGCTCTACTATGCCCGCGAGGCGTGGTACATCCGCACCAGTCAGTTCAAGGATCGCATGGTGGAACTCAACCGCACGATTAACTGGGTGCCAGACCACATCAAGGAAGGCCGATTCGGCAACTGGTTGGAAAACAACATTGACTGGGCGCTCTCCCGTGAACGTTACTGGGGCACGCCGCTGCCGATTTGGGAATGTGAGCAATGCGGAAACCGTCACTGCATCGGTTCGGTGGCTGAACTTTCCGAAAAAGCCGGCCGCGACCTTTCGGACCTTGACCTGCACCGCCCCTATGTGGATGAAGTGACCTGGACCTGTGAAAAATGCGGCGGGAAGATGAGCCGCGTGCCCGATCTGATTGACGTCTGGTTCGACTCTGGCTCAATGCCCTACGCCCAGTGGCATTACCCCTTCGAAAACCGGGAGCAATTTGCCGCACAGTTCCCTGCCGATTTCATCTGCGAAGCGGTGGATCAGACGCGCGGCTGGTTTTATTCCCTGCACGCCATTGCGACCTTGTTGATGAACTCGGTGGCTTACAAGAACGTCATTTGCCTCGGGCTCATCCTGGATGGCGAAGGCCGCAAGATGTCCAAGAGCCTGGGCAATATTGTGGACCCGTGGGAGGTGTTAAACGCACACGGGGCCGACGCCTTCCGCTGGTATCTCTACACCGCTTCGCCGCCTGGGCAGGAACGGCGCTTCTCCTCGGAACTGGTCGGCGCGGTGGTGCGCGAGTTCACCCTGACCCTCTGGAACGTGTACTCGTTCTTTGTCACCTATGCCAACCTGGACGGATGGAAGCCCGGCGCTTCGCAGACTCCGGTGGCCTACAATAACCTCGATCGCTGGCTCTTGTCTTCGCTCAACGCGCTGGTTCGTGATGTTACGCAGGCCTACGAAAATTATGACGTGCCGGGGGCCACGCGTCCCATTCAGAATTTTGTGGAGACGCTGTCCACGTGGTATTTACGGCGCTCGCGTCGCCGCTTCTGGAAATCGGAATCGGATACCGATAAACAGGCTGCTTACTCGACCCTTTACACAGCCCTGGTGACGCTGTCGAAACTGCTTGCGCCGACGATGCCCTACATGGCCGAAGAACTTTATCAGAATCTCGTGCGCTCTGTGGATCCGTCTGCTCCGGAATCGGTGCATCTTGCCGAGTGGCCGCGGGTGGAGGAAGCGTTGATTGACGAGACCCTCAACCGCGAAATGGCGCTGGTGATGAGGCTGGTCTCTTTGGGGCACAACGCTCGCCAGAAGGCTGGCCGCAAGGTCCGTCAACCCCTGGCGGAGGCCGCTTTTGCCCTCGGTCGTGCTGAAGAACGGCATGCTGTCGAGACATATGCTGACCTGATTATGGACGAATTGAACGTCAAGAGCGTCCGACTGCTGGATGCTTCCAGCGAGGCGGCCACGTTCTTCCTGAAGCCGCTCCCGAAGCAATTGGGGCAGAAATATGGCAACAAATTCCCGGCGATTCAAAAGGCGATTCTGGCTCTCGATGCGGCCTCGGCTGGGGCTCGTCTGCTTTCGGGCCAATCCATTCAGGTGACTGTCAATGGGGAGACTTTCGACATCCTGCCGGATGAAGTGGAAGTCCGGGCCGAGGCGAAAGCCGGTTTTGCCGTTGCGGCGGAGGGAGCCTACCTCGCGGCCCTGGTCACCGACCTGACTCCGGAACTGATCCGCGAGGGCCTGGCGCGAGAGTTCGTCCGCCGGGTCCAGGATTTGCGCAAGACGGCTGGTCTTGAGGTTGCCGATCGCATCAAACTCTACGTGGAAGTTTCCCCTGGCTTAAAGGATGCCATTGAGGCCCACCGGGACTACATCACTGCCGAGACGCTGACGACTGACCTGATCTATGGTGCCCCTCTGCCGGGTTCTGCTACCGTGAGCGATACATTTGATGGCGAAACGTTGACAGTAGGGCTGCTCAAAGCCTGAGACAAAACCCTCCCGCAAGGTTTACAAGCCGGCGGGAGGGTTCCTTTTAGCCTGATCTCCATCTTGAATTGGGATGGGCCTTATGCTATAGTGAATTTACTCAATTTCCTGTTTTGCCGTTTAGAGAGTGAGGGTAAAAATGACTGCTGCGTATAAAGGGCCATTTCAACCAGAGCGATGGCGGGATACGATTTGGGCCATTACCAGCATTTTTGAATCGGGAAGGCCAGAGGGTGACCCGGCTGCTTATCAAAATTACGACGATGGCATTGTCAGTTATGGGAAGCACCAGGCGACACTTGCCTCCGGCACGCTGGCGCAGGTGCTTGCAGAGTACTATGCGCGCAGTCAGAGTGTTGTGAGCCAGGCCCTGCAACAAAATTATGACCAAAGGGTACGTGCAAGAGATAAAACCTTGCGCCATGATACAACGTTTCGTGATCTTCTGATCCAGGCGGCGGCAGAACCCGCTATGGCAGAAGCGCAAGATGCTGTTTTTGAGCAGCAATTCTATCAAGCGGCGATTGCCCGCGCCCGGCAATGCAATTTATCCTCCCCGTTGGGGCTGGCAGTGGTGTATGATATTTGCATTCAAGGGGGCTGGGCGCAGGTGTTGACCCGCCTGACCAGGCGACTTGGCACTGGAGTTGTGGGGGAGAACAATGTTGATGAAGAACGCTGGATCTCAGTCTTTCTGGAAGAACGAGAAGCATGGTTGAATGACATCGCTCAAGCAGCCGATGCTCGTGGGGATCATGCCAGCGCTACTGCTCTCCGCAATTCGACCTATCGAGTACGTGAATTACGTTCCTTAGCCCAGGCTGGTAACTATGCTTTGGAGGGACCCTTGCGGGTGCGCGGCATCCAGATCCCAGGAGTTCCACGCCCTCAACCGGTTCCTGATCTGGTGCTGGTGGGCCTGGAAGCCTCGGTAGATTTGCTGAATGTGCCTGCCGGTTCGCAATTTACCGTTACCTGGAAAGTGCGCAATACTGGAAATGTACCCTGGGAGATGGATTTCCTGCTCATTAACCTGTCTAATACCCCTGCTCGCCTTTGGGGACGCCGCCAGTATTACCTTGATGAACTGACGAACGTTTTGCCGGTGCAGCCCGATGCCGTGGCGAATTTAACCCTGCGTCTGCGTGCACCGCGCTTTGGCCGGCGTCACCAGAGTAAATGGCAAATGGCCGATGGGAATGGCAAACCTTTTGGCCCGATCCTTGAACTTGATTACGTTCTTTCCAATGGACCGGTTCCTGTTTGAAAGGGCCTCGTTCTGTTGGGAGCGTCGATCACACGGTTTTACATTGTGTCAGTTGGTGTTGTGGCAACAGATGGCTGGTTGGGCTGTCCAGGTAACATGCTGGCTTTGGCAGGGGAAGATCAGGGGGAAGATGCTGTCCGAAAAAGCCATTTTACGTTTGACGAGAAATCTAGAACAGGTTTATTGTTTGCGGAGCGCCTGAAAGATCATCAGCCCGCCAGCAATGAACAGGACAATGACCCAGGCATACTGGATCGCACTCGCGTACTGTGTGTCTGCCAGCAGGCCGACCAGGAGGAGCGCTGTGGCCGGAATGTAAGCCCACTGCTGCCTGGCAAGCACGGCGACCAGCAGGAACGTCACTCCCAGCCCCATGAAGAAGATTCCACCTGTTTCGATGAGTTGGAACCGTTCCGATAGAGCAGAGACGATCGCCAGCGTGGTCAGGACACCTGCGGGGATGATTGCCCACCAGCGCTCGCGGCCCGACAGGTAAACGGCCCAGAAACTGATGCCAATGCCGCCCAGAAAGGCCAGCCCATCCCAGCCCAGCCCTTCGGGCAGGAAAGTGGCTGCAGCAAGTCCAGCCAGCGTGAAGCCCGGAATGGCGGCCCACCAGTGGCTGCGGTTGGTGAAAAAGATGTACAGGAAAACCAGGGCGGCTGCGCCGAAAACAATTGCCCAGAAGAAGGCAGAAGCATTTTGCAGAATGCCTTGCAGTTCCAGGAAACCGAGTACACTGCCAAAGATGAGAAGCAAACCCAGCAAGATGCGAAAATCAATCCGTTTCATAGACATCCTCTTTTATTTGATTTCAACGGATGCCATACCGGTTTCGATGTTGATCTCGGCGCGGTTGGTGGCATTGGCATAATCGGGGGAAAGGTAAAGATTCGGGCCGATCTTCGGGAAACGGCTGTCCACGTTGACCGAGGCCATGCCGCTTTGGATCCGAATCTGGGCGGCCACCCCCTGCGGGACAACGATGCGGACGGTGGCCGCGCCTGCATCCACGTTCACGCGCGTCAGCCCAGCCGAGGCGGGGAGGGTGATGTCGGTGGTGCTTGCGCCCGTGTCCAGGTCCAGTTCGGTGACCTGCAGGTCGTGCAAGTCGAGGACCGAGGTGTTGGCTCCGCTGTCAATGTCCAGGATCAGCGGGATGTCTTTTGCCAGCGCCAGATCCCAGTTGTGGCCTTCGCCTGGCGCCCAGGCCCAGAAATCGGACGCACTTTTGATCTTGACCTTTTGCAGGTCGCCCTCAGTGGTGGTCTTGACCAGCGTACCGGGCGTGCATTCGCCTTCAAGCAGGTTGCCAGGGGCGGCACCGGCGTGCACGTTCAGGCGTCCAGCCCCATGGTCCAGTTTGATGCGGGCTTGGGATGCCCCGGAGTGGGAGATGCTGATCCGTTCAAGCGGGCCGTCTGTGCTGCGCGTCAGGGCGCTGACGATGAGCCAGACCCCCACCAGGAACATCATCAACACCCACAGGTAGCCAGGGAAGTTTTCGATGATGCCGAACTGTTTGAGCAGCAAGAGGCCAGCAATGCCGGTCAGGAGGAGCCCCCAGAACATGTTTCTGCGTTTCATAAAAGCCTCTCTTTTGTTTAGTGCCTGCTAAAAAGGCCGCGCAGGATAAGCCACAGGCCAAGGACGAAAAGCAGGATGATGAGAACGTAATCTTTGTAGGGGCCGAGAATTTTCAAGCCGCCAAAAATGGAGGCAAAGATGGCAAAGAGGACGATGCTGAAGAAGATCGCATTGATAGCCCCCCGGCCCTCCTGTTTGAGAGTTCCGCTCAGCAATGCTGCCAGCAATTTGCCAATTCCTGTAAAACCGGGAAAGAGCGTCCACATGTAATACCAGGAAGACCAGTCGCCGGTCGCATTCTGGTAGTACAGGATGCCGCCCACGCCAGCCACGAGGCAGGCGGGAATGGCCATGTCGGGCGCGCCCGTGAGCAGACCGATGAACAGTAAAGCCGCTCCGCCTAGCATGATCCAGACCGGCCATTCAAAGGTAAGTTTTAGCCAGGTTGTCCACTCAGGCCGGATTTGTGAAAGAAGCAGCCAGCCAGCAATGATGAGCAGCAACATGCCCAATGCAAATTGTGTACGATTTCTGATGTTCATAAGATGACACTCTCCTTGAGTTTGTAATGGTTCACGTAGAATATACGTCCGGGGGAGAAAAAAGGTGTAGCAAACGTTTTCGGGACTAGAATGGACCATAATTGATGGCGATCGCCACGGCAAGGAAGGCCACGGTCGCCGCGATCACCCACGGCCACAGGCGCAGCACCCACTTGAGCCATTTGTGATAAGGCACGACTGTCAGGCTGAGGGTAATGAGCAGCAGGGCGTTGGTGGGATACACCAGGTTAGAAAAGCCGTCGCCGAAGCAGTAGGCACTGACAGCGATCTGCCGGTTGACGTTCACCAGGTCGGCCAGGGGCATCAGGATGGGGATGACCAGCAGGGCTTTGGCCGAGCCAGAGGTGACGAAGAGTTCCAGCACCAGGGTCAGGCCGTAGATGATGAGCGCTGAGACGAAGGGACTGGTCTCGGCAAACGCGCCGGAGGCCCAGTGCAGGATGGTATCCAGGATTCCGCCTGAAGCGATGATGTGCTTGACGCTGGCAGCCATCATCAGCAGGGGAATGGCCGGAGCGATGCCCAGGAAGCCCTCCCAGGCGGCACGCCAGGCTTTTTTGCCGATGCCGGCCATGAGCGCCGCGCCGATACCGCCGATGACGAACAGCAGCCCCGAAAGCGGCATGGCCAGGTCGCTGAGCGATTCGATCCACGAGAGCGTCATCACCGCGACCAGAATCAGCAAGAACATGACGGCCATGAACAGGACGGCGCGCTTCATGCGGGGGTCATTTGCCGGGGTAGGGTCCAGGGTAAAGGTCCCGTACCTGGATCGTTCTGGTTGATCTTCCTGAAAAACGGGAGAGGCCTGCGGCTCACGCTCAATCCGTTTTGCATAGCGAACAAGGAACGCGGTGAGAATCCCATACGTCACAACAAACAGGACCAGGCGCGGCCCCCAGCCGGAGAAAAGCGGCAGGTCAGCCAGCCGTTGGGCGGTGCCGATGGTGAAGAAGTTGAAGACGGCGGTTGAAAAGCCGACATTGGTGGCCAGGATGGAAATGCCCAGGCCGGTGAGGCTATCCCAGCCCAGGGTATAGGCCAGCACGATGATAATCGGCACAAGCGGGACGGCCTCCTCCAGGATGCCGAAGAAACCACCCAGGGCCATGAAGAAAAAGGTCAGCACGGCCAGCAGGAGGTACTTGCGCTGAGCGAATTTTTTGACGATGAGATGGACGGCATATTGGAGAATACCGCTCTGATCCATGATCGAAAACGCGATTCCTACCAGGACAATGAACAGGATGACGCCGATGACAGTGGCTCCGCCTTCTGCAGCAAATACCTCGAATGGGGCGGTGAACCAGCGCCAGACGGGGTAGTCGGGACGTTCGGTGAACGTGAATGACTGCGGGTCAATGACCTTGCGCCCGTCCACGTCCACCCGCGCATATTGCCCGGCCGGAACGATACGGGTCAGGATTCCGGCGGTCAGCATGAGGACGAAGATGATGACAACCGCCTGGAAAAAGGCTTTTTTGCTGATCTGAATGCCTGCTTTTTTTTCTGTCATCGGTGAATCTCCTTTTGCCATCAGGGGTGAGAGTCAGGTAGCAGCACGAGAGTTTGTCTTGCAGAATAAATCCGCGCTGCGTTTATTGTTCATATAGTGTATGCGAAGAATGCGACCTTGCAAAGGGCTGGAAATTTGTTTCAGGATGTGCTACAGTAAAAAGTGTAGCAAGTGCCCTTCTGGAAGAACAGGAAAGGAGGCCCAAATGAACGTTGCGCGCAAAATTTGTGGCAGCATCCTGCTGGCTGACGATGGTTCAGAGTTCGCGCGGGCCGCGGCTGAATTTGTTGCCAACTTGCCCCTGTCGCCCAATTGCCGCGTGACAGTCTTGCGCGTCTTTACCTCCCAGCAGGCGACGGAACTCGGCTCGCTGGAGGACGCTCTGTCCAGAACCTGTGAGTATCTCCGAAACCGGGGCCTGCAAGTGGACTCAGAACTCTTGCTCGGCTCCCCTGCTCAGGTCATCACAGAATATGCCGAGAGTCACAAGATTGACCTGATTGTGATGGGCGCCAAAGGCTTGCGGGCTACCCTGGGAATCCTGCTCGGCGGGGTGGCTCAGCAGGTGGTCGAATACTCGTCCTGCCCGGTGCTGGTGGTGCGCCCTCCGTATCAGCAGGTCAAGCGAGTTCTGCTGCTCACCGACGGTTCGCCCGGCAGCGATGCGGTGATTCAGTACTTTGGCCGTTTCCCGTTCCCGGCGGAACTGGACGTGCGCGTGATGCACGTTTTGCCTCCTCCGCCCTTGCCGGTGATGGCCTCCTTTGGGGCTGCTGACCGCATGATTTATGAACCGCTGGCTATTACTGAGGCAGTTGCCCAGGAGCGGGCGCGCGAGGAAGAAGCCGGCAAGGCTCTCCTGCAGCGCACAATCGCCGACCTGGCTGCATTTAACGTCAAAGCGACTTCTGTCTTGAAGCGCGGCGACGCGGCAACTGAAATTCTGGAATACATCAAAGACCAAAAAATTGACCTGGCTATCACTGGCTCGCGCGGCCTCAGCCAGATCAAGGCCTGGATGCTGGGCAGCGTCTCGCGCAAACTGGTTCACTACGCCGCCTGCTCCGTGCTGGTGGTGCGCAGCAAGTGAAATTTTCTGACGGCAAGTCGTCAGACTGAATCACGTAGTTGGCATAGAGAAAGGGATTGTTACGGCTCAATGGAATTGCTGAAGGGCGCGGCTCACGGCCTGCACGCCGAAATCGAGCGCCTCGACCGGCACGCGCTCATCGGCAGCGTGGACGGTGGCGGCAAAGTTGAAGTTCTCCGGCAGGCGCAGGGGTGTGAAGCCGTAGGTTTGAATGCCCAATAGCGAGAAGAAGCGCGCGTCGGTCACGCCGGAGAGCACATAGGGGAGGGGAATGCCCTGCGGGTCGAGTTGACGCAGCACGCCGCCGAGCGTGTCGAACAGCCCCAGGTCAGCGCGGGCCGGGCCGGGTTCGTGCTTGACGACCTCGATTTCGAGGTCGTCGCCCAGCAGGGCGCGCAGTTCGGCGATCATGTCGTCCGGTTTGGCGCCGGGGACAAGGCGGCCATCCATGCCCAGGGTCACCTCCGCCGGGATGACGTTGGCCTTGTCGCTGGCTTTGAGCATGGTCGGGCTGACGGTGTTGCGCACCAGCGGCGAGAACAGCGCGCCGCGTTCGCCCAGCAGGCGCAGGATGGCGTCGGTCAGGGCCGGCTGGAGGAACAGGCGGAGGAACAGGCCGCTGGCACCGCCCAGGTTGCGGGCGAGGGTCTCGAACATCAGGCGGACGGGCGGGGTGATGTGGACCGGCAGGGAGCGTTCGTCCAGCTGACGGAGGGCGCGCCCCAGTTTGGCCATCGCCTGGCCGCGCACCGGCATCGAGCCGTGACCGGCGCGGCCGCGAAAGGTCGCTTTCATCCAGCAGACTTGTTTTTCGGCAATCATGATGGGGTAAAAACGCTTGCCGCCGATGGACAGGTTGAAGCCGCCAAATTCGCCCAGGGCGTAGCGCACGCCCTCGAAGAGACTGGGGTGCTCGCTCACCAGGTAGCGCGCTCCGTACACGTCGCCTGCCTCTTCGTCGGCCAGGGCGGCGAAGATCACGTCACCGGGCAGGGGCAGGTTCTCGGCTTTGGCTTTGAGCACGGCGGCCAGGAACATGGCCACGCCGCTTTTCATGTCCAGCGCGCCGCGGCCCCAGACGTAGCCATCCACGATGCGGCCCTCGAAAGGCGGGTAAGTCCACTGCTGACCCTCGGTGGTGACCACGTCCACGTGGCCGTAGAGCAGCAGCGGGGGCGCTTCGCCGCGTCCTTTGAGCCGCGCAATCAGGTTGGGTCGGTCGGGATGATTGGCCACCAGGGTGGTCTCGATGCCGGCTTCCTGGAGCAGGCCGTTGATGTATTCGATGCACGGGCGCTCGTTGCCGGGAGGGTTGGTGGTGTCGAAGCGAATCAGTTGTTGCAAAATCTCTGCTGGACGTTCGTAGAGAGGCATGGTCATCTCCTTTCGTTGGGGTGCAGGGACTGCAAGAGTTGCTGC
>JGI24187J35170_1000576_pt1:0-15000 | contig 16676 bp, 17 predicted proteins | sample YNPBryBLVA2012_FD_35170 | JGI IMG/M metagenome (IMG submission 35170)
AGCGGGGAGGGCCCCGAAGGGTAGGCCGAGCGTTCCGACTGGCTTGGCCAGCGGAACGCGGGGGAGAAGCCCCCTCCCCGTTCAGGAGAAAAAGCTTTTCCGTCGTGAAGCACCTGCACCACCGAAGGCAAGACCCATCCATCGCGGAATTTGGGCCAAGACCCGTGGACCCTGCCCCCCGGTTATGCTAAACTGGGCCTCCTCGGCCAGAGACCGCCCACCTACGGCCCTCCGCCGAGCGAGAGAATCCCCCATGGCGCTCATCCTCGCGGTCATCGTTCTGGCCTTTGCCTACGACCTCACAAACGGGTGGAACGATTCGGCCAACGCCATAGCCACCGTCGTTTCCACGAAGGTTTTGACCCCCTGGAAGGCCGTCATGCTGGGAGCCTCCCTCAACTTCCTGGGGGCCCTTTTCAGCAGCGAGGTGGCCCGGACCGTGGGACGGGAAATCGCCCAGCCCCACATCCTTACCATGGGCACCTTCCTGGCCGCGGTGGTGGTGGCCCCCATCTGGATCACGCTCTGCACCTACTGGGGGCTTCCCATCAGTTGCTCCCATTCCCTTCTGGGCGCACTGATCGGGTCGGTCCTGGCGACGGCTGGAACGGAAGGTCTGCACGCCGCCGGAATCCGCAAGATTGTCTTCGGCGTCTTCGTCTCTCCGGTTTTTGGCTTTCTGCTCGGGGGAGCCCTCATGGTGGGGATCCTCTGGATCTTCCGGAGAATCTCCCCTGCCAAGGTGGAACGGTGGTTCGGAAAGCTCCAGTTGATCTCCGCCTCGCTCATGGCCTTCAGCCACGGAACGGGGGACGCACAGAAGGCCATGGGGATCATCACCGGGGCCTTGCTTGCGGGAGGTTTCATCGGCTTGGGCGCCGACGGGAAGATGCACATCCCCCTGTGGGTACGCCTGCTGTGCGCCACGGCCATGTCCCTGGGAACCATCATCGGTGGATGGCGCGTCATCAAGACCCTGGGGGCTCGACTGGCGCACCTCAAGCCNAGTCAGGGCTTCGCGGCGGAGACGGGAGCCGCCCTGACGATCCTGGCCAACACCCTGACGGGCGTGCCCATCAGCACCACCCACTCCATCACCGGCGCCATCATCGGGGTGGGAACCACCCGGGGCGTCAAGATCGTCAAGTGGGGCGTGGGGGCCAAGATCATCTTCGCCTGGGTGGTGACCTTCCCGGTCTGCATCGGCGGTGGGGCCCTCACCTACCAGCTCCTCCACGTGCTCCACCTCCTGTGATCCCCATCCTCCCCTCCCCCGGGAAAAGGAAGGGCGGGCCGCCATGGACCTCCGACTCTCCTCCGTGCACGTCTATCCGGTGAAATCCTGCCGCGGTCTCTCTCCCTCCCGGTGGCGGGTGGGCCGCCGGGGCTTCCTCTACGACCGGGAATGGATGGTCACCGACGCCAAGGGCCACTTCCTCACCCAGCGCGAAGAGCCCCGGATGGCCCTCATCGGGACGGACTTCCGGGATGGCGGCCTGGTCCTCGAAGCGCCGGGGATGCCCGAACTCCCCGCCGCGGCGCTCCAGCCTGGGAGCGAAGGGGAGGCGGAGGTTTGGGAGGACCGGGTGCGGGTGGAGGACCAGGGCGAGGAGGCGGCGGCGTGGCTCTCGGCCTTTCTGGGGCGGCCCTGCCGGCTGGTGCGCGCCGCCCTCTCCTTCCGTCGGGACGTCCGCCTCCAGGGAGAGGTGGTGGCNGAGGACGGGGTGGCCTTCGCCGACGCCTTTCCCTTCCTCCTGCTGACGGAGGCCTCCCTCTCCGATCTGAACGCCCGNCTCCCGGCCCCCGTTTCCGCCGAGCGCTTCCGCCCCAACCTCGTGGTGGAGGGAGCGGAGCCCTACGCCGAGGACCGGTGGCGGCTTTTGAGGATCGGTTCGCTGGAGTTCCGGCTGGTCAAGCCCTGCGCCCGCTGTTCCATCCCCTCCGTTGATCCCTCCACCGGCGAACGGGGGCGGGAACCCCTGGCCACCCTGGCCTCCTACCGCCGGCGGGAAGGGAAGGTCCTCTTCGGCATGAACGCCGTCCACCGGGGGGAGGGGGTTCTGGCCGCCGGCGATGCGGTGCAGGTGCTGGAGGAGGCCCCTTGACGGGGGCGGGGCCCCAGGGTTAGCAAACGGTTTCCGTGGAGGAGGACGAAGATGGAGCCAAAAGGTAGCGGAGCGCTGCTGGCCATCGGGCTCGCGGTCACCCTGCTGGCGGCCCTGGCGACGCTGGGCCTGCTTTGGAAGAGGCGGGCCCTCGATTTCCGACTCCGGAAGGGAACGCTCATGGGGTTCTATGCGGTCCTCGGCCTGTACTGGCTGGGTGAGGGAGGGATCAGCCTGGCGGAAGGGGCTCCGGGGCTTCGAGTGGCCATCCCCTTCCTGCTCGGCCTTCTCTGGCTGGGGCTCGCCGCCCACGTCTTCACCCACCCGGAGCACTACCGCGTGCGGGTGTCCTGAGGAAGTCCTGGGGACGGGCGGTCCCGAATGGAAACGGCGGGCGCGAACCGGAGCGCCCGCCGTCCGTTTTCGGGAAGGCCCTCGGGGGCAGGTGGCCAGGTGGCCAGGGCCAGACGCCGGGGTTCCACCTCCTCCTTGAGGAAGCGGACCACGTCGGCGGTGGAGGTCCCCGGCGTGAAGATCTTCGCCACGCCGGCCTCCAAGAGGCCCGGGATGTCTTCGTCGGGGATGATGCCGCCGCCGAAGACCACGATGTCGGAGGCGTCCTTTTCCCGGAGGAGCCGGATGACCTTGGGGAAGAGGGTATTGTGGGCCCCCGAGAGGATGGAGAGGCCGATGGCGTCCACGTCCTCCTGGAGGGCCGTCGCCACCACCTGCTCCGGAGTCTGGTGGAGGCCGGTGTAGATGACCTCGTAGCCCGCGTCCCTCAGCGCCCGGGCGATGATCTTCGCGCCCCGGTCGTGGCCGTCGAGGCCCACCTTGCCGATCAGAAGACGGAGTTTGCGCTCGCTCATGGACTACCTCGCCAGTTTCACAGTATACACCGCCGCTCCAGGGGGAGGCCAGGCCATGGGGCCCCCCGTCTCCCCGATGGCGTTGGTTTTTTTCCATCCCCTCAAGGGGACGGGAAAAGAATAAAAGAAGAACCCCTCCCCGATCTCCCTGACCTCCCTGTTCAAGAAGTGAAACGTGAGAAATGAAAAGTGAGAAGTGAAAAGGGAGAAGAACGAACGGCGCCGCCCATGGCGTCATCGGGACCAGGCAGGGCGGTTGCTGGACAGAAGTGCCCGGTGGGCTAGGCCGCGCGCCGGCGAAGCAAGAGCCAGACCGCCAGGGAAAGGGCCCCCGCCACGAGGACGGCCGCCAGGATCGGGAACAGGACCGAAAGGAGCGACACGGCCACCGAAGCGGCGGTCTCCGCGGTGGCCACCAGCGGATTGGCCGTGCCCAGGGTGGTGACGGCCGATAGGAGCCGGCCCTTGACCGTGACCGCCTGCACCAGGCCGGCAATGCCCCCGCCGGCGATGAGGGCCAGCGTCCACCGGAGGAAGGGGTCCATCTCGCCCATGGCCGACGCAGCCATCACCGTCCCCGCCACCACCGCCGCGGGAGTGGCGAGGATATCCAGGAGGTGGTCCAGCCAGGGGACGTGGTAGGCGGCCACCTCCAGAAGGGTGGCGAGGCCGAAGGCCACCAGAGCGGGCCACGTCGCCATCCAGGAAAAGCCCCGGGCCAAGGTCAGGTGGCCCGAAAGGGCGGCGATGGAGACCACGAGAGGCGGCACGAAGACGCGGAAGCCGCATGCCGCCGCCAGCCCGATCCCCAGAAGAATGCTGAGGAGGATCTCCATGTCCGCCTCCCGCCCGCAAGGGCCCTGAAAAGAAGTGAAAAGTAAAAAGTAAAAAGTAAAAGAAGAACCCCTCCCCGATCTCCCTGACCTCCCTGTTCCAGAAGTGAAAAGTGAATAGAAGCCCTCCCCGATCTCAGCGTTCAGCGCGTGGGTTTTTCTTTATCCCCTCCTCCCGTTCGCGCTCTCCGCCCGGGGTGCCTCCGGAGGGGGTCTCAGATCACGCTGTTTTCCCTGTACTCGCCGAAGACCTCCTTCATGGCGTTGGCGGTCTCCTCCAACGTGCAGTAGGCCTTCACGCAGTCGAGGATGGCCGGCATGAGGTTTTCGGACGTGCGGGCCTTGGCGGTGAGGTTCCGGAGGGCCGAGAGGACCGCCTTCCCGTCCCGGGTCCGCTTCACTTCCCGAAGCCGGGCTTTCTGGCGTTCCTCCACCTCCGGCGGGATCCGCAGGAGGGGGATGGGCGTCTCCTCGGCCATGACGTACTTGTTGACGCCCACGATGGTCTTCTGGCCGCTCTCCACCTGTTTCTGGTAGTGGTACGCGGCGTCGGCGATCTCCCGCTGGGGGTAGCCCTGCTCGATGGCCCGCACGATGCCGCCCATGTCGTCGATCTTGCGGATGTACGCCAAGGCCTGGCGTTCCATCTCGTTGGTGAGGCTCTCCACGAAGTAGGAGCCGGCCAAGGGGTCGATGGTGTTGGCGACACCGCTCTCCTCGGCGAGGATCTGCTGGGTCCTGAGGGCCACCGTGACCGCCTGCTCCGAGGGAAGGCAGAGGGTCTCGTCCATGGAGTCGGTGTGGAGGCTCTGGCACCCGCCCAGGACGGCGGCCAGGGCCTGGACCGTCACCCGGACGATGTTGTTGAGCGGTTGCTGGGCGGTGAGGGAGCACCCCGCCGTCTGGACGTGGGTCCGGAGCATCCACGAGCGGGGATCCTTGGCCCCGAACCGTTCCCGGAGCTCCCGGGCCCAGATGCGCCGTGCCGCACGGAGCTTGGCGATCTCCTCGAAGAAGTCGTTGTGGGAGTTGAAGAAGTAAGAGAGGCGGGGGGCGAAGGAGTCCACGGCCAGGCCCCGGGCCATGCCCGCCTGGACGTACCCCAGGCCGTCGGCTAGGGTGAAGGCCAACTCCTGCACGGCGGTGGCGCCCGCCTCCCGGATGTGGTAGCCGCTGATGGAGATGGTGTTCCACTGGGGGACGCGCTCGGCGGAAAACTCCATGGTGTCCACGATGAGGCGCACCGAGGGTTCGGGGGGGTAGATCCACTCCTTCTGGGCGATGTACTCCTTGAAGATGTCGTTCTGGATGGTCCCCCGGAGTCGGGAGAAGGGGACCCCCTGCTTTTCGGCCACCGCCAGGTACATGGCGTACACGATGGCGGCGGGGGCGTTGATGGTCATGGAGGTGGAGACCTCTCCCAGGGGAATGCCGTTGAAGAGGATCTCCATGTCCCGCAGGGTGGAGACGGCGACCCCCTCCTTGCCCACCTCGCCCTCCGACAGGGGGCTGTCGCTGTCCCGTCCCATGAGGGTGGGGAGGTCGAAGGCGGTGGAGAGGCCCGTCTGCCCCTGGGAGAGAAGGTACTTGAAGCGGGCGTTGGTGTCCTCGGCGGTGCCCATGCCGGCGAACATCCGCATGGTCCAGAGGCGGCCCCGGTACATGGTGGGTTGGACCCCCCGGGTGAAGGGGTATTCCCCGGGCCACCCGAGGTCCCGCTCGAAGTCCCACCCCTCCAGGTCTTCGGGGCAGTAAAGCCGGGCGACGGGGAGGGAGGAGACGGTGGAGAACTCCACGTCCCGCTCGGGGTGTTTCTCGAGGTGAGGCTTGAGCGTTCGCTCTTCCCACCGGGCACGGCCGCCTTTGGGGGATCTGCCATCCATCCGCGCACCTCCGGAACGTTCGAAGTCCAGGGTCCCTTGTAAGACCACCAAGAAAAGCACAGGGCCGGCGGGGATGCAAGGCCGGGCTGGCCCGATGCGAAAAAGGATGGGCGTGCCTGAATGGCAGGGTCCTTCCGCCCATACCGTGTCAAGGGGACGCGACCGGGGCGGGTGGGAGGGCCGGGATCCGGGGAAAGTCCTGGCATGAACCCTGCTTAAAGGGGACTGTTCGAAAGGAGGTTGAGTCCCATGAAAAAGATCGTGTTTGCCGTTGCCATCGGGATTCTGACCCTCGGCCTTCTTGCCCAGGCCCCCGCGAACCCGCCTGAGACGCAGAAGTCCTCCCTCCATCTCGCCGGTCAAAGCCAGACCCAGGCCCAGTCTTCCAAGGGGGAAAAGAAGCCCGCCGCCCACAAGAAGCACCACAAGGGCACGAAGCCGGCCGCCAACCCCGCCGCCACGACCGCTCCCACCAAGTAACCGCAGCTACGGCGGCGCAAAGGCCCGCCCCCCGGGGCGGGCCTTTTCTTTTCGGCGGGGGGGGCCTATGCTGGAGGCCGGGGGTGAGGCCGTGCGCATCGTCATCGGCAGCGACCACGCGGGGTTCGAACTCAAGCAGTTCGTGAAGGAGCGGCTCCTTTCCTGGGGCCACGAGGTTCAGGACGTGGGGACTTACTCGGAGGCCTCGGTGGACTACCCCGACTTCGCCCGGGCGGCCTGCCGCGAAGTCCTCTCGGGGGGAGCGGAGCGGGCGGTCCTCGTGTGCGGGTCGGGGGTGGGGATGTCCATGGCCGCCAACCGCCACCGGGGCGTCCGGGCCGTCCTCTGCACGGACCTCTACCTGGCCCGGTACTCCCGCCTTCACAACGACGCCAACGTCCTCTGCCTCCCCGGCCGGCTCATGGGAAAGGGCCTCTGCGAAGAGGTCCTGAAGGTCTGGCTCGAGACCCCCTTCGAAGGGGGCCGGCACGAACGCCGGGTTCGGAAGCTGGACGACGAAGGACGAGCACCGTGAAGGTCCCCGTTCTCCTGAACGCGCCGTCGGGCCGCCCCGCCCGGGCCCTTGGGGGCGGCCCCCGCCTCAAGGCCCTGGTCCAGAGCCTGGTCCGGGCCGCCTGGCCGGTGGTGGTCCACGAGCCCCCGGAACGTCCCCTCCTCCAGGGGCTTCCCGGCGCCCAGGTGGTGAACTACCCCCCGGCNACGGCGGGCCTCCGCCAGTCCTCCATGGTCCTCCTCGGGGAGACCTGCCCCGTCCCCTGGCGAGAGCAGGCCCTGAGGGACCTCGAAGGTACGGGGGTTCCGCTCTGGGACGAGAAGAACCCCCAGGGCTCCACCCTGGCCTTCCCCCTCTGGATCCCGGGAGAGGGGCTCTCCTTCGCCGTCTGGGCCGGAGGAGGACTCCGGGGCTGGGAGCGGGAACTCTCGGAGGAGTTCGTCCGGGCACAGGAGGCCGCTTGGGGGCGTTTCCTGTCCCTGGCGAGCTTCCTCCGGCGGGAGGTCCTTCGGGACCTCGACGACGAGGCCTTCACCCGCAAGGTCGCCGCCCAGCTCGTGAGCCCTGAGATCCTGGCCCTGCTCCACCGGGGGCAGGAGGAGGAGGCGAAGAAGGTGGCCCTCAAGATCGTCGGAAGCACCACGCGAACGCTGTAGGCGAACCGCCCTCCTGGAAAGGAACCCCCATGGCCCTTACCGAACACGCCGTACTCAAGGCCCTGAAGGCCGTCATCGACCCCGATTTTGGAAAGGACATCGTGGAGTTGGGCTTCGTGAAGGATCTGCGGATCGAAGGCCCCCGGGTTTCCTTCCGCATCGTCCTTACCACCCCCGCCTGCCCCGTGCGGGAGCGCTTCCGCCAGCAGGCCACCGACGCGGTGAAGGCCCTCCCCGGCGTCTCGGAGGTGGAGGTGGTCATGGACGCCCAGGTGAGCCGGGGGGTGACGGGCCCGCTCATCGAGAACCTCCTTCCCCAAGTGAAGAACACGCTGGCCGTGGCCTCGGGGAAGGGCGGCGTGGGCAAATCCACGGTGGCGGCCAACCTGGCGGCCTCCCTGGCGGCCTCCGGTGCCCGGGTGGGCCTGCTGGACGCCGACATCTACGGTCCCTCCATGGGCATCATGCTGGGGGTGCGGGAGAAGCCCAAGGCCGACCCCACGGGGGAGAAGATCCTCCCCATCTTCGCCCACGGGATGTACGTCATGTCCCTGGGCTTCCTGCTGGATCCCGACATGCCGGTGATCTGGCGGGGCCCCATGGTCATGAAGGCCCTGGAACAGCTCCTCAAGGACGTGGACTGGCCCGAACTGGACTACATGGTGGTGGACCTTCCCCCCGGCACCGGCGACGCCCAGCTCACCCTGACCCAGAAGGTCCCGCTGACGGGCGCGGTGATCGTCACCACGCCCAACGAGGTGGCCCTCATCGACGCCCGGAAGGGCCTGGCCATGTTCCAGAAGGTGGAGGTGCCGGTCCTCGGCCTGGTGGAGAACATGTCGTGGTTCGTCTGTCCCCACTGCCAGGGGATCTCGGACATCTTCTCCCGTGGCGGCGGGGAGCGTTGCGCCCGGGAGATGGGCGTTCCCTTCCTCGGAGAGGTCCCCTTGGACCCGTCGGTCCGCCGCACCGGCGACAGCGGGACCCCCGTGGTGCTCGCCGCTCCCGATTCCCCCGTGGCCGCCGCCTTCCGGGACCTGGCGGGCCGCGTCGCCCAGCAGGCCAGCATCGCCGCCGCCCGCCGGCCCGNCGGCGCGAAGTAAACCGGGAGGTCGGGCCGTGGCACGCCCCAGACGCGGCGAAGAGGAACCCTCCCCGGAGGCCGCCCCCCGGGAGATCCGGATGGAGGCCCTGGTCGGCCACGATCGCCAGGTGCGCTTCTTCGCCAAGGCCCTCGGAAAGGGCGTGTTGCCCCAGGTCCTCCTCTTCACGGGGCCCCAGGGCATCGGAAAGGCCACCGCCGCCCGGATGGCCGCCGCGGCCCTTCTCTGCGAGGCGCCCGGTCCCTTCGCCTGCGGCCACTGCGGCCCCTGCCGGAAGGTCGCCCGGGCCATCCACCCGGATTTTCGGGAGGTGGGGCTGGAGACCAGCGAGGAGTCGGGCAAGTCCCGGACCCAGATCGTCCTTCCCCAGGTGAGATCCCGGGTCCTGGAGCCCCTGGCCCTTCCCCCCTACGAGGGCCGGAGGCTGGTCTTCATCCTAGATCCCGCCGACGCCCTGAACGAGAACGCACAGAACGCCCTCCTCAAGGCCCTGGAAGAACCTCCCGCCTACGCCCACTTCTTCCTCGTCGCCGCCAACCCCGGAAGTCTCCTGCCCACCGTCCGCTCCCGGTGCCACGAAGTGGCCTTTGCTCCCNTGGAACCGGGGGAGATGCGGGCCTTTTGCGAGCGCAACGGCATCGAGGCCGACGAGGCGGCCCTGGCGGTGGCCGGCGGGGCGCCCGGCCGGCTGGAGGAGGCCCGCTCCCCGAAGGGGAAGGCCCGGCGGGAAGCCCTCCTCCGCCTCCTCGCCGACGGGCTCTCCCTTCCCCTCTGCGCCGAGCTCTTTCCCCTCCTGGAAACGCTGGCCAAGGAGAACCCGCGGGAGGTGGTGGCCCTGGCGGGGTCCCTGGTCCGGGACGCCCGGCGTGTGGCCGAGGACCTTCCCCCCCTGCGCCACGCCGACCTGGGGCCACGCCTCTCCCAGGCCGCCGCCCGGCGGGGCCGGGGGGGCCTGGAAACCCTGGCGGGCCGGCTTCTGGAAGCCCCCGCCCACCTCTCCCGGAACGTCAACCCCCGCCTGCTGCTGGAACGCCTCTTCCTGGTCCCCTGAAAACCGGCGGCACCCCGCCGGAGCCGGGAAAAAGAGAGGCCCCGCCCGGAGGCGGGGCCGTGGAGAGGTGCTGGAAAGAAGGGGTTCTAGAAGGAGTGGCCGAACATGAGGCTGTAGAAGTGNCCCCTCCCGCTCAGGTCGTAGAGATAGGGATCGTCGTCGGAGAAGTCGCCGTACTCGTACCGGGCCTGGACCCACCAAGCCGGCCGGAAGTCGTACCGCGCACTCACCTCCACCCGGGATTCGGTGACCTCNAGGTCGGAGTAGGAGTAGACCCGGGTCATGGGGAGGAAGTGGATACCGGGGATGGAGAAGTCCGAGGGACGGAGGAGTTCGAAGGGATCCAGCCCGCCGTCGGACTGACTGTGGGTGATCTCCAGGTTGAGGGAGAGTTCCTCCACCGGGCGGAAGGTCACCCCGGCGGCGTAGGAGGTGTTGCGGGAGTCGTAGTGCAGCCGGTTCCGCGCGGAGCCATACAGGCCCCCAGTGGCCCCGGCCGCTCACCCATCCATCAGCGTGATGCAAGTCGGAAAATCCAACTTGACCCGCTGAAGGGCGGCGGTGGCGAACCACTCCACCTTGGGAGTCGGGGCGTGCCAGAAGGTGAGGTCGGCGGAAACGAGGTCCCGCGACCAGTCGGTGCCGTCCCCCTCCCGGTTCTCCTGGGAGGTCCAGCGGGAGGAGGCGGTGAGGGAGGCCCGGGTTCCGAAGTTCTGCGTGGCAAAGACCTTCCACTGGTCGCTCTTCTCGGGGGATGCCGAGGGGTCGGAGATCCGGGCGTTCCGCCACACGTAGTACTGGGTGGCGGCCAGCGGGCTGGGGTTGCCTGGCGCCGTGGCCGTGGTGCAGGTCCCGTTGGGGTTGCCGTAGGTGTGGTTCGCCTCCAGGCGCTCGTAGATGGCCCGCACCTGCCCGCCCTTCCAGGGCTTGGCCCGGTAGGTGAGGCGGTAGCGGTTGGTGGTGGTTTCCGTCGAATTACCCAGAACGGTAAAGTAGTCCCGGTCCTCCGAACGGTAGAGCCACTCGGCTTCCAGGCTTCCCGTGCGCTTGCCGATCCGGTAGCCCACGGAGAGCACCGATTCGGCCACCTGGCGGTCCAGGGAGGACCTCCGCCAGTAATCGGGATTCAGGCCGTAGACGTCGCGGTAGGTCCTGCCCCTCTGCGGGCCTGCCGCCGCCGCCGGTTCGGCGGTGTCCACGAAATAGTCGGAGCTGTCCAAGGTGTAGTAGGCGGTGCGCCAGCGGAAGGACCACCGCTTCTGGTCTCCGAAGCGGCGCGCCGTGGCGAAGCGGTATCCCTCGTAGTCGTAGGAGATCCCTGTCCGGCGGTTCTCGGTGTTGGACCAGGCGCCGCCCAGGTCCAGGGAGAATCCCTTCAGGTCGGGCGCCGCCAGGTCCAGGCGCGTGGTCCGCTTGTCCATCTCCGGCTGGAGGTCGGAGGGCAGAATCCCGTTCCGGTAGTCGTACTGGAAGCGGTTGGAGAAGATGTCGGTGCGGAGGACGGGGTGGATGCCCCGGGGGTAACGGAGGTAGACGCTGTCCACCCCGTGGGTGAGGCTCCGTTCCTCGTGGCGCAGGGTCACCACGGCCTTGGTCAGGTCCAGGGAGGCTTGGAAGCCGACGTCGTAGGCGTGCTCGTCCACCGGACGGGTCTGGCCGTAGACGTGGCACCCCGAGCAGTGGCCCAGCGTGAGGGACTGGTGGTTGCCGTCCCTATGCTGGTCCCGGAAGAGGAGCCCCAGGGTGAGCCTGGGAATGTCCGGATGCTGGAAGGTGAGCCCGCTCTCCAGCAGGGAGTAGGTCACCTTGTAGGCGTCGTGGGGACTCAGGTCGGTTCCCTGGAGGACCTTGGGCGGAGCCACGGCGTCCATGTAGGAGAGTGGGTTGTGGGGAAGGCGGTGGAGGAACTTCGTGTACGTCGTGTGGCTGCGAAGCATCCGGGAGACGTCGAAGTCGAGGGTCATCTCCTGGGTGGTTCCGCCGAGGGTGTGGGCGCTCAGCAGGAAGTGGGAGGCGGGTGCCGTCTCCTCCAGGCGGAGGAGAAGTTCGGGACCGCTTCCGTCGGGGCTGTACTCGTGGACCCGCTCCGGATTTCCCGATTCCTCGGCGTGGTAGGCGCCTACGCCGACGGTGGCCGAGCTCTCGGACTTCGCTTCCTGACCCCTTGCGGCGGTGACCGCAAGGAGAAGCGGGAGGGCGAGCAGGGCGGCGAGGGCTTTCGTTTGCATGGATTCCTCCCTCTCCCTCACCGAGTCAGCCCCCACCCGCCGGTGGGCACGCCCTGGGACGGCAGGTCGCTGCCGTGGACGCGCGGGTGGCAGGTGGTGCACTTGGTGGTCATGGCCCGGTTCATGCCGAACTCGCCGTAGGGGTTCCGGTAGACGTGGCCGCCGACGGTCTGCCGGCCGACGGGTAGCCCCTCGTGGTTGGACTGGAAGTGGAACTCGTGGCACTGGAGGCACAGGGCCGGCTCGTTGGCGACGAGGAGGTTGTCGGGCACCGACCCGTGGGGGGCGTGGCAAAGGCCACAGTCCTCGTTCACCGGCGAATGCTCGAAGACGAAGGGGCCTTCCTGGGAGGGGTGGCAGCCCAGGCAGAGGTCGTTCTTGCGGGTCTTTACGCGGAGGGCGCCCTCGGTGGAGGCGTGGACGTCGTGGCAGGAGGAACACCGCATCTTGCCGGACTCCAGCGGATGGCGGGAGGGCAGCCGGAAGGCCGCCGCGACGTCGCCGTGGCAGGAGGCGCAGGCGTCCTCGGGGGAAGAAGCCTTGTGGATCTTGTGGCACTGGGTGCAGGAGAGGTCCTCCGCGGCGTGCCGGGAAGCGGGCCAGGAGGCCATCTCCCTGCGGCCATGGCAGGACAGACAAGCGGTGCTGTCGGTGGCGGGGTCCTTGCCGAAGGTCCGGATCAGGGCCGCATCGCCGGACTCCATGTGCTCGGAGGCCCGACCCCCGTTGTGGCACCCGAGGCACCCGGTCTCGTGGCCGAGGACCTCGAAGGGTTCCACCCGCATGTGGCTACGCCCCAACGGGCCCATGGCCACTCCCTCGTGGCAGGAGAGGCAGGCTCCGCCGTCGGCTGCCAGGATCCCCAGACCTCCCAGTGCCAGGNCGAGAACAATCGTCAGGCACCTGGTTNTCATTCCTTCTCCTTCTGATGGGTGATGGTGAAAGAACCGGTGAAGGGGGAAGCGGCCTCGAACTCCGGCGCCCGGAAAGGCGGGCCGGAGAGGGCCGAAGGTCCGCTCCGTCCTTCGAGGAGAGTGCACGACCCTCCAAGGACGGGCGGTCAGCGGAGACAGCGTTTCCTTCGAGTCAGGGTGCCCATGGGAACCTCCCTTCGGCCACAAAATAGGAAGGGAAACACCCGGTGTCGAGCCCGGCAACCTTCCGCGGATAGGGTGTTGGGGCATTTTTCCCGCACCATCTTAGTCAAAAAACGACCTTCCCGCACCTTGCCTGGGTGCAAGCCTTGTCCCGAGAAGGATGGCGGATGGCTCGGGAAAAACCGCCCCTGCAGAAAAGGCGAAGCGGCAAATCCCCCAGAGCGGGACGCGGAATCAGGCCCGGCCCTTGGACCTCAAGGCCAGGTAGTTGCCGATGACCATCTGGGCCTGGGAGAGCTTGAGGATGCGCTGGTTTCGCTTCTGGAGGGCCACGGTGTCGGCCTGGTCCGGCACCACCGCCCGCTGGTCCCGAAGGAGCCTCTCCACCTCGAACTGGAGGGCGCGGAGCTCCTCCACGGAGAGCTTCTTGAGGTTCACGGGGGAAGGAAGGATGTACCCCTCCATGAGGGAGGATGCCATGGCCGCCGCCGATCCGCCCATGTACGCCATCTCAGGCCTCCTCCGTCTGCCCCTCGGCCCTCCGGGAAAGATACCACCGCCGGCACTCGGCCAGGAAGTCGAGGACCGCCCTTTCCCGGTAGTCGGGGTAGGTCCAGGGAAGGGGAGTGAAGGCGCCGTTCCGGTAGAGCAGCGTCACCTCGGCGTAGATGCCCCGGGAGAGGTAGATCCGGTGGGCGTGGTCCTTGGTGGTGGCCAGCACGAGCCGGGAGGGAAGGAGGAGGCCGGGATCCAGGTTGACCCGGCGGCGCCCCAGACGGGCGAGGCTCGCCTCCCGCCGGTTGGTGAGGCTCTTGATCTCCGCCAGGAATCCCTGGGGCACCGGTTCCCGGAAGAGGACGATCTGCTTCTGGAGGGGGGTCCCCATCTCCGCGGCGTAGTAGTCGCTGTGGGTGAAGGGAAAGGGTTCCTGCCGGAGGGCCACGGGTCCGAAGTCCGCCTCCAGGGCCTTCAGGGCTCCGTCCCGTGCCGAGGCTTCCTTGTAGAGGATGGCGCAGACCAGCGCCGCCGGCGTTTCGGGCTTGGCCTCCCCCATAATCCCCCCTCCCGGGGCTTCACATCTCGAAACGGCCCAGGTCCTCCGGATCGAGGCTTTCCAGCCAGGTCCGCAGGGCCTCCGTGTTGTCCTCCAGGCGGGTGCACTTCTCGAAGACGCTCTCCTCCACGAAGATGGGGGCCCGGGCCCGGAGGGCCAGCGCCACCGCGTCGGAGGGCCTGGCGTCCACGTGGATCTCGCCGCCCCGGAGGGGCCTCAGCACGATGTCGGCGAAGTAGGTGTTGTCCTTGAGATCGGTGATGCGGACCTCTCCCACCGGCGCCTCGACCTTCTCCAGGATCCCGTGGATCAGGTCGTGGGTCATGGGCCTCGGCACCTTCACCGATTCCAGCTCCAGCGCGATGGCGTTGGCCTCGGAGGTTCCGATCCAGATGGGAACGAGGCGGCTGGCCTCCTCCTCCTTGAGGACCAGGATGGGCCACTGGGTGAGGGGATCGAGAACGAGGCCCTGGATGATGACCTTCTGGAACGGCACGGCGTCCCTCCTCCTCAGCGGAATATAGGGACCCCTCTCCCCGTCGGTCAAGGCGAAGGCCTCCCGGTGCCTCCCCGGAGGGCCAGGAGCCCCGGCGGAGGTGCGGAGGACGGGGGCCCCCAGGAAGATTTCCCCCGAATCCTCAGGGAGTTGGCCCCCCTCTCGCAGGACGAAGCGAAAGTCCTCCCTAGAGGGCTTGACACGGGCAGGCTTTTGGACTAATATCTATTTTCGCCGGCCGGAGAGCAGCGACGACCGGCCGGTGGCGACAACCCCCGCCGGAAGGTTCGAGGGGTTGACAAGCCGGGCAAAAGTTGCTAAATTATAAAATTGCCGACCCCCCAGTGGGACAGCGGCGCGGCTCTTTGAAAACTAGGCGGCAGAAAACGCGAGATCGTGCGGACCGTAAAACAGTCCACGACCGAATCCGAACCCTTTCAAACTCCCAAATCCAACTGGAGAGTTTGATCCTGGCTCAGAACGAACGCTGGCGGCGTGCCTAACACATGCAAGTCGAACGCGAAAGGGGGCAACCCCGAGTAGAGTGGCGCACGGGTGAGTAACACGTGGGTAATCTGCCCTCGAGTGGGGGATAACGTTCCGAAAGGAGCGCTAATACCGCATAACCCGG
>JGI24187J35170_1000587_pt1 | contig 16429 bp, 7 predicted proteins | sample YNPBryBLVA2012_FD_35170 | JGI IMG/M metagenome (IMG submission 35170)
GAACGGGACCTCCTGGCGGCAGCGGCGTCTTTCGCGAGGGAGAGCGCCCGGCTCTTCGCTGCGGCAAGTGACGAAGGCCCGGGGTCCCCGGCGAGGCGCGACCAGAGGGAGCCGCTCTCTCCGCGCGCGGCTGCGACGGCTGCCGCGGTGTTCGACAGTCACGGACACGTCCTGGCCGTGCGGGGCGACCCCGGAATCCTTCCCCTTCCGGAACAGCTTCTGCAGGCCGGGAGCAGGCCGGAGCGGACAGCGTTCTTCATCCGGAAAGGTGGATTCCTGACGCACGTTGCTGTCGTGCGGCAGTCCGGCCGGGGCGGATGGGCGGTCGCGGCGCGCAGGTGGGACAGGGCAGAGCTTGACAGGCTGAGTACCCTGGCTGGCGGAACGGTGCGCGTGGAAGAGCCCGGCGCGCCGCGCCCCCGGGTACGGGAGGGAGTCGACCGCACGGAGATCCCCGGCGTGCTGCGCGGCCCGGACGGGAAGCTGCCGGGAACGCTCGCGGTAGAGGTCGCAAGGCCTCGCCTCGAAGCCCACCGCAGGCAAGCCCTGCGCTATGCGCTGCTGTTTGGCCTGTCTTCCATCGGCGGAATCGTCCTGCTGGGCTTTCTGCTGAGCAAACTGGTCTGCCAGCCGGTCGGCCTCATCCTCCGGGCCATCCGGGAGCGGGACCCGGCGACGCTGGACCGGCTGGCTGCCCACCGGACGGACATGGGCGAGCTGGCCCGGCTGGTGCAGGACTTTTTCCGGAAAGAAAAAGCGCTGGAGGAGGAGACGCTTCGCGCGCGCCAGACCCACGGGGAGCTGAAGCGGCTCTACGCCGCCATCGAGCACTCGCCTGACACCATCGTCATCACGGACCTCTGCGGGACCATCCTGTATGCCAACCCCGCCTTCGAACGGGTGACCGGCTACTCGCAGGAGGAGGCTCTGGGCAAGAACCCGCGCATCCTGAAAAGCGGGCTCCACTCCCGGGCTTTTTACGAGAAGATGTGGGAGAGCCTCCGTACGCAGGGCTACTGGCGAGGAGAGATCACGAACCGGCGCAAGAACGGCTCCCTCTACATCGAATCCGCAGCGATCAGCCGCATCGAGGGCCCGGACGGCGAGCCGGCGGGGTATGTCGCGGTCAAGCGGGACATGACTCAACGCAAGCGGGCCGAGTTCGAGCTCCGGCGGCGTGCTGAGGAACTCAAGCGCGCCAGGGATCAGCTGGCGGCCCAGGCCCGGGAGCTGACCGTCGCGCGAGACCGCGCTTTGGAGGCCGCAAAGGCCCGGTCGGAGTTCCTCGCGCGCATCAGCCACGAGCTCCGCACCCCCCTCAACGGCATCATCGGGATGCTGGACGTGATGATGCTCACCGGGCTGCCGCCGGAGCAGCACGAATGCGCCGTCGCGGCGCTCGACAGCGCCCGAAAACTCCTTTGCATCCTGACGGACATCATCGAGTTCTCCAGGCTGGAGTCGGAGACGCTGGAGCTGAGGGAGGAGGAGACCGCCGTGCGCGAACTGCTCGAAGAGGCGTGGGATGAATGCCGGGAGGAAGCGGCAAGCAAGGGCATCCGGATCACCGTCGCCGTGGAGGAAGGCGTGCCTGCGATGGTGACCCTGGACCGGGAGAAGGTGCTTCAGGCTCTGGGGCAGCTCTGCCGGAACGCCGTGAAGTTCACCACGGAAGGGGAGGCTTCCATCAGGGTGTCTCTCACGGATGGCAACCAGGGGCCGGCGCTCCGCTTCGAGGTCTCGGACACGGGCATCGGAATCCCGGCAGACGAAATGGGATCCCTGTTCGATCCCTTCCACCAGCCGGGCGAGTTTTCCACCCGGCGTTTCCGGGGCACCGGCCTGGGCCTTGCCATCGTGCGAAGGCTCGTGGAGCTCTGGGGCGGCGAGAAGGGAGTGGAGAGCGAACCGGGAAGAGGCTCTCGCTTCCATTTCACGGTCCCGCTGAAGCAGGCGGAGCGGCGGGCCGCCTGAGGTCACTCGTCCACGTAGACTCTCACCACGGAGCTGTCGGCGGCCAGCCTCCGCACCGGCAGCTCGACCTCGTCGCCGATCTCGACGCCGGGGATATCGGTGACATCCAGGGTGGCCATCTGCATGGCCACCCTGCCCACGACGGGGGCTTTCTGTCCCCGGACCGTGGCCCACAGGGAGAATCGCGGACGGATCAGGCTTTTCAGGGCGCCCCCCAACCTGCCGCGGCTCAGGCTTTCCGGAACCATGCCCAGTCCGTCCGCGAGCCCGACCGGCACCACGGCAATCCGGGAGACGCGCGACGTCTGAAACCCGGCCCCGTAGCCGACCGACGTGCCGGGCATAAGGGTCCGGACGGCGATGATCCGGCTGCAGAAGCGCCAGGTCTCGCGCAGGCCGAGATCGCGCTCGAAGCGCCTCCTGAGCTCCGCCGCCGGGAACTGCCCGAAAAGCAGCGTCCCCGCGCGGACCGCATCCAGGCGGGACTCCGGCAGGGTCAGTGCCGCCGCGCTGGCCGCAAGATGCCGGATTCCCGGCGAGATCCCTTCCCGTTCGATGCTGAGAAGCGCGTCGCGGAACAGCCGGAGCTGCCGGGCGACAGCGGGCTCCCTCCACCCCTCCGCGCAGTGGCTGAAGACGCCCTCCAGGCGGAGCCATTGAGACGAGACGACCCTGCGTGCCAGGGCGGCGGCTTCCGCCGGCCGCACCCCAAGCCTGCCCAACCCCGTATCTACCTTCAGATGCACGCCCGCCTTCCGGCCCGCGCGGGCTGCGGCAGACTCCAGCTCCTCCACTCCGCGCCCGTCCATCACGCAGCAGCCCGCTCCCAGCTCGACTGCCTCGGCCGCATCCTCTCCCCGCGGAGGAGCCAGCAGCAATAGCGGGCATTTCACACCCGCATCCCGCAGAACGCGCGCTTCCCCGGCGTGGGTCACCGCCATCATCGGAGCGCTTTCCGCCTCCAGCAGGCGTCCCACAGCGGCCAGGCCGTGTCCGTAGGCGTTGCCCTTGACGACGGGGATGAGACGTACGTTCTCCCCGAGGAAGGCTCTCAGCCGGCGGTAGTTGTGCCGGATGGCCCCCAGGTCCACCCGGATCCAGGCGTGAGGGCTCACAATGGCTGCTCGCCTCCCTGCGCGGCCGCCTTGCGGCGGACCAGACTGGCGATCGCGGGGGCGACCTTCGTCCAGCCGATGTAAAGGCCCCTGGAGACGGGAAGGTCGAACTCTCCCACGTATTCCACCAGCGTCGCGTTGAACCCGGCCTTGAAGCGGTTCAGGCCCTGCAGGTGCGTGCTGGCCGGGTCTTCCCCCCCGCAGGAGACCCCCCGGAAATCGTAGACCGTGCAGCCGGCTGCCGCCGCCTCGCGGATCATCGTCCACTGCAGCAGGTGGTTGGGCATCACGTTGCGGTGCTCGTTCGAGCTGGCGCCGTAGGTATACCAGGCCTGGCGGCCCATCACGTAGAGAAGGGCCCCAGCGACGGTGGATCCCTGGTACTCGGCCAGGAACAGACGGACGAGGCCATCCGCGGACAGCTCGCGCCACATGTCGTGAAAATAGGTGCGGCTACGCACAAGGAACCGGTCGCGCCGGGCGGTCTCCAGCAGAATATCGTAGAAGGTATCGACGTCCGTGCCGCCGCCCTCGCGGATCCGGACGCNCCTGCGCTCGGCCAGGCGGATGTTGTAGCGCCATTTCGGTTTGAAGCTCTCGAAGACGGCGTCCAGCCCGGGCGAGAGGTCCAGCTTCATGACGCAGCGCGGCTGCACCCCTCCAAAGCCGCCGTCCCGCACCGGAACGAAGCCGCAGGATTCGATGACACCGGCGGCCACCGGATGAGCGGCGGGGACGGGCGGGTCGATCTTGACAAGGATGGCTCTCTGCCGGGACGCGAGCGCTTTCAGCTCTTCGGCCATTGCCCGGAACGCGGCGCGGTCGTCCCAGTCCAGCACCGGCCCCCGGGGGCAGTAGAGGAGGGCGAACGGCAGACGGGGGAGCTTGCGCTCCAGCGCCAGGCAGGCGGCCCGCACTTCGCCGCCGGGCGTCCGGCCTAGCAGGAAGTGCGGCTTCCATCCGGAAGCCGCCTTGAGCCGCGCCCACGCCGCCGTCTGCAGAACGTCTCCGTAAGGGTGGTCGCGGACGAAAGCGTGATATTCGCCCGCTTCCCCTGGGCGCATCAGATGGATCCGCACTCGCCAGCCTCCTGCCTTCAACCGGATTGTAGCACGCCCTCCCCCTGCGCCGCGACGCAGGGGCCGCCGCCTTGCGCCGGGACACAAGGCTGCCTGACCCGCCGCGGGGACTCGCCCGCAGGGTTCCCGAGACGATGCCGGGCAGCCGCCTCTCCGTGCACGCGCGGCGCAACCCGGGGCAATCCTTCAGACCAGCTGTAGAAATGACCTGAAATTGAACTTTCCGCAAGAAAAGGGCTTTACAGAGGGGGGACGGGTGCATTACGATAGAAGCAGGAAACCGGACGGACGGGACGCCTGCCGGCCTGGCAGGGTTGAGGCTGATGCCGGGAACGGCGGCTGCCGATGCCGGTCCCGGCGACAGAGGCGCCAGGAGCCGTCCGCCGGGTGGACCGGAAAATCCAGAGAGTTTTTTGAGTTTCCGGTCTTGACGCGGCCCGATGGCCGGCGTTATACTTGAATCAGCTACAGGTGTCTTTCTGTCGGCTCTGTGGAAAGGAGAGATCTCATGCACAGGACAGGAATTGCTTTCATGGCTGCGGCGCTGGTGGCGGTTACCGCCGCCGGAGCGATGGCAGCTCCCGTGACTGCGAACATTCCGGTGACCCAGGGCTGGAACCTGGTGGCTTGCCCCGCGGTTCCGCTGAACCCTGATCCCGCTTCGGTGTTCGCGGGCTATCTGGAAGGGCTCATCCGATGGGATCCGCTGAAGTCGGGCGGGGCCGGTTACGTGTTCTACGATGAGTTTGCGCCTGAGGAGTTCGGGAACATTCTTCTGGGAGACGGATACTGGCTTCGCAAGAATACGCCGGGGTCCGGCACCGTTTCCTATTCCGGCGCTGACGTTAGCGGCGATCACTGGATCAGCCTGCCGAAGGCCGGGTGGTCGCTGGTTGGCTATCCGAACATGACTCCCACCTCCAAGGCCTACGAGGCTCTGCTGGTCACCAATGGCATCGAGACCAAGTCGATGGCCGATGCTGTCGCTGCCGGCTGGATCGCAGGGACCTGTCTCACCTGGATCAACGGTGGTTATGTGTTCGTGGGTCTCCCCGACGAGTTCCCGCCGCTCGAGAGCATTGAAGCCGGGAAGGGCTACTGGTTCCGCACGTTCCAGGACAACCTGGCTCTGATTATCCCGGGTTCGTAAGTCACTGACAGAGTCGACTGAACTCTAAGGGAAAAGGGGCCCGCGGCGCGCCGCGGGCCCTTTCTGTCTTTCTGACAGCCAAGAGCGCCGCGAGCGCAACTTTGAAGGGAGGCCCCCCGCCGAACAGCGGGAGGCGGATTTCAGCCTCCGGCGCGCAGCTCCCGGAGAAGCTCCAAAATCGCGGGAAGGGCGGAAGCGGAGCCGGCACGGACGAGGACGTCCGCCTGATCCGAAAGGCAGGTCTCGTTCGGGTTCACCTCGATGACCTTCCCTCCGTGCGAGCGGACGCTCTCCGTGAATCCGTATCCACCGCTGACCAGCCCGCTCGTCCCGACGGTTATCAGCGCTTCGGCGGCGGAGGTAAAGGAGATCGCCCGCTCGATCGCGGCGGCCGGCAGCATCTCCCCGAACCACACGACGCCGGGCCGCGTCAGCGACCCGCAGACAGGGCATCGAGGGATGTCGGCTGGAGTGTTGAGGGAAGCGGGACTCACCGGCCGGTCGAGCACGGACCTCCACTCGCAACGCCAGCACCAGACATCCATCAGGTCGCCGTGGATCTTCACCATCTTCCTCGAACCGGCGCGCTCGCTGAGATTGTCCACGTTCTGCGTGATCAGGAGGAAATCNTCGAACATCTCCTCCATCGCGGCGAGCGCCCGGTGCCCGGCGTTCGGGGACACACGGGTCTGATCCACCTGTCTCTGAGCATAGAAGCGCCAGACCAGAAGCGGATCCCGCGCAAACCCTTCGGGTGTCGCCACGTCCTCGACCCGATGCCCCTCCCAGAGCCCTCCGGAATCCCGGAATGTGGGAAGTCCGCTCTCGGCGCTCAGACCCGCCCCCGCAAACACCGCGACGCAGCGCGACGCGTTCAGAATCTCCGCCGCCCGCTCCACGGCGCGCTCCTCTCTTGCGTCTGCGGACAACCAGACCCCTCCTGCCGCCCGAAGATCAACGGCCAGGGCGGACGGCAACACGCAGTCTCTGNCCGAAGGCTCCGCGTCCCTCGCAGACCATCCGGAGCTCCACAACGGTCCCGTCATCGACGGCGCCCAGATTCACCTCCGCAAACAGGCAGCGCCCCAGCGACGGGATATCGTCTCTCAGCGCCACGCGGCGCTCCCCGCCGCTCCAGCGAACCAGCAGTGCCACACTGCCGCGGCCGCTCCCGGCAAGCCAGCGGGCCTCGCCCGTGTTCAGCACCTCCACACGGATCCGAACCTCCTGGCCCCGGCCGGTCTGCAGGTCGCTGCCGTCCCAGTCACGCCACTCTCCCCCTCCCAGCGCGAACTGCAGCGCCCCGAACTCCGCGTTCATGAACCGCGGCGGCGCCCCGCCGGCCCATGTTCCACCCCCGATGCCGTCATCGGGGCAGCTGGCGCTGTCCGTCCCGGTGCCGGCCGTGCGGGGGACCAGCCGCCGGCCGCGCTTCAACGCGGCCAGATACTCTTCTCTGGCCTCCTGCCACACCCCGGCATACCCCGTGACGTGCCGCTCCCGGTCAATGAGGATCGTCCCCGATGCCGGCTCGACATCGAGCGACGCAGAGGCCTTCGGAAACCAGTCTCTCAACACCAGGGCTGCGGGGCGGGGGGTGACGTCCTGGCGGACGATGCCGTAATCGCTCTTCTCTTCCACACGATAGCCGGCGGGATACCACCACGCGGCCGCGCCGGCAGCATGCGACCGGACGAACAGCCGGAAGCTGTTCTCGTAAAGGTCCTTCTGGCGCTGCAACGCGGCCTCGCTCTCGGATTCGGGCCACACGCTCAGGCCGTACTCGGCCCAGAAGACCGGCTTTCCGCCGGACACGAACCGGGCATACTCCGTGGTGAAGCCAGAGGCCAGAAAACTGTCCGTCTCGCCGGCCAGCCCGTATACTTCCGGCGAGATGAAATCCAGATGCGCGGCGCCGCTCGCGAGGTCGAAGGGGAACGCCGCAACCTGCCACATCTGACCTGTCCCGCCGTAGCCCGTGCGGGCTCCGAAGAGGTGGTTCGGGTCAAGGCTCCTCAGGAAGCGCGTCACCCGGCCGTATCCCCGGCTGATGATATCGTCCGCGAAACGCCGGTACGCGGCCACCATCGGCCGCCACGGCCCATCCGTGGTCAGCTGCTCGTCCGAGGGCCCCACCGGAGCGCCGTCCGCGCCGCGCCGCGCGGGATGGCCCCAGAGGCGCTCGGCGCGCTCCACGGAGCCATACTGTTCTTCCAGCCACTCCCGCCAGGCCCCGTCCCAGGCGGCGCGCGCCGGTTCGCGGCCCAGAATCGGCTCCCAGGCGAGATCATAGGCGAACACCCGGTCGCTCCCGGGCAGCCCCGCCTCCAGCACCAGACGGCGCAACAGATCCAGATCCGGCCTAAGAGGATGCGCCCCGGCCACGAACACGTTGACGAACATCCTGTGCGCCCGGCAGCGCTCCAGAAAGTCCACCAGCTGCGGAGCTTTCCGGGGGTCCATATACTGCACGCTCACGACATTGACCCGGAGGGCCTCGAGCTCCACGAGATCCCGCTCCACCACCTCCGGATCGTAGCTCCAGGGCTGGAGCCATTCCAGATGGCGGCGACGCGGCTCCAGACCGATGGCCGATCGCGGCCAGTAGTTGACCCCGTTGGCGAAGAACGGCCGCCCGCCATGGACGAACTTGCCATCCTGCGCCCGGACGAACTCCGGCGCCTGCTGCACGGCCCGGACGGTGAGCGGCTGTGAAATCTCGTCTATGACCTTCCCGTCCGCCTCGAGCCGCGTGACCAGACGCGCAGGCCCCGGCACAGCGCCAAGCTCCGCGCTCAGGCCCTCCCAGACGGCCGCCGCCCCGGCTGAAAGCTCCTTCCCTTCGCCCCTTCCCAGAAGCCGCTCCCTGCCCTCCTGAATCAGGCTGAACGACACCGAGATGCGGACCGCGGCCGAAGAAGGATTGATGACAGACGCCCCCAGCCGCAGCAACTCTCCCGGGTTGGCGGCGAAGAGCGAGGCCCCACCACTCCGCAGTAGCGGAGCCTCCGAGAGCCGGACAGCCATCCGCGCGGCCAGGGCCGCGACCTGCGCCGCCTTCTCTCCCTGAAGAGTGGATGGATCCAGTCCGACACACGCGAGCGCGGACCCGGCGAACTCGTCTTCGAAGTTCAGCAACAGCCAGGCCGCCGTCCCGCGCCACTCCCCGTGGTGGTCGAACGCGTCCACGAGCGGAATGAACCGCACAGGAGGGTGCTCTCCCGGCACGAAGCCGAGCCCCCGGGGCCTCCACACGGGCATGGCTCCCTGGAAGGCGCCCTGAAGCGCGAAGGAACCCTCTGCGACCCGCTGATCCCCCCGCGCCGCCAGGCGGTGAACTTCACGCATCGGATAGGTCTTGTACGGGGGAGAAAACGTCTCCAGCCCGGGAATCTCGACGGCCGCCGCTTCTTCGGGATCACGGGAGACACCGATATCCCGCACCCACCAGATGTGCCGCCCGCGGGGGAGGCGCCCGAAGTTCTCCGCCAGACCGATGTGCAGCGACGCCGCATTGGCCGGGTTGAACCGGTCTCCCGGCCCGCCCCTTCCCGCCGGCGAGCCGTCGCTCCAGAACTGGAAGTCCGCCGGCGCCAGGACGTAGCGTCTCCATCTCTCCTGCAGGGGCACCTCGGCCATCCAGCGCGAGCCGTCCTTCTCGCGCCACTCCAGCCAGAGGCGCGGCGTATTGGAGTCGCCCCTGGCCTCGAAGACCGTGAGGCTGTGCCCGCCGGAGAACGGGTCCTGGAGCGGCGGCGCGGCGTAGGTGTTCCACCCGTCGACATCCGCCACGAATCCGGCCAGCGCGCCCTCGAAGACGCTCAGGCGCTCCTCGAACTCGGGATGATTGGTGGAGCGGGTCCACTTCTTTTCGTCTCCGGGCTGGAAGCGGAACAACAGTCGGTCCGGCGGTCTCTCGCGGACGCGCTGCCGGGCCTCCTGGACCGTCATCCACCGCCCCTCGTACTCCACGAGGAGCTCCGAGAGGGCCGGGGCGCCCACGGCCAGCAACCGCCCTCCCGAGCGCAGATAGGCCCTCAGCGCTTCCACGGCGCGGGCAGGAATCCTGCGGGCATCGGGCAGAGCCACCAGATCGGGAGCGGAACCCAGCGCCCGGTCCAGCTCCGCGTTGCCGGACACCTGGACCTGAAGGCCCGCCTGCTCCAGACGTTGCCTGAGCGTCCTCGAGAAGTCCGACCCGGACTGCTCGTGGAACACCACCCGGGCGCCGGTCGCGCACGAGCACATCGCCATCATTAACAGGAAAACGAAGATAACACGCACGGCCAGACCGCCGTCCAGCATGATCGCAGCGCCTCCTCCCCCGGGGCCTGTCAGTCGTCTTCCGGGCCTGAGGGCATTCTAGAGGAGCTCCGGCGGCCTGTCAACGCGGCCGCTCCGGGCGCTGCAAACAGGGAGCCCCGGGCGGAGTTGTCCGCCCGGGGCCCGCAAGGAACGCATCCCGGCACCCGCCTAGAGTCGCCATCCCTTCCTGTAGGGCATGTTCACGTAATACTCCGCCTTCGGGCAGTTGATGGCACGGCAGCGGGCGCTGTCCCAGTAGATGGGCTCTCCGACCAGCACCGCCAGGTTCCCGAGCAGCATGGTCTCCGTGAGGGCTGCCGCGTAATCGAAGTTGGACATCGCCGGCTCGCCGCCCTTGCACGCGCGGATCCACTCGGCGTGATGCCCCGGGGATCGAGGCAACGAGGGCTCGGGCTTCCTGAAGTCTGCGAAACGCTCCGCCGGCAGCAGCTCGTACTGTCCGCCGTAGTCGTCCGGCGAGAACATCAGACCCTTCTCGCCCACAAGCACAACCCCGCTTCCCGGCAGCTCCCTGCCGAACAGAAGCTCCGGCGACGGTTTCAGCCCGCCGTCGTACCAGTACATCCGCAAAGGACGCAGGCTTCCGCGAGCTCCGAAACTGTAGCGCACAATGGAGCGTTTTGGATACGTCTCCTCCGTCCCCTCGAACGTCTCCGCCTCCACCGCGATTGGATCCCGAAGGTCCAGCGCCATGAACGGCATGTTCACCGTATGGCAGCCCATGTCCCCGATGGCGCCGGTCCCAAAGTCCTTCCATCCCCGCCAGTTGAACGGATGGTAGGCGGGATGGTAAGGCCGGTAGGGCATCGGGCCCAGCCAGAGATCCCAGTGAAGCCCTTCGGGAACCGGAGGAGTGTCTGCCGGGCGCTGGATGCCCTGAGGCCATACCGGCCTGTTGGACCATACGTGGATCTCGTAGACCTGGCCGATGGCGCCCGCCCTCAGCACTTCCACCGATTCGCGCATCCCGCTCGATGCCGTCCCCTGATTGCCCATCTGGGTGGCCACGCCCGCCTTCCGCGCCAGGTCCCGCAGAACGCGCGCCTCGTGGATGGTGTGGGTCAGCGGCTTCTCGCAGTAGACGTGCTTGCCCATCCTCAGCGCCATCGCGGCCGCAACGGCGTGAGTATGGTCCGGAGTGCTGACGACCACCGCGTCGATCTGGCGGCCCATGCGGTCCAGCATGACCCGGAAATCCGTGAAGAACCGGGCATCCGGGAATTTCTCACGCTTCCCCTTCGCCTGATTCTCGTCCACGTCGCAGAGGGCCACGATGTTCTCGCTCGCGACCCCGTCGATGTTTCCGCCGCCGCGTCCCCCGCAGCCGATGCAGGCGACGTTCAGCTTACCGTTCGCCTCGTAGCCGAACGCCAGACGGCTGTCTCTGAGGAACAGGAACCCCGCTCCGCCGACCGCAGCCCCCTTCAGCAGGGAGCGCCGGCTGATTCTTCTGGACATGATGGAAACCTCCGTCCGAGCGCCCGGGCGCCCGGTGATGTGTCAGCCCACCGGAGGGTTCACCGCCGCCTCGCGCATCTCCTTGCCGGGGCGCCGGCAATCGTCGGGAGGGACGGAGAACCGCTCAGTAGCGGCACTCCCGGATCGCCTCCTCCGCCACGCGATCCCGGTCCATCCAGAAGTTGAAGGGCAGCCTGTCCGGCAACTGCCCGGAAAGCACCTTCTGCACGCGTTCTCTCGACGTCACGGCTTTCTCCCCGCGCGATTTACGGCTCCTGCCGGCGCGCAGTCAGGATTTAGTCCCACGCAGGCTCTTCCCCTTCTTTCGGTCAGGCAGGAACGCGCGGAGCGGTGTCTAAGGGGCCAGGCGTGGAAGCTGCCGCGCCTCGTGCGCCGGGGCTCTGCCGCCCCGCGGACGGGCCCGGGTCACGGAGAGGAAAGGGCTACATTAGAACGGGTGGGTCAGCGGGAGGAGCGTATGTTGTTCAGAACGATCGGCACTCTTATCCTGGTTGCGGCGGTCTGCTCCGGCGCCGCCGCCCGGGTGCTGTCGGTCAGGGACTTCGGAGCGGTGGGGGACGGCAAGACGGACGACACCGCCGCCTTCCAGAAGGCCCTCGACGAAGCCGGCAAGGAGCTGGGGACGCGGGTGACCATACCTGCCGGAAACTTCCTGATCGGAGGGAGCCTGCGGATTCCGGCGGGAGTGACTCTGGAAGGTGTCTGGCAGGTGCCGACCGCCTTCACGGCGAACGCGGGAACCACCCTGCTCGTCACGGGCGGGGCCGGGGACGAGAACGGCACTCCTTTCATCTCGATGGCCACCAACAGCGTGCTGAAGGGCGTCACCATCTTCTACCCCGATCAGACGCGCGAGGAGGCCCCGCCCACCCCCTACCCCTGGACCATCCGGGCGGGCCCCGGGGACAACATCAGCGTGCTGGACGTGCTCGCGGTGAACCCTTACAGGCTTCTGGACCTGACGGGAGCCGGAAGGCACTACGTGCGGGGACTGTACGGCCAGCCGCTCCGGCTGGGGATCCGTGTGGATGAATGCTACGACGTCGGGCGCATCGAGAACTGCCACCTGTGGCCGTTCTTCACCGGATGGCTCGACCAGTACAAAGAGCTGAACAACTGGATGCTTCAGCACGCAGTGGCCTTCGAGTTCGCCCGCACGGACTGGCAGTATGTGCACAACACGTTCTGCTTCGGCTACGCCGTGGGCTACCGCTTCACCCGGTCCGCTGCCGGGCCGTGCAACGGCAACTTCCTGGGGCTGGGAGCAGACTGCTGCCGCCGTCCCATTCTGGTCGAGGCGGTCCAGGGCGGAGGAGGACTGTTGATCACCAACGCGGAGCTGGTGGGAGCCTGGGGAACCACGGATTCCGTGGGGATCGAGATCCTGCCCGGCGTGGCCGGCAAGATCAGTCTGATGAACAGCGCCTTCTGGGGGCCCCTGGACCGTTGTGTCTGGGTGCGCTCCGATGACGCCTGGTTCTCCGCCACCGGCGTGGACTTCGGGAAGTTCGATGTTGGCGCAGTCTCCAGCCCGGCGGTCCAGGCGGACGGGGGACGGATCATCCTGACCGGCAACACGTTCGCGGAGGGCAGTGTGCACGTGCTTGTCGGGGAGAAGGTCCGCTCCGCCATCCTCACCGCCAACCAGGCTGAGGAAGGATTGTCCGTGGACAACCGGGCCGGCGGCCGGACCCAGATGCTGGCCAACGAGCAGGCGGAGGTCGATCCCGCCGTCGCGCTTGCCGGAGAGGGACGGGCGCACTACCGGGTGCAGGTTGGCGCCGTGAATGACCGGCGCTTCGTCCGCAGGTTCCACGGCCGCGAAGAAGTCCCTCACTGGTTCGGCGGGGGCACCATGCGATGGTCGAAGGATGACTCCGACCTTGTGCTGCCCGTCGTTCCCGGCAAGCCCTTCACGGTGATGCTGAGGATGATGGTGCCGGAGCACGCGCTGGACCCGGAGGCCGGCATTTATCTGGGAGGCAGGAAGCTGGCCGCCATCTCCCAGGCCGGAGAGCAGACCCTCGAGGTGCAGGCCCCCGCACAGCAGGGCGACAGCGTCACGCTGACGCTGCGGTGCAGGGGATGGGTTCCCGCAGAGAAGATGCCGGGATCAGGGGACAGGCGCAAACTGGGAATCGCGCTCTATTCCATCACCGTGAAGTCGGAGGGGGCGGCCGGCGAGCCGGTCAGCGCCAACCGGTGACCGGCCGGCGTCCGGCCGGGTTTCCACAGAAGCGGCGGTGAACCTCCGGCAGGGGGGCACCTGCGGACCGTTCTTAGCGAGCGGACGGACGCGCGAGTGAGCCCGGAGCGGCCGGAGCAGGGGACGGCCGGCGGCGCTCTTTACAGGTCGAAGGGCATCCGGAAATCCAGGCGGGCCTCCGCGGTGGTCCTGTCCGGGATGGACGGGTTGGAGTTGTCCCACTTCGTCGCCTCGCCGGTAAACGTCAGGAACCGGTCGTGGCTGATCTGCTGGTCCAGCCGCAGCCGGATGGAGTGGCCCTTCACCTCCCCCGTGGGAGTCCGGGCCTCGTCCCGCCCGTAGTAGACGTCCACCACCATCCCCTTCTGCGCCTGCCGCTGCAGGCCGATGCTGTTCTTCAGGGTGGACGTCTTCGCCTTGTCGTTGTCATCCAGCCGGTGGTCCAGCACCAGGTTCAGGCTGCCCGCCAGCCGGGTGGTGAGTTTGAACGACTGCGACGTGACCAGCTCGATGACGCCGTTCGGCAGCTCCTTGTTCTGGTTCAGGGCGTAGGCCAGCTGCGAGGCCGGCCCGAGCCGGATATCGAAAGCGATGTTGCGAACCGGCTTCACCGAGCCCCATCCGAGATCTTTGTCCTTGACGTACAGGTCCAGATGCCAGGCCTTCTCCTTGTCAGGGTCGCTCTTGAACCTGTAGCCGCGTCCCAGGTGCCTCTTGCCGTTCGCCAGCATCTGATGAGAGTACTCCACCCCCAGCACGTTCTTCCCCCAGAGCGCATCGATGTTCAGCCCCCGCACGAACGTGACCACGTTGCCGTTCAGGCGGGTGGAGCCGTACTCAGCGGTCAGGTTGATCTTCGAGAGCGGTCCCAGCGTTTCCGCCGCCTGGCCTCCCAGAGCCAGCCGGTAGCCGAAACCATCTCCGGCGTAGTTGGTGCTCCGGGTGAAGGACTCCATCGTGACGTTCAGCGAGCGGGCCGCAGCCCAGTCCACGGCCAGCCTGTTGACCTCCTCGGACGGGTCACGGCCGCGATCCACAGTCGAGCGCGCCCCTTTCACCGTCAGCCGCTCGCCGGCGCGCGTCTGCACGTTCCAGGAGGTGACATACTCGAAGGATCCCGTCATGGAGTCGGTGCGGCGCTCGCTCCAGCTCAGCCAGGTCGGGCGGGAGCGATCGGTCTCCGCCTGATACGCCCGGACCACCGAACCCGCCAGAGAGCCCCCCGCCGCACGCGTCAGATTCGAGTCGCGGGAAACGCTGACGAACCAGTTGTTCCGGAAGCGCTGCTCCATCGCAAAGATGTCCCTCATCGCCCCGGATACGATCTCCCCCTGCGACCCGTTCAGGGAAAGGCTGTGCTGCAGGCTCACCCTGGAACGGTCAGAGGGCGCATACATCAGGTTCAAAACCTCTGAGCGCCGGAACAGATCCTCCGCGTCGTTGTCTCCACGGCGGTAGGCCGTATCCAGCTTGAGCGCGGGGGAGAGCTGGCCGCCGAGCGCCACATCGTAGATGCGGAAGCCCCGCTCGCTGGCCATCTGCTGCTTTCGAGGATCCGCCAGGTCGCCGATGCGCACGAACGTTGGGTCGATGTCCTGGTATCCCGCCTTGAAGTTCAGATACTTGCCCGCAAGGCCCAGGCCCATCCTGCGGACATCGCCCACTTCCGAACGGAGCACGGACCAGTCGCTGTTCAACGACAGGCGGCCCGCCACCCGGGCGTTCAGGCCGCCCTCGACCCTGTGCGTCCCGTATTCGTTCCCGAACCTCGCCTGCTCCGAGGGAGCCAGAGCCCCCAGCCGGGCGAAGCTGCTGGAGATGGTCTGGCTGGCCACCCAGCCCTGCCAGTCCGCCCCCGCCAGAGAGAACGTCTGGCGCGCGATGTCGCCGCGCCCGTCCGTGAGGTTCACGAACGACAGAGTGCCGGTCAGCTTCGGGTTGAGCTTCACGTAGGTGTTCAAGAGGTGCCGCGAGATGCCGGCCTCCTGCAGAACGGCCTTGCGGTCCGCATCGGTCACCTGGCCCACCGTGGCATTCGGGTCGAACTGCAGCTTCGCCACCAGCGCGAGCTGGGAAAGCTCGTCCTGGCTCAGGCTGGCCAGACGCCTGAATGCGGGGTCCACGGAGCGGAAGGCCGCCAGAAAACCGATCCTGGGCTCGTTGTAGACAAGCTGGATGGAATCCAGCGCGCCGGAGCTGTCGTAAAGGCGGACCCAGCTCAGGCGGTTCCAGGGACTGCCTTCCGGCATCAGGGAGTTCGGCCGCAGCTCCAGCGCGGCGGACAACCGCCGGACTCCCTTCTCGCGCTCCAGCTGATCGACAACCTCTTTCGGCAGAGCCCCCTGCTCCCGCAGGGTGGCGAACCCGGTGAAGTTGGAGCCCACATCCTGGTAACCGAAGCTCAGCCGCGCATCACCGAGCTCCACCCGGGCCTTCTGGGAGACGATCTGATCGCTCTCCAGCGAGCGCGGCGCTTTGCCGGAATCCTTATCGAACAGCCCCTTCGCACCCGGGCGGCGCGGGTCGGACATATAGAGCATACTCTCCAGTCCCACCTTGCCCAGGTCGAAGTCCATCTTCATCCCGAACGTCAGGACGTCGAACGGCAGGCCGCCCTTCGCATCGGCCCCGCGGTAGGCATGCAGGAAGCTGGCGTTGGAAGAACCGCCGAAGAACGCAGGCAAGAGAGGCAGTCCCACCAGGCTGCGCGCGACCGACTTCCCTTCGTTGTAGCGGTAGCTGGCCCGGATGGTCTGCAGGGAGGAGACCGGCTCGGCGAAGCTCAGCGCGCCGCTGACGGGGTCCACGAAGTAGTCCCTGTTCCGCACCAGGCGGCGTCCGTCCACCGACACGGAGAGCGTGTCCAGCACGATATTCCCGTGCGTCAGGATGTAGCCCGCGGGAGAACCGTTCCCGCGCAGCAGATCGAAGCCGTTGCCCAGATTCGCTCCGGGCTTTCCGGCCTCGTCCGCTTCGTCCGGCTGATCGACACCCGGGATGCCCCCCACTCCCAGGCGTCCAACGTTGCCCCAGAGCAGACGCGGCGAATCATCCGCCGCCCGGGCGATCCCTCCAGCGAGGAACGCCCCTGCCGCAGCCA
>JGI24187J35170_1000592_pt1 | contig 16384 bp, 15 predicted proteins | sample YNPBryBLVA2012_FD_35170 | JGI IMG/M metagenome (IMG submission 35170)
CATGGCAGATTACTGTGATGTCATCCGCACCCACGGGCCTGGCGACACAGTAGACCTGGCCATCATCCGTTACGCCGACGGCACGATCCTCGAAGGCCAACTCAACGGCCGCCAGCTCGAAGTGACCGGCGTGTTTGGCGACACCGGCGGCAGCTCAGGCGGCAGTTCTGGCGGCAGCACTGGCGGTTACACCTATGTCACCTACACCGACTCGACCGGCACAATTCAGTTCGACATCCCTCAGGAATGGTACGACATTGATGATAGCGTGTGGACAGGCACATGGTACAATGTCTCCTTCAGCGCCCCCTCGGTAACCGCTTCCCCCGATCTCAATGGTTTCCAGAACTGGACCCAGCCGGGGGTGTTCTTCGCTGCCTCGGACGATTTTGGCCAGATTGGTGGCTTCATCCAACTGCTGGACGGCGTCAAGGATTGGTTCACAGACTGTAAATTCGACAGCCGCAACGACTACGGGCGTGCTGGCGGCTACGAAGATCCGTTGTATGAAGGCAAATACGACCTGTACAAGAACTGCGGCGGCTATGACACCGAGGTCATGATGCTGGCTGTGCGCCCCAAAGCCGATCCTACCGCTTATCTCATTCTTGTTGAGGTGCACGTCCTTTCTGAGGCAGATATTGACGCCCTAATCAACATCTTGGACACTTTCCAGGTCATCGGCAACTTCTAAATGCTTGGTTAGCGGCGCGGCAAAACAGCACGGCGATCTTGCTGCCTGGCAGAGCCGGTTTCTGGCTGTCAGAAAGCCTCTGTCCCTGTGTAAGCGTTCCACCGGTTAGCACTAAAGGGCTATCGCTAAGGCGATAGCCCTTTTTCTTTGGGGCTGGCACCCCTGCCTTGCAGAAGCCGGGTAGCGCCACGATGAAACGTGAGAGCTTGCATCTGGCGATCCCCTCCGTGCATGCAAGTCAGCTTGCAGCCAACTCCGCGCCCCAGTAGGTCAGGCTTTTAGCCTGACCCAGAAGGCTCTCAGACCGATAATCTCCAGCTCAAAGCGCCAGCGCAGGGCCGGCGCAAACAGCGTATCACCAGGCTCTGCCTGGTCCAGCAAGGCCGACCGCAGGTCGGCGGTACAGCGGTTGGCCGCCCCATCTCGCCAGATTACGGCAATAATTTGTTAAACTTCATTTAGCGTGACCATGGCCAAAAAGGCTTTCAGCCCGACAATCTCCGGCGGGGGGATCAATCCGGCACATCCGGCTTTTTGGGCTGCGGAATTCGGCGTTACGCCATGCGTTTTCCCACCAATTGGGAGAATACAAAAGTTCTGGCGGGTCTAGCAGGCCGCCAGAACTTCTACCGTTAATCCCCGCTCCTGTGACAGCAGGGTTTCTATTCAAGCAAGCCGCCGTTCGAAGACAGCGTTCGGAGCACACGAGCGAAATTTTGGGGCTGGGGCGGCTGGGATAGGACCCGCCGCACAATCCAAGACCACCGATCTCCGATTAATCTGTTGTCTGCCGACGCAAGTGCCTTGAAAAGCGGCTTGCATTTGTATTATCGCGCTCTATGGGCCTGTGGCGCTTTTCAGAACCGTGAGCTTTCATTTTAGCAAGCACGCTCACCCCACCAGCCGGCCCACACGCTGCCCGCCTAGCAAGTGCATGTGGATATGAAAAACCCCTTGCCCGGCGTTCGGGCCGGTGTTGACCACCAGGCGGTAACCGCTGTGGGCAACGCCTTGCTGCGCAGCCACCTGCCGCGCCACGCTGAACAGATGCCCCAACATAGCTTCGTCGCCTTCTGCGACATCGTTTACCGAGGCCAGGTGCTTCTTGGGGACAATCAGGATATGCACAGCCGTCAGGGGGTGAATATCCCAAAAGGCCACGACTCTCTCGTCTTCGAAGACGACATCAGCCGGAGCCTGATGAGCGATGATGCGGCAGAATATGCAGTCGGCCATAAGTTGCCTCACCTGTGGGTCTCATGCCGCTTCGACGGGCGGTTTGGCAGCGTCGTTACATCCCCCCATGGCTGCAACGCTCTCACCGTAAGTCTGCCCAAACAATACAGCCGCAATCATCATCAGGTAAACGCCGAAGGGGATCATGGGGATCAGCGCTACCCAGGAGAGGACCATTGTCACCGAGAACAGGGCTATCACCAGGTAGAAAATGGCAAACAGACCCATTAGGATGACCCAAGCGACGAAATAGCCAGATTTGTTGCGCCACAAAGTTTCGTGGATAGCCCGTAGGTGGAAAGCGGCGCTGAATTTCTCCTCTTCGACACAGCGGGCCAACGCCACGGGCAAGATCACCGCCGTTACAAGCAACAACAGATAGCCCAAGAGCATGGACAGTGCCATGACGATAATTAACACCAGGACAACCAACGGAGCGAAGACAATCTTCTCAGGCGGCTGCTCACCCGACGAGAGCCAGATCATGCCAAATACTCCCACAAAATAAGCCGTTAAACCTCCTGCAATGATCAGGAAAGAAGGGAGCATGTAAATCAGGCCAGCGCCTCCCACCCGCAGGCCCTCCAACGCCAATTTTTCCCAATCATCCCAGGCGGGCAATTCCAGCGTCTCGCTGCGCATCGCCTGCCGCATCAAACGGGCAAAATAGCCCCACAGAAAAATCGCCGGGGCAATCGGCACAATCGTCCCCGCCAGCGAGAGCCCTACCCCGATGAAGAAACGGTTCTGCCATTGCGCTCCCCGAAACGGAAAGCTGAGCACAGTTCTGAGAGAGTGTGTGGTCAAATCGTTGGTAGACATAACAAAGCCTCTTGATTGGGTGATTGGTCAGCGAGCACTCAGGCGAGCATTCTAGCGAGCGTTCATTGCAGCGTCACGGCCATCTTGGGTGAACAGGCCGACGGAGCGGTTACGAGATCAAGCGCAACCCTCTACGATCATGCCTTTCAACCCCTCGCCGGAGACGGCGAGCAAATGTACCGGGGTGATGAGATTCCACAACGGGCGGTCGGCGTGGGCGGTCACGCGCAGGTAATTGTCGCTCAGGCCGTTCAATTCCCAGCCGGCGGGGCTGGCTGGGGTGGCGTTTTCCCATAGCACGGGCAATTCCTGGCCAACGAAGCGTTGGCGAAACTGCAGCGCTGCCTGCTCGACGATGGCACGCATCTGAGCGTTGCGTTGTTTACGCAGCCGGTGCGGCGTCTGTTCTGGCAAGCGCGCCGCCACCGTTCCGGGGCGGGCGGAGTAGGTGAAGACATGGGCGGCGGCAAATTGCATGGCTTGTACGAAGGCCAGGCTTTCTTCGAATTCTCTCTCATCCTCACCCGGAAAACCGACAATGAGATCGGTGGTGACCGCCAGGTTGGGAATGGCCGCCCGCGCCGCGGCGAGCAGTTCGGCGTAGCCCTGCGGCGTGATTTTGCGCCCCATGCGGCGCAGGGTTGCCGCGCAGCCCGATTGCAGAGGCAGATGCAAATGGCGGCATAGCCGCGCATCAGCCCACAGGCCGAAGAAAGCCTCATCCAGGTCCCAGGGTTCCAGCGAGGACAGACGCAGGCGCGGCGTCTCTGTCTCGTCGAGAATGGCTCTGACGAGCTGGTTTAGGCGCTGCGCTGGAGAAAAATCTTTGCCCCAGGCGCCCAGATGCACGCCGGTCAAGACAATTTCCTGCGTCCCGCCGCGCAAGGCCGCACGCACATCGGCCAGCACATCTTCGATAGGCCGGCTGTGCCCCGGCCCGCGCGCCAGCGTGGTGATACAGAACGTGCAGCGGTTGTCGCAGCCGTCTTGAGCTTTGATGAAAGCCCGTGTGCGGCGGCGCGCCCCCGGCAAGGGTTGACGCTCGCCGAATGCCAGATCGCAAGCCTGGCGAGGCAATTGCAGTAACTCTGACACCAGCGAATCTTTGCTGACGTTTGGGATGACGCCGCTCACGCCCGGCAGGGCCGCAGCAGCATCGGGATTGAGCGTGGCCCAACAGCCGGTGACTACCACCCGCGCCCCGCCCCGCCCGGCCAAACGTATCTTGCCCCGCGAGTCGGCGTCGGCCTGGCCGGTTACCGTGCAGGTGTTGATGATCGCCAGCTCTGCTTCGCCAGGCGTAGCCACCAGCGTGTGCCCAGCAGCGCGCAATTGGCGGGCATACATCTCGATCTCTGCCTGGTTCAAGCGGCAGCCAACGGTATCCAGGTAAACTTTCACGGCTTGGTAACGCTGAAATTGTCGAACAATACCACTACCCCCGCCTCGCCGAATGTCCCGGCAATCAGGCCCACGTCGCCGGAGGCGAAATCGCCATCCTCGGCCTCGCCTGCCCTCATCCCGTTGACCGTCAAACGCAGGCTCGACCCCTTACACTCGGCGCGAAGGTGGTTGACCTGCGAGCCTTGTAACACCATCGGGGCAGGCTGGTAATCGCTCATGCCCAGTAAAATCATCTCGTCATCTTTGAATTTGCCAATGACGTAATAGCCATCACTGGTGATCTTGAGAAAGTAGAAGTTTTTGGTATCTCGATAGCGGCAAATGACGCCAAAATCGTTGTTGTCTGGGCCGGACACTTTCAACGTGTCTACATCAATGGCCACATCATCCAAATTCAAACCCGCTACGGTGAAGTAATCGGCGGTGATGGCGTTGACAGTGATGCGAATGCCGCCCGCGGCATATTCGGCAGCTCCCACCGTGTCCTGACTCAGTTTCCACCCGCCGGCGGGTCTTTCGAAATCATCCTGGAACAGCACCCCTCCGCTCGGCACGGCCTGGATGGCTGCTTCAGACTGGCAGGCGGAAGAGAACAGCGTCAACAATGCCAGGATGACCCAAGTCAGAGATGCTCTCATGGCAGATTTGCGGCTAAATTGTCGAAGAGAATATCTGCCCCGTAATTGTCCAACGTGCCGACCAACAGGCCAATATCGCCAGCGCTGAAGTCATCGTCAGTCACAGTGGCCAGCAGGGTGTCATTGGCATACAGGCTCAAGGCGTTGCCCACGCAATCGGCGCGCAGCAGGTTGGTCGTTTCTCCCTGGTGAATGGCCTGACTGTATTGCCAGGAGTCCATCCCGATCCAGAGCGAGTCGCCGTTAGACAGCTTGCCGATGCCGTAGAAGCCATCACTGCTGATGACCAGGAAATAGAAATTGTTTTGGTCTTGATAGCGGCATATCAGGCCAAAGTAATTGTCATCTGGCCCAGCGACCTTATTGGCTTGCACCTCGAGGCTGACATCGGTGAAATAGAGGTAAGGGTTGACCCACAACATCTGCTTAGGCACATTGACGAAGATGCGGTAACTGCCAGCCGTGTAATCGGTGACCGCCGAATCGCTGCGGTAGCTAGGCCAGCCGCTGGACGGGTCGGAGAAATCGTCGTAGTAGCCAGAGAGGGGCGGCGCCAGCGGGGTATAGCCGCTTTCGGGGGTGAAATCGGCGGAGGGGGTAAAGATCGAGAGATCGAAATCGGTGGCGGTGGCTTGTACCACCGGGTTGGGCGGGACAGAGAGCATCGCCCACCAGGCAGTCAGCGTCCCGCCGATGGAGAGGGCGAGGCACAAGACGCCGATGAGGATGAAGGCACCCAGCGCCCAAAGCCAGGTGGAGATGCCGCGACGGGGTAGGGTGAGAGGGCGATAGCCCGCCGCCGACTGCGGGCGAGCGACCGCGGGCGGCGAGACAGCGGGCGACAGGTGCGGGCCGGCGGGGGGTTGTGCCGCCGGAGTGGGCCGCGGCGGCGCGGTGGGTTGAAAGACAGCTTGCACTGGCGGCGGGGCTGCTTGAGTCTTGAGAGTTTGGCCGCACCCGGCTGTTTCGAGGGCAGCCACCATCAGCTCACCTTTAGCAAAGCGTTGGGTGCGGTCTTTGGCCATGGCGCGGTCAATGATGGCCTCGTAGCTGCGCGGCAGATCGGGGCGGGCCTGCGAGAGGCGCGGTACGGGGTCGGTAATGTGCTTCATCGCCACAGCCATGGGTGTGGTGGCCTCGTAGGGCATCTTGCCGGTGAGCATCTGGAACAAGATCGCCCCCAGGGCATAAATGTCCGAGCGCCCGTCAATATCCGGATCGCCGCGCGCTTGTTCGGGGCTCATGTAGGCTGGCGTGCCGACTATCGAATCGCCGGTGAGCGTTGCGGCGCTTTCTTGCAAGCGGGCAATGCCAAAATCGGAGAGGTAAGCCTCGCCATATTGGTCGAACAGCACATTGGCAGGCTTGAGATCGCGGTGGATGATGCCTTTTGAATGGACAGCATCGAGCGCCGAGGCCATGCGGCTGACAATTTTGACGATTTGCTCGATGGGTAAGGGGCCATGCGCCATGCGCTCAGCCAGCGAACCGCCAGGCATATAGCGCATCACCAGGTAAGGTTGCCTGTCCTCTTCACCAAAGTCATACACCGGCACGATAGCCGGGTGCTCCAGGGCAGCGATGGTTTGCGCCTCGCGTTCGAAACGCGCCCGGAAGACCGGGTCGTCGGTGAATTGCGCCGGCAACACTTTGATAGCTACATCCCGCTTGAAATTCGGGTCGCGCGCCCGATAAACAGTTGCCATTCCCCCCCGTCCCAATTCTTCTTGGATTTCATAACGGCCAATTTTCTCAGGAAGCATACCCGTATTGTAGCATATTTGGCCGCGCCTGCAATACTGTCGCTGGTCTCATCAACCCCGTCTGGTAGCCAAAGCCAGGAAAACATCCTCCAGGGTGGGGTCCACCTGCTCGAGGCGAGTGGCTTGCATCCCCGCCGATGCGAGGGCAGCATTCAGCACTTCGGTAGAAGCCCCAGCTTGCAGGATCACCCGCAGGTGGTCGCCTGCCAGCCCCGCCCGCAGCACAGCGGGCTGTTTTTCCAGGATGGAAAGCGCCGGAAGCAAGGCCGCCGAGACGTGGATATCCCAGGCAGTGCCCGGCAAAGCCCTCTCCTTGAGCGCTGAAGGCGTATCCAGAGCCAGCAGTTGGCCATCGCGCATGATGCCTACCCGGCCGCAATATTCGGCCTCGTCCATGTAATGCGTGGTCACCAGCGCGGTTACTCCCTGCCCCACCAATTCGTAGATCAAATCCCAAAAGGAGCGGCGGGCGGTGGGGTCCACCCCGCTGGTTGGCTCATCCAGAAAGAGCAGCTTGGGGCGATGGACGATGGCAGCCCCCAACGCCAGGCGCTGCTTCCAACCGGTGGAAAGATCGCTCACCCGCTCTCTCTCCAGGCCGCGCAGCCCCACCAGCTCAATGATCTCCTCCAGCCGCCGCTGTTCCCATAGCCCATACACCCCAGCGTAGAAGGCCAAATTCTCAATCACGCTCAAATCCGAATACAGGGCAAATTTCTGCGACATGTAGCCGCAACGCTGCTTGATCGCCTCGGACTGGCGCACCACATCGAAGCCAAGAACACTGGCCTGCCCCTCGCTAGGGCGCAACAAACCCAACAGCATGCGGATCGTGGTGGTCTTGCCTGAGCCGTTTGGCCCCAGGTAACCCACCACCTCGCCAGCCTGAACGACAAAGCTGATATGGTCCACGGCGACGAAATTGCCGAATTTCTTGGTGAGGTTGACGGCGCTGATGACAGTGGCTGACATCGGCATCTCCTGCTTAAGCATTTTCCTTGCTGTCCCCGTTCTCCAACAGCGAGATGAACACATCCTCCAGACTCGGCTCGACCAGCTTGAGGAGGCTAATTTGACTGCCGTTGGCCATCAGGCGCTCGCCGAGACGGGCGATCACCTGCTCGACCAAAGCGGGGCGCACGCGCAGGTGAAGACGGTCGCCAAACATCTGGGCGTCTTCCACACCGGCGTCGGCCCTGGCGATGTCGCGCAGAGCCGTGAGGGGCTGGCCGCGCAACTCGACGACGCGCCCGGCCAGGCGTGAACGCAATTCCTGCGGTGTACCTTCGATCAGGATTTTGCCGCCGCGCATGAAGCCCACACGGTGGCAGCGGGCTGCTTCGTCCATGTAAGGGGTGCTGACCAGCACCGCCACGCCGCCGTCGTTCTCTGACGGCGTCATCTTGCCCCCGCTGGCCGTTCCTCGAAGGTGAGAGGGGGAAGCGGTGGAGGTCAGCCGCAGGATGAGCTGCCAGAAATCTTGCCGTGTAACCGGGTCTACGCCGGTGGTTGGCTCATCGAGCAACAACACTTGCGGGCGGTGGACAAGCGCTGCTGCCAGGCCGAGTTTCTGTTTCATCCCGCCAGAAAGCTGTCCGGCGCGGCGCTCGACGAAATCGGCCAGGCCGACGAATTGCAGAATTTCCAGGCAGCGCGGGCGCCACTCGGCCTCCGAGAGGCCGCGCACTTCGGCAAAGAAACGCAGATTTTCGAGCACCGTCAGGTCTTCGTAGAGGGCAAAACGCTGCGCCAGGTAACCAATGTGAGCGCGGGCTGCTTCGGTTTGCTTGAGCATATCCAGACCGGCAATGTGAATGCGCGAGCCGTCGCCATCGGGGCGCAGCGCCCCACAGAGCAAGCGCAAGGTGGTGGTCTTACCGGCGCCGTCTGGGCCAACCAAGCCATAGATTTCACCCGCCGCCACGGTAAGACTGATGTCGTTCACGGCGTGGGTGTTGCCAAAGGACTTGTGCAGATGGGAGGCCGCAATGAGGTCGTAGGGGGTCATTTTTTGCCAAAATCCACATCAGCGGGCATGCCGGGCTTGAGCTTGCCATCGGGATTTTCGATGCTAAGCCTGACGGCGAAAACGGTGGTGCGGCGGCCTTCGGCGGTTTGCACATTGCGGGGGGTGAATTCGGCCTGGTCGGCAATGTGCGTGACCGTCCCGCTGAAGATCAGCCCAGGGTAAGAATCCACGGTAACTTGGGCGGTGTCGGACAGATTGATCACGCCATAACGGTCTTCGGGAATATAGACGGTGATGGTCAAGCGTTCGAGATCGGCCAGGGTGAGCAGAACTGCGCCAGGGGCTGCCAGCTCGCCAGGTTCGATGTTTTTTGCCAAGACCACGCCATCGGCTGGGGCAAACAAGGTGAGCTTGGCGATCTGCACATCCAGGGCATCCACCGCGGCCTGAGCGGCTTCGACCTGTGCCTGGGCGGCGTCCAGTTGCGCCTGAGCAGCATCTACACGGGATTGAGCGATGTCCACCTGTGCTTGGGCGGCGTCCACCTGCGCCTGAGCAGCGTCCACCTGCGCTTGGGCAGCCTGTAACTGCTCTGGCTGCGCCCCGTTTTTGAGCGAGGTAAGGTTGAAAGCAGCGGCGTCACGTTGGGCGGCGGCGGCGGCGAGCTGGTTGAGCAAGGTTTCGACCGTCGTGCTTCCACCGCGCCCCATGCTGTTGAGGTCGGTCAGGGCATCTTGTGCTTCCTGCCAGGCTTTGTTCAACCGCTCGGCCTGATCGCTGTCGGCCAGGGCTTCATAGGCGGCTTGAGCGTCGTCGGCCAGAACTTGGGCGTCGTCCACTGTCGCTTGAGCAGCATCCAAGGCTTCCTGGAGCATGTTGGCGTCCGCTTCGAGCGCTGTCTGGCGCGTTTTGGCCTGCAAGAGGTTCTGCTGCGCCAAGTTCCAGGAGATGTGGGTAGCCTCGATTTGGGCATAGAAGGGTTGGGCGGGGTCCTGCGCCTGCTGGTAAGCGTGCGTGGCGGCATCGAGAGCAGCCTGGGCATCTGCTACGGCAAGCGTGGCGGCGTCCAGGGCGGCTGGGGGGGTACGGCTGTCCTTTGCCAGCTCCGCCTGGCGCGCCTGCGCCTGGGTGAGATTGCTTTGAGCCGTGGTCATGGCCGTACGCACCGCCTCGATTTGCTGGCTGGTCAGCACGACCGTCATGCTGTAATACTCCTGCCGTGCAGTCAACAGCCGCGCCCAGGCTGCATTGACTTCTTCCGGGCGGTAGGCGGCCGTCAGGGCGTAGAGGCTGGCCTGCAGGGCCTGGTAGCCGGCCTCGGCCTGGGCAAGCTGAGCGTCAGCGGCCAGAATCTGTTCGTCTGTGGCGCCGGCCTGAAGCAAGGCCTGGTTGGCCTGAGCGGCGGCCAGCGTCGCCTGGGCGGCGGCTAATGTCGCTTGTGCAGCCGGTTGATTGGCCTTGGCAGCCTGCAGGTTGGCCGCGGCGGCTTCGGCATTGGCCTGAGCTACCGCCAGGGCTGCCACAGCCTGCAGCCGTTGTGCATCGAGCAGGGCCGTATCGAGCTGAACGAGAACGTCGCCCTGATGCACAAAGTCACCTTCCGCGGCGTTGACCGCCAACACTCGCCCCCCCAATTCGGCGCTGAGACGCACCTCCGTTACCTCGATCGTACCCGAAGCAGACAGCGATTTGTCTTGCGCCTGAGCGCGGCCGGCGGCAAAATACCACCACACCACCGCGCCCACCGCGGTTACCAGCACAACGATAGGGATGATACGGCGAAGTTTGGGATGCATAAAGGACCTCCGTTTCCAGCAAATGTATCGTAACTGCTTACGCCAGGGCATTTTTGCGCCTTTCTGGCAAGCGGTGAAGGCTGGCACGAAAGACGCTGGGCCTTTGCCAGGCTAATCCAGGCGCTTGCGAAAGCGCAGCGCAGCGACGCTCATAATTACAAAGCCAAACACACTCAGAGCAGCGATTTCAGGCAACAAAGCCTCCACGCTCACACCTTTCAGCAAGAGCGAGCGGATGATGGTCAGATAATAACGCAGAGGGAAAATATAAGAGATCGCCCGCAGCGCGGCCGGCATGGCCTCCAAGGGGAAGAAAAACCCCGAAAGGAAGATGCCCGGCAAGAGCGTCATCCACACCACCAACATGGCCTCCATCTGCGTATTGGCAATGGTTGAGGCCATCAGGCCAATGCCCAGGCTAGTGAGCAGGAACAAGCCCGACAACAGCGCAATCCACACCAGGCTGCCGCGCACCGGCACGCCGAACCAGAAATGCCCCAGGAAAAGCACCTCGAAGGCATTCATCAAACCGAGAATAACGTAGGGCAGCATCTTGCCCACTACCAGCTCCCATGGCCGAATAGGGGTGACGATGAGTTGTTCGATCGTGCCGCGCTCGCGCTCGCGCACGATGGAAGTGGCGGTGAGGATAGAAGTGAGCGCATACAGGATGGTGCCGATGACCCCCGGAATCATGAAGTAGGAACTGACGAGATCGGGGTTGTACCAAACCTGGGTACGCACATCCACGGGGGGGGTCAACAAGCCTGCCTGGCCGCGCCGTTCGAGACGCTCGACGGTAATTTGGGTGGCATACGCCTGGCCGACCAGTTGCGCTGCAGAGAAAGCGGTGGAGGCCACATTGGGGTCGCTGCCATCCAGGACAAAAGCCACCTCCGCCGAACCGTCGCCTCGTATCCTGGCGCTGTAATCCGGCGGGATGATCAACCCCACGCGGACTTTGGCATAGTCAATGGCCTGACGCAGTTCTGCTTCAGAGTTCACTTCCATCACGATAGTGAAATAATCGGCAGCGCGGTAAGCATCCAGCAAAGCGCGCGCCGGGGCGCCATGGTCCTGATCGAAGACGGCCATGGGCACATTGCGGACATCGGTCGTGGCGGCATAACCCAACAGAAAGAGCTGCATGATGGGAATGACCAGGATGAGAATCAGGGTGCGCGGGTCGCGGCGAATCTGGATGAATTCCTTGCGGATAAGCGAGAGAAGGCGAGAATTCATGGGAGCTATTCCTGCTAAGCCTGGTTGGAGGCCGGTTTCAGTATGCCGTGGAGGTAGATATCCACGAAATGGTCGAAATCTTTATACCGATCGCCGTCCGACAGTTGGTCTTTGAGCATGATTTGGGTCATCACGTAGGAGAAGAACAAACCGATGAAAGCCCGCACCAAGATCGGCAGAGGCAAATCGCGCAGCTGAGAGTTGTTCTGCACAAATGGCTGAGCGGCTTCGACGACCTGGGGGAAGATGCGTCCGAAGAGGGTGTTTAGATGTCTGCCGTTGAACTCCACCAGTTCGATGAAGAGGAGGTTGAGAAAATCGGGGCGGTTGTCAATGCTTTGAACCATGCGCTGGGCGGCGCCGCGCACAAACGTTTCGATAGAGTCTGCCTGGGCGGCGCGCATGGCTGGCAAGATGTCGTTGATGGGGTGATGGGCAAACAGCACTGCCAGGAAGATGTCCTCTTTGCTGGCAAAATGGTTGTAGATACTGCCGGGGGCGATACCGGCGTTTTGGGCAATCTGGCGCATCGAGGCGCCGTGATAGCCATTCAAGAGGAATTGTTGGTGGGCAGCAGCTAAAATCTTGCTTTGGGTGCGTTCACCTTTGCTCAGATCGTCAGCAGGCATAAGGGCTCTCCGAAAATACAAACGAACGTTCGTTTCTATCTTATCATAACGCCCCATGCTGTCAAGGAAGACATCACGCGCAATCTCTTGACTCTGAATACCCTCTCTGATATAATTAGAACATAAGTTCTATTAAACGTGTAAAATGGGGCTTACTGCCCCTGTAAAACCAGAACACACATTCTGCAATGATGTGGATAGGGAACTTACTGTCCCCGTAAACGGTTTTGCCACAACAGAACCTTGGACAACGATACCGACCATGGAAGACAGCACTCCACTAATGAACATGAGCATCTACGAGCGCTTGAAGCCTGAACTGACTGGCCGAAGCGCTGCTCACGCTTTGACCAACCAACAGGTTTTCCTTTCTGCCCTCGGCGGTGAAACCCGCTCATCAGCCCCCAGCCTCGACCAGTTGCTCGAGCAACTCGGCCCGCTGCCACCCTACACCACCCTCATCGGCGCGTGCGCGGATGGTATGCACCTCTTCCTCGACCTGGCCGACCCTCGCCCCGGCTCGTTGCTCATTGTCGGCGACCGACGCTGCGGCAAAGCGCAATTGGCGCAGAGCATCGCCCTGGCTGCAGCGCGCATCAACTCGCCGCGCAAGGTGCGCCTGGCGGCTGTGGCCCCTCGACCGGAGGATTTCCAGGCAGTGGCCGATACCCCTCACTGCTTCCGCGTGATCCCCTCTTACGCCGATGAGGCTGTCCAAATGGTGCTGGGCTTTGCAGAACTGACCCAACAGCGCCGCGTCGGCCGCCAGCCAGGCGCGGCTGTGCTGCTCATCATCGCAGACCTGGCCCGCTTCCTCGGTCAATTAGATCACTCGATGTATGACCTCTTCGAATGGCTGGTGCAAAAAGGCCCCGCCTCAAGCATCTGGCCGGTAGTCACTCTACACACAGAGGATGTGCTCAAGGTCGAACATCGCCTGCTCTCCAGCTTTGGGACGCGTCTCGTTGGCAAGTTAACCAACCCGCAGATTGCCGACTATCTCGCCGGTGGTTTGCCTTATCCTTTCGAAACCCTGCGCACCGGTCAACAATTTTGCGCCTTCACTTTAGGTGAGTGGATTGAGTTTTGGATTCCTGCTTAGATTGGAGAGAACACCATGAACGTCGGCATGCTCTGGTTCGACAACGATCCCAAGGCCGACCTGACCGTCAAGGTCATGCGCGCCGCCACCTATTATCAGAACAAGTATGGTCAAAGCCCCACGCTGTGTTTTGTCCATCCCAGCATGATAAGCGCTGCCCCTGTCAAGACCAACGGGATCGAGATTCGCACTTCGCGCTCGGTATTGCCCAACCATTTCTGGCTGGGGGCGGGAGCGCTCAATTCGTGACGCCGATCACCAGCAAGTCCAGCGCCAGGGTATCGTCCATCTCCCCACTTTTGATGGCCTCATCGAAATCCAATAAGCGCCGGTAGATGGCCTCCAGCGAGGCAAGGGGGAAGCGTCTCGCCTGGGCAGCGACCTTACCGGCCACGTAGGGGTGAATCTTCAACTCGCGGGCAATTTCTGCCTCCCGCTGGTCGCTGTCCAACAGCTCGCGGGTCTGCAGCAGCAAACGGAATTGCCGCACAATCATCGCAAAAATGTAGAGCGCCTCCTGCGTTTTGAGCAGATTGTGCAATAGGGCCTGGGCTTGTTTGAAGTTCTGCTCGCCCATGGCATCCACCAGGGCAAAGATGTCGCTCTGGCGGGCGTGGATGGTCAGATTTTCGACATCCTCGGCCTGGATAGGACGTGCAAAGTTGACATAAGCCAGCAATTTTTGGATTTCTTGCTCGGCCAGGCGAGGGTCATCGCCCAATAACTCGACCAACCGCCGCGCTGCGTCGGTCTCGATACGCCCGCCCAGCGCCTTGACCCGCGTGGTCACCCAATTTTGCATCGCTGCGCCGCGCGGCAGAATGAAGGTCTTGACTACTGCCAGGCCGCCTGAGCCTTCGGCCCATTTTTCCAGCCAGTGCAGTCGCCCGGCGCGGCGGTCTTTGTCTTCTGTGAGAAGGCGATTCTCGACCAGAACGACCCGCGTGGCGGGGGGGATTTTCTGCAATGTTTCGACGAGTTTGGCGCGGTTTTGTGAATTGGAGGCAAAAGCCAGCGGCTCGGCGAGGATGATCAGCCGCCAGGGGGCCAGGAAGGGCACCGCGCTCAGGGCGGTAACAAACTCTGCGAGGGTCAGGGAGCGTCCCTCCAGGCGGGTCGTATTCATGCTGGCCGTAGCGGCATCGCCCAATTCTGCCTGTAGGGCGGCGACGAAGCGCGCCTGGGCGAACTCATCGTCGCCGTTGACCACGTAAACGGATGGCTGACGTTCTCCCATATCGCCATTGCTCTCGCCCAACAACCAGTCACCGACAGGCGTGGCTGAGGGCCATGTGACAGAGCGGTTTGGTCTCAGCCTCGCGTCGTCACGCGATGGGCTACCATTTGTCCCTGGCGGGTGCGCAAAATCTCGATCACTTGCAGGTCGCCAGGCTGGGCCGAAGTGGTCAAGCGAGCCTGTAACCATGTTCCCAACGGGAATCCTACCAACAAAGCCAGCGTGGCAAAGGCCATGGCCAACGGCAGGCGGTCGAGACGGTCGCGCCAGCGAGGGCCTGCGCCCCACATCACCATCGCTCCCGCCAGGCCTGAGAGCATACCCGCGGTGACCAGGTTGGTCCCGCAAAAGGGCGCAATCGCCAGGTGGCTTTCGCCGCTTTTCATGCGCCGCAAGGCGTCTTCCACAGCCGTTTGGACGGCTTCGGTGGGTATATCCCCTAACAGCCAGAATCCGTCAGCGTTGGAATGCCCTGCCAGGGGCAGGCCGGGGTAGCGTTGGGAAAGGATGTTGATTGTGGCGTGTTCCAGGCCGTGATTACGGCGGATACGCGTCAGCAGAGTTTGTAAGATTGTGGGCATATTGACCTCCAATGGGGGTGATTATACCGCCGGATGGGGTCTGTGGGCGAGTGGGGTGAGGATCGAATCCAGCAAGGAACAGAATTCATCCACCCAAGGGGTGGTGAGCAAGCGGCGGCGGGTTTCGTTGGGCAGGGCGTAGGGGCGCAGGTAGCGCTCAGCGTGTTTGCGGAAGAGCAGCAAGCCGCGTGGTTCTCCGTAGCAGGCCAACATGCGTTCGAGGTGAACGCCCATCGTCTGGCGAACGATAGCTGGCGGGATGCTTTGTCGTTCCTGGCGGGCAAAAATCCACGGATTGCCGATGGCAGCGCGCCCAATCATCACGGCAGCGCAGCCGGTATGGCTTTTCATCCGCTCGATGTCGGCAGGACAGCGAACGTCACCATTGCCGATGACCGGTATGGGGACGGCCTGGACGATTGCGGCAATGGCATCCCAATCAGCGGCTCCGCTATAGCCCTGGATTTTCGTGCGGGCATGCACGGCAATGGCAGCGGCGCCGTGATCAGCCAGGAGGCGGGCCAAATCCAAGTAATTGCGGCTGGCCTCGTCCCAACCTAGACGTATCTTGGCCGTGACGGGGATGCTCAGGGCATGGGTGAGCTGGCGGAAGATTTCGGCAATCACATGGGGGGTACGCAGTAAGCCAGCGCCTGCGCCGCGACCGGACACCTGCCGCGCCGAGCACCCCAGGTTGATGTCTATGGCGTCGGGGCGGTACTTTTGCAGGCGCAGCGCGGCTTCCAATAAGCGTGCTGGATCGTTGTCGAAAAGCTGATAGACGAGCGGACGTTCTTCGGGCAGGAAGGTGAGTTTGCGTGGGAGATGGGGGTGGCCTTGCAGGATATCGAGAGCGTTGATGAACTCGGTGTAGCTCATGGCCGACCCTAGCTCGCGGCACAGCGAGCGAAAGGGCCAATCGGAATAGCCATCCATGGGCGCCAGGATGGCATCTCCGCAAATGGCAAGGCGGCCAATATAGAAGGACATGGGCAACCGAGTGGAAACGGCGTGTGCCGGGGGTAAGTACCAACGCCAGGGTGAGGGGGGCACCCTGGCGCTGGTGCTTTTATATTACCGACTCCTCTGCAAGAAGGTTCAACATTACCAACTGAAAAGTGACCCGGCTCGCCGCCAGGGGGGTAGGAGCGGGCGGCGGAAAAGCAGAAAAAATAACCTCGGCAGCCTTTGCCAGGGCTTTTTTTGCCTGATTGTTGCTCTGTTCTTCCTGATTTTGTTGGGTTTCCCCCTTTTTCTGCGCTATCAGATAA
>JGI24187J35170_1000596_pt1 | contig 16348 bp, 14 predicted proteins | sample YNPBryBLVA2012_FD_35170 | JGI IMG/M metagenome (IMG submission 35170)
GGTGGGAGCGGACGGTGTGACCCAAGCGGTGTACCAGCGGGTGGCGGTGTTGTTGGATCGCAATTTGCGGGTGGTGCAGGCTTGGATTTTAGCCAACGATGNGCCNTTCGCCCCGATTTTGACCGTATTGCGGGAGCAGTTTCCGCCCCAACCGGATATTGATGTGCCCATGCAAGCCCCGGTTTTGCTGATTCCCAACGTATTTTCACGGGAGTTTTGCCGCTATCTGATCCACATTTGGGAAACCTGCGGGCACACGGATTCCGGGTTCATGAAGCGGGCTGGGGAAAGAACCGTGGGCTACATTGACCACTCCTTCAAAATTCGCCAGGATCACTTTGTCCAGGATGAGGAGCTGAAACGGGCGATTGATCGTCCCATTCAACGGATTGTATTTCCAGAGATCGAAAAGGCGTTTAGCTACAAAGCCACCCGCCGGGAAGATTACAAAATCGCCTGTTACGATGCGACGACAGGGGGGTTTTTTCGGGCGCACCGGGACAACACGACTGGCGGGACGGCGCACCGACGCTTTGCCATGTCCATTAATCTCAACACCGAAGAGTACGAGGGGGGCTACCTACGCTTCCCCGAATACGGTCCCTATCGCTACCGACCGGGTACGGGTGCGGCAGTGGTGTTCAATTGCTCCCTGTTGCATGAGGCGACGGATATATTGTCCGGGCGACGGTTTGTCCTGCTGGCGTTTTTCTACGGGGAGGAGGAGGCTCAAGCTCGCCGTACCTATGAACACAAAGTTCAGAACGATTATTCCCAGATGGTGATTCTCAACCAGCACCACACCCAGGCTGAACAGAGTACGGGAAAATAATCGCACCTTGGGGTTTCTAGGGAATTTCTATAACAGTCCTTATTGCCATCCTAAATGAAAATGGCATAGGGGTCACAGGGGCACCACTCCCCGTCCTTGGTTCTGGAAAATTTTTGTTGGTTAATTAAATAGGATTGCTATAGGGGTTGCCTGGATTTTTTCCAACCGAAAATGAGCATTTTGTAAATGAATTTCTAGGATTTTTAGGTTAGTAAAACAGCAAATAAACCACACAGCGCAATACCATCAAAAACGCCCGCCCCACCAATACTAAGAATACCGGGAGTCATCCGCTCAATTTGCGGTAAATGTAGTAGGTCAGCCCCAATTAGGGTTCCCAATACACCGCCAGCAAAGGCAATTGGTGCCGCCACCACATCAGAACCCGCCGTTAATAGCACCGAAGTCATCGCCGCCGTCAGGGGCGCAATCAGGGCATTCATTTGAATCCCAATCCCCGGCACCACCTGGGCAGAATAATAACTAACCACTGTCACCACAGCAGTCACAAGCACAATCAAAATTGGCGAAACACGGGTGAATTGATAAATGGCTAATATGGTTGGAATCAAACCACCCCCCACATTAAGCGCCACAATCGTTTTCTGTTCAATTCGCCTCAAGGGAATACCCCAAAAAAAGCGCATCCCCCACAATCGCTCCAAATCAGGTACGACAGTTACCTTGGAAACCCTTTCATAAAGGGGGATATTAATCGTACTCCCAATAATCACCAGGGTCAGGAGCAAAAGAGATAAATTAGGAGAAAATCCCAGCTTGGCAACAGCAACTTGAACCGCATCGAGGGTAACCACCAACCAGAGAAACGGGAAGGCTAAAAGCAGGAGTAAAAAGAGTAGATAGGCAACGGGTAAATAAATCATTGTTTCCGCTTAGAAAAAATGCCTTGATCATCCCGGTCAAATAACTGTTTAACCTTTTTCCAAGCCTCCATAAGGGCATTCTCAGGGGATTTTTCAAAAGCCTGATTGTAGGATTCCACAAATTGCTGTTGCGCCTCTTCGGACATACCTGACTTAATATCCGGCGCAATTTCCTCTGCCCCTGCCAATTTACCCTCCGCCCCACGGGGAATCTGCATATCCGTAATCGCCACCTCCTCTCCCCCAGCACTTTGTAATAGCAAAAAAATCTCCCCAGACCGTCAGCAGGCACTTCTGCCACGATGAGAAATTCTCCCGCTTGCACCCGAGTCTGATAAATTGCCGCCCGCTCCTGCGCCATGCCCAAGGATATAAGTACAGAGCCTAGCCCCGCTCCAATCGCACCATACAAAGCACCACTGGTAGCCCCCAGCAAAGCCGCCGCCAAGGGACCAGCCGCCACCACCGTACCCAAAAAGGGAATAAACAGCACGCCCACGCCACTCAATAAACTCAGCACCGACCCAAATAGGGAACCGTAAAGCGCACCGCTGGTCAAACCGTCGAGAATAATATCCTTTTTCGTCAGGAAACCTGTAATTTTGGCTTCGGTCTGAAAATTGCGCCCCATGATGGAAATATCTTCCTTGGCAATACCCCTATTCAGCAGGCGTTGTACCGCATCTTGCAATTTTTTCTCTTCCTTAAAGGTGGCAGATACGCATTTTTTCTCAGACGGCATAGACCCCCTCCACAGACTCAATTCCATCTTAATGATAATCGCTCAACCTACCCTTGCTCGCCGTTCCAGGCAACGATTAAAGTCTAGCATTAGATCAGGTGTCACAACTGCATACGACAGGCTCAAATAAGGGCACCTCTATAAATTCAAAATTAGCGGTCTCAGGGGGGCATCCCCCGCCCTTGGTTCTGGGGAATATGGGCATTCCCACGATAGGATTGATGGTTGGTTCAAATAAATAGAGGTTCCCATAATATACCAATCCTCACTGCGTATGGCAAAGCTAACCTATGCAATTAGAACTAGAGCGGGGTATGGTTCTGAAACCTGAGCGGTCTAACCATAAAGGGGCACTTCTAAAAATAGGTCGCAGGGGCGTAGCCCCCGTCTGTGNTTCTCAATAATATTGGCATTCCAGCGAGATAAACTTCTGGTAATACAAATAAATAGAGGTGCCCAAAATTTTATTCACAATTCAAATAAAAATGTCACATTCAAAACTTAATCAGGGTCGCTCTAGGCATTGCCCAAAATTTCCCGAAAAAAGTTCACCGAGTCCTGCAATACTTGGATAAACCGGTCAATTTCCTGCCGGGTATTGTAGAAATACAAACTCGCCCGGGCGGTGGCGGACACCTGCAAATAACGATGCAACGGTTGGGTACAGTGATGACCCACTCGAATGGCAATCCCCGCCTCGTCCAAAAGCGTGGATAAATCCTGGGGATGAATATCCGCAAAACTAAAGGTCACCAAGCCCGCCCGCTGGGGGGGAGCCGGTCCAAATAAACGAATACCCGGAATATTATGCAGTTGTTCCCATAAATAAGCCACCAATTCCTGCTCGTAATCATGGATGGCTTCTAAACCAAGATTCTGCATAATCCACTGCCGCTCCTAACATAATCGCTTCCGCAATTGCAGGGGTACCGGCTTCAAATTTGTGGGGAATATCCGCATAGGTACTGTGGTCTAAAAACACATCGGCAATCATTTCTCCCCCGCCCAAAAACGGCGACATTTGACGTAATAATTCGGGCTTGCCGTAGAGAAAACCCGCCCCGGTGGGACCACACATCTTATGCCCGGAAGCCACCAGCCAATCACAATCCAAGGCGGGCACATCCACCACCATGTGGGGTACGGCTTGACAGGCATCCAGCAATACCTTTGCCCCCCAATGATGCGCCCATTGGATAATTTCGGTAACCGGATTCACACAGCCCAAAGTGTTGGAAACATAAGCGCAAGCCACCAATTTCGTGCGATTGGAAAGGAGGGATTGGTAATGTTCTAAATCAAAGGTTTCTTGGGGCGTTAAATGCACATATTTCAGCACAGCCCCCGTGCGTTGCGCCACCCATTGCCAGGGGACTAAATTGCTGTGGTGTTCCATCACCGTCAGGATGATTTCATCCCCCGCTTGTAGCTCATTCATCCCCCAACTATAGGCGACCAAATTAATCGCTTCCGAGGCATTGCGGGTGAAAATAAGGGACTCCACCTGGGGCGCATGGATCAAATGGGCGCATTTGGCACGGGCTTCCTCATAGGCTTGGGTGGCTCGATTGCTGAGGGTATGCACGCCCCGATGCACATTGGCATTGGCAAATTCATAATACTCCTGCAAACATTGCAAAACCTGCCGGGGCTTTTGGGACGTGGCGGCATTGTCGAAATAGATTAAAGGATGCCCATGAATTTCCTGCCCGAGGATGGGAAAATCCCCCCGGGTTACCTCGGCTAAATTCCGCACGGTGGTCATGGTCATCGGGTCACCTCCGGGCATTCGGTTAATTTTTCCAGCCAAACTTGACAGCGGTGCCGCAGGGTGGGAAAGGGAATTTCCCGCAGGAGTTCCTGGGTAAATCCGGTCACCAACAGCAACCGAGCCGCTACCCGGTCCACCCCCCGGCTTTGCAGATAAAATAGGGCTTCCGGGTCTAAATCACTCACCGTTGCCCCGTGGGTACATTTGACATTGTCCGCCTGGATCGCCAACTGGGGGCGGGTGTCCACCCTCGCCTGTTTGGATAACAGCAGATTTTGATTAAGTTGCCCCGCATCGGTCAATTGGGCAATTGCGGCGACCCGTACCATNCCCTGAAACACCGCCTGACCCTGGTTCGCCACCACGCATTTGTGGAGCTGACGACTGGTGCCCTGGGGATGGTCATGGGTAATGACACTGTGCATATCCGTATGTTGCCGCCCCCCCACCAAGCTCAACCCCCGCAGTTGGGTAAATGCCCCCGTCCCCTCTTGGTAAATCAGCGGTTCACAGCGGCTCCACCCGGCGCCCGCACTGACCGAACGCAGGGTGTAATGGCTATCCTGGGCTTGATGCACCGCCAGCCGCAGGAGNTGGCAGGATTGTAAGGATTCCCGCTGGACAAGGTAATGCTCCAAATGACTTCCCTGCCCCAGATAAATCTCCGTCACCCCATTCGTCCAGCCGGTGCCCGTACTGACATATTCCTCCACCAAAGTCACATGGGTTCCCGGTGCCACCACCACCACCCACCGGGGACAAGCCAATACCGGGTGATCCACCCCCTGGCTCTGGTGCATCAGGTGCAAAGGGGCAATGGGATTTCCCCCCACCCGTACCACCGTGATCCCCGGCAGTGTCGCTTGGTTCAAGGCGGTCAAGCTATCCGCAGGCAGTCCCCGCCCCAAGCCCTCCCGTTCGGCGGGCGATAAATCCTGCCAATCCCCCAAGGTCACACCAGGGGGCAGTTCCCCGTGATCNAGNATGTGACCATTCACCAGGGCAACGTGGCAGGGCAGTTCCGGGAGCAATTCCGTTGTTAACCCGACCCTTAACGCTTCTAAATCCTTGCGCTGTGCCAACCGAAAGGGGGTATTTAACAGCGGTTGCAAATCCGTCCCCCGCCACGCCTCCCGGTCCACCCGGGGGGGGTCTTGCACCTGGCTTAACGCCCGATCCCGCCACGCCAGAAACCCTGCCTCCCCTTGGGTGGTTCGCCCGGTCAGCCAGCCGCTCCCGACCGCCCCCTCAGTTGCCATCCCCGTCCCCACGCAACCAGTCATAGCCCCGGGCTTCCAGTTCCTGCGCCAAATCCTGTCCCCCAGTGCGGACGATCCGCCCCCCCTCCATGACATGGACAAATTGGGGGGTAATGTAATTCAACAACCGCTGGTAGTGGGTAATCAAAATCACCGCATTGTGCGGGTTAATCAACTGATTAATGCCCCCCGCCACGATCCGCAACGCATCAATATCCAAACCCGAATCCGTCTCATCCAAAATGGCTAATTCCGGTTCCAACAAAGCCATTTGCAAAATCTCATTGCGCTTCTTTTCCCCCCCCGAAAATCCCTCATTCACACTCCGGGATANAAAGGCACTGTCCATCTGCACAATCGCTAATTTTTCCTGGATCAAATCATCAAAATCCAAGACATCCAGTTCNGGCAAATTTTGGGCTTTGCGGCGGGCATTATAAGCCAAGCGTAAAAAATCACTATTCGTCACCCCCGGAATTTCCAAAGGGTATTGAAACCCCAAAAATACCCCCAAATGCGCCCGTTCCTCTGGGGCTAAACTTAGCAAATCCTGCCCCCGATACCACACTTCCCCACCCGTAACCGTGTAATCGGGATGCCCCGCCAACACCTTAGAAAGGGTGCTTTTGCCCGAACCATTCGGTCCCATGATCGCATGGACTTCGCCGGTTTTGACCGTTAAATTTACCCCTTTCAAAATGGGCGTGCCGTCAATTTCTGCGGTCAATTCCCTGATGGTTAACAGGGCTTGGGTGGTCACTTCTGGCGCAACAGCAACAGTCATTTATTTTATCAACCTAAATAACAACACAATTCAGCGTGCAGGCAATGGCAGATATTGCCCCCCTATTTCCCTAAGCTAACACCTCCAGGGGTGGGTCGCAAGGAATCCCCTAGCCCTGGGGACGCATCACCACCTGCCCCATCAACGCCGGGGTGAGGTAGGTTTGGGCGGTCTGCTGCAGAACACTGGCTTGCAGGCTGGCGACGGTACCGGGATACCCCAACCCTGGGCTAATATCCCCCAACACGGTTTGGTAATAGCCATAGAGTCCCGCCCGTTCCGCCGGGGTTTCGTTGGCAAAGATAAACCGACTGGCAACCCGACGCCGCAGATACGCCAATTCCTCCGCCCCAATCGGTTCTGATGCCAAACGGGCTATATGTTCCTCGATCACCCCCAGCACGGAGGCTAAATGGCTCGCCGGGGCTTGCACCCCAATCCAAAACAAGCCCTGATGGACAAAGCTCATATTTTGTACTGTGATGCCCGTCACCCAACCCCGCTCATGGCGCAATTCCCACACCAAACGGGCGGTGCGTCCTTGTCCCAGGATCATGGCGAGGGCATCCAGGGCACAGACCGTATTAAAATCCGTCAAACCGGGCACCCGCCAAGAGAGTACCANNCGNGCCTGTTGTACGTCATCCACCAATTCTTCCCGATGCAAAAAGGTGCAGACCGGGTTGGGAAAGGGACAACCGGGGGCGGGGTCACCCCCTTGGCACGCCTGCAAACGGGGCACCACCACCTCCAACAGCCGCTCCACCGCCAAATCCCCCACCACCACCGCCGTCAACCGCTCCGGGCCGTACCATTGCCGATGAAATGCCCGCATGGCTTGGGGTGTGATCTGGGCAACCACCTCCGCCGACCCCAACACCGGGCGAGCATAGGGCAGACCCGCAAACGCCAGTTCCAAGACCCGTTGCATCAACCGCCGTTGGGGGACATCCTGCGCCCGGCGAATTTCCTCCAAGACCACCTGCCGTTCCCGGTGAAATTCCTCCTCGGCCAACCCCGGTGCCATCACTAGGTCAATCAGCAGGGGAGCGACCTCAGGAAAATCCTGGGGGGCGGTGGTGACGAAAAACTGGGTATATTCCTGACTGGTGGCCGCATTGGTCATGCCCCCGACCCGTTCCACCCGTCGCTCAAACAGCCCCAGGGGAACCCGGTCGTTGCCCTTGAAGACCATGTGTTCCAAAAAATGCGCCATGCCGTTGTGGACATCCGGTTCGTGCTGGGAACCACACCCCATCCACAGGGAGAAATTCACCGTTGCCCCGGGCATCCGTTGGGCAATCACCGTCGCCCCATTGGCTAAAACCTGAACCGTGGGGGGCTGGGTCACCGCCAGGGACTCGCCTTCTGCCCTCACCAACGGACTGGGTGCAAACATCGCAACCCTCCGTGTAGTACCTGATCTATCATAACCCGTGCGTTCCCTGCTGGCATCCCGATTCTGGGTCAAGACCGGTTGCGCCCCAGCCATTGTTCCACCCGTGCCCCAAACGCCGCCAGGGAAAATTCCTGCTCTGCCACCCGGCGACAGTGCTGACGGTCAATGTGGTCAATCCGAGCCACCGCCTGCGCCAAACCCGCCACATCCCCCGGGGCGACCAACCAGCCCGTTTCCCCTGAGCGCACCAATTCCCCCGGCCCACCCAGGTCATAGGCCAGCACCGGCACCCCACAGGCGAGGGCTTCCATCACCACATTGCCAAAGGCTTCCACCCAGTGGGGCGTGACCAGGAGCGCGGCGCATTCCCCCAACTGCTTTTGTAATTCATCTGTACTTAAAAATCCCCGGTAGTAATCGGTGGCTTCCGGGAATTGGGTACAAATGTGTCGCCAGTAGTCCGGGTCGTGGATTTTCCCCATGATCCGCAGGGGGTACCCCGTCTGCCGGGCGACGGTCAGGGCATCCCCCAGTCCTTTTTCCGGGGCAATCCGTCCCACCCAGGCCAGCACCGCAGTCGGTTGGGGGCAAAAGTCATACCGGCGCACATCCAGTCCATTGCCAATGATGGTCGTGGCTTGGGCAATGGCTGAGCCAAAGGTCAGGGCCTGCGCCCGGGTGTGCATGGCGAGCCGGTGGGGGTAGGTTTGGGCAATCTGGGCGAGCATTTCGTCCAGGTAATCCACCAGGGAACCCATGCTGACCAGATGTACCACCGGGCGGTCAAAAAACGGTGTGAGGTAGAGGGGGAGCCAATCATAGGCAAAATTAATCGCCACATCCCAGGGTTGAGAGCGCACCACCTGCCACATCCGCCCCAACACCCCCCCGGCGGGCATAGTGATGGGGTCTTGACGGCTTTGGTTTTGGGCAATGGGTTGCAGGACTCCTGGAACCGTGATCAGCGGCACCCCCGGCAAAGTCGAACCCGCCGGGGCGATCACCGTCACCCCATGCCCCCGCTGTTGGAGGGCGACCGCCAGATTCGCCAGGGTCAATTCCACGCCCCCGCCGAGGCCGGAACCTAGGGCACCCACCGGCGTAGAAACACACAAAACCCGCATGGAAGATGGGCAAGGGGACACTTTTTTACCCGAATTGGGGACAAAATCCAAGGCTTGCTGTCACAATAAGGTAAAGTATGCCTCATCTGTAACGCCTGACCCCCTGGCATGACCCAAACCCCTGACCCCAAACTCATTACCCCAGAAACCCAGCCCGTGACGGTGGACACCGCCGTTTCCTGGTTGGACCGCTGGCCGGTGCTGATGGCGGGGACGGCATTGGTATCCGGTTTGGTGGGCTTTGGGGCGGTGGTCTTACTCCTGCGCCTGCCCAGTTTTCCCAAATGTAACCACCTGTTTTTACCTACCGCTTCGGTGGCCAACCGCCTGTACTGTGCCCAGGAAGCGGCCAAGAGCAAGGATGTGGCGGGCTTGGAACGGGCGATCACTTTACTGGCGGATTTGCCCCCGGAACATCCCCAGCGGGCGGAAATTGACCGATTTATCAATACTTGGGGGATGGATTTGCTGGCCTTAGCCAATGAACAGGTGCAGGCGGGCAACCTGGAGGCGGCTCTTGGGATTACGCAGAAAATTCCCCCCGGTACGGCGGCGGCGCAGTTAGCCCAGGAGGAACTCCGCAAGTGGCAGATGGGCTGGACGGAGGTGACCCGCATTTACGAGGAAGCGGAGGCCGCCCTGCGGAAAGGGGACTGGCGCACGGCGATGGCCCAGGCCAGCCTGCTCCCCACCATCAATGAATCCTACGCCCAGACCGCCCGCTATCAGGAATTGAGCCGGATGATTTTGCGTACCCGCCAGGAGGCAACCATCCTGGAACAGGCGGAGGGCTTGGCGCAACAGGGGCAGGCGTCCAAACTCCTGGAGGCGATGGCCAAAACCAAAACCATTCCCAAGGACAGTTACCTGTTTGACCAGGCGCAAGCCAAATACCAGCGGTGGGCACGGGATATTCTGGATGTGGCCGCCCTGCGGGAGTTGCGGGCCCGGAATCTGGCAGGGGCATTGGCGGCGGCACGCCAGGTACCGGCGGATGCGAATTTACAGGAGGAAGTGGTCGACTTTATCGTGCTGGCGGAAGCGGAATCCCAAACCTGGAATGACACGGTGGCGGGCTACCAGGCGGCCATTACCAAGGCCAAGACCCTCGACCCCAGCCGTCCCCTCTACAATCAGGCGCAAATTCAAATCGAAACCTGGCAACAGACCATCGTGGCGTTGAATATCCTCAATCAGGCACGGCAGGTGGCCGGCGGGCGCACGGTGGCCGCTTGGAATCAGGCCATTGCCCTGGTGCGGCAAATTCCCAGCAACAATCCCCTCTGGAACCGGGCCCAGGCGGAGGCGGACGGCTGGACCAATCAAATTCAAATCGCCGAAGACAGCCCAATTTTAACCCGGGCCGAGGGGTTGGCGGCTCCCGCCACCATTGCCGCCTACACCAGTGCCATCGCCGAAGCCCAGCAGATTCGCCCCAGCCGGGCCCTTTACCCCCGGGCGCAGGAGCGGGTGCGGGAATGGCAAACCCGTTTGGAAACCCTACAGGATCAACCCTACCTGGAGGCGGCGCAACAGGCGGCTGACCGGGGGGATTGGCAGGGGGCGATCAACGAAGCTCGGCGGGTGAATGCGGGTCGTGCCCTCTACAACCAGGCGCAGAATCAAATTAAGCAATGGCAGGGGCGGGTACAGTTCCAGGATGCGGAAAAACAGGCCGCCCTCAATACCCCCAGCGGTTGGGTGCGGGCGATCCAACTGGCACTGCCCTTGCGTAATCAAGGGGATATTAAACCCCAGGTGGAACAACTGTTAATCCAAAGTAGTAATAAATTACTGGAGCAAGCCCGTCAAAACGAAACCAGCAACCCCACGGAAGCCCTCAACTGGGCCAAGCAAATTCCCCCTGGCACCCCCGCCCACGCCCCAGCGCAGGAATTGATCCGCAAATTAACGCCCAACCCTAGCCCCAGTCCTGCGCCCCAGGCCAGCCCCACCCCTTAAAAAATGGGTTTTCGCATCACCACGGTGGTTTGTCCCCTGTCCGGGGTACTGTTCCGTGACCAAGCCCTGCGGGAAAAGGTATTACAAGAACTGCTGATTCGGGAAAATATTGCCCCCCGCAAGCGGCATCCCTGGTATCGGGGCGGGGCGGATCGGGAGTTTTTGCAGTATGTTTGGCAGAGCTATCGCCGCTCCGTGAGTGACGATTATTTAACCCAATTAGTCCAGCATTACCACAGCCAATACCGACAGGCGCTAGGGTCATTACCGGATTTGCCCTGGTATGGGGAAACCCCAGCCTTTTTACAGCAAATCCAGGCTCATGGCTACCAATTTGGGCTACAGACGGAGCAAAAAGGTGAAGATTTACTNCCCTTGCTCCAGGGTCACATTCCCCAGGATTGGATCGTGGCGGATTACGGGGATGTGGCGGAGCCGCCAGCGACCCTGGTGTTTGACAGCACGCGCCTGGGGATGCAACGGGCTCGGGCGGTGGGGTGTTGGGTGGTGGGGGTCGCCCAGCAAATGCCCTATCACTGGGTGCAACGCCATGCCCACTGGGCGGTGGACCACCTGGGGGAATGGGATTGGCACGCCCTTAAGCCGGGGGTGGCCCCCCTTCCCGATTGAGTTTACGCCAGGTTTGGTAAATTTCCGGGAGCCGTTGCACCACCGCCATCGCCTTGCGCCACAGGGGCAAAGGAATCGCCGGATAGCCCGCCATCACCGCCCCCGCAGGCACATCCTGATGTAACCCGCTCTTGGCCGCCACCTGGGCCCGACTGCCCACCCGCAGTTGATTCGCCGCCCCCACCTGTCCCCCCAAAATCACCCAGTCCTCCAACACCACGCCCCCCGCCAACCCGACCTGCGCCGCCAAAGCACAATGGGCACCCAAGCGACAGCCATGCCCGATGTGAATCAAATTATCCAACTTGCTCCCTTGACCGATGCGGGTTTCCCCCACCGCTGGCCGGTCAATACAGGTATTGGCACCAATTTCCACCCCCGCTTCCACCACCACTCGCCCTGATTGGGGCATCTTCACCCAGCCATCTGGGGTCGGCACAAACCCAAACCCGTCACTCCCCAGCACCGCCCCGCTGTGGATCACGCAATTTTCGCCGATTTCCGTGCGTTCGTAGATCGTACAATTTGCATATAAAATACTGCCATTTCCCACCTTAACTTGGTTCCCAATCACTACGCCAGCGCCAATTTGCACCCCATCCCCGACCATTGCCCCGGACTGGATTACCGCTCTGGCGCCCACCCGTACTGCTGACCCCAGGGTCGCCGTTGGGTCAATCACCGCTGTGGGATGGATGCCAGGGGGCAGTTCCGCCGGTTGATAAAAATAATGAATCGCCAGGGCAAACCCCAAGCGGGGGTCGGGCAGGGACACCCAGGCCAAACCCCGAGCCTCTGCCGCTGACTGGAGTACCGTATCCAACGGGAGAATGACCGCTGAAGCCTGAGTGGCTTGGAGTTGGGGTAGGAGGCGGCTGTGTTCCACAAAGGTCAATTCCCCTGGACGGGCTTCGGTAAGGCTGGCTACGCCGGTCAAAGTCGGGTTGCCCCCGCCGTGGGAGCCGCTCGGTAAATGCGCCAATAGGTCATGGAAGGTCATCATGGGTGGGCACCTCTATTGTTTATTCAGGATAGGCGGTCATGGGGGCACACATCCCGATGCCATCGAGAGCATTTTCGGCTACGGGAATCCTAATTGGATTGAACCCAGTCCCACGCTTGGTTCCCAGGAATAGGGTAAACACATTTGAACTGTGAGCAAAAATTTTATATTTATTTTTAATTTTTCAATCGTTTTTATCGGAACACTTCTATTTGTTATTTATTATTTGCATTACCAGCCGGTTATCACACTGGCATACCCATACTTTCCAGAACCAAAAACGGGGGCAGTGCCCCTGCGACCCCTGCTCTCAATTCAGTGAGGACTGCTATCTGCCATCATCACACAAACCATTAACATGACTGACCGACAGCAAGTGGGTTTCGACCGTATCCCCTAGCTACATAAAAAGCTGTAATTTATTCTGTGTTTTTTAACTTTTCTAAAGCCGCCTGCCAATGCTGGTGAATCTGGCTGGCCTGGGGCTGGAGGGAGAGGGCGTGTTCAAAGCTCTTCAGGGCTTCGGCGTACCGATGTAGGTGATTGAGGGCCAGACCCAGGTGGTACCAGTTTTCCCAGGCTTCCGGTTGCACTTCACACGCCCGTTGGTAGTAGGACAAAGCCTGTTCCCATTCCCCCAACCGTTGCCACACCTGCCCCAACAGCAGGCAATCCGCCCCGGTCAGTGGCATTTCCGGCGACCAATTCACCAGAGCCTGATACAGGGTGGGGGGTAAGTCGGTGCGTTCCTCGCTGAGCCAATGCCGCAACTGCTGGAGCGTTGAGGTGGAACTGGGGGGGGTGAGGGGCACCCGTTCGGTTGTGTCATGGAGGGTATTCAGCCGTTTCTGCCACTCCTGCTCTAGGGTTTGGCGGCTCTGGGCATGGAGGGCGGCGAGGGTGATTTGGTAATGGGTCAGTTGTTGGGCAAAAACCTCGGCAATCGTGGCTTCCGCCTGGGCTTTGATCTGTTTTTGAGCCTCATCCGTAGCCATCTGCACCAATTGGAGAATGATACTCCGCCGCAGACCCCACAACCCCAACCCCAGGGCGATGGGCAGGAGGAGTAACACCAGCACCAACAGATTCAAAAGCAGGGTGGTATGGCGAAACGCCCGGTCCACTTCGGTTCGCACCAGTTCGGTACGCAGTTCCGTCCCCAAGGGGTTCGGTTCGGCGCGGTTGCCTCCCCCCCCACCACTCCCCTGGGCGAAAACCGGGCAGACCACCAGCGGTATCCATAACCCCAGCCAAATCCACCGAACCATAGGCAATCCCGGCGTTCTCTTAAATTTTAGCTTTGGGTGCAGGGGGCGAATAGAAGGATTAAAATGCGAAATGAGCGTTTCGTCCACCCCTAGATAGATTGGTTGCCTTGATGTCCCCTTGCCCTGTCCCGACCGAACAACAGCCCCTCAATGAATACGAGGCACTGCGGGATTCCTGGTTTTACCGCTGGCCGTCCCTGGGCTGGGGGGAATACGGGCAACGGTTGGGTTGGGTCGCCGGGGTAGGGGCGCTGGTGGCGTTACCAGTGGCGGCGGCGAGTTTTGACCCCCATACCCAATTCTGGGGATTCACCTTGGCGGCGGTGGCAGGGGTAGGGGTATTGCCGGGATTGTTACTCCTTCAGCTATACCTGGGGTGGCGGTATGTGCGCCAGCGGCTGGCCAGTCGGGTAATTGTTTACGAAGAATCCGGGTGGTATGACGGGCAAACCTGGGAAAAACCCCCGACCGTGTTATTACAAGAGCAGTTGGTNAGTGCCTACCAAGTGGAACCGTTGCTCCGAAGGTTACGCCGCAGTCTGGCGGGTTTGGGTATCCTCTACGGCGCAGTCGCACTGCTGGGGTGGCTGTGTCTCTAGCCCGCGGAAAACGTACCCTGGCGGAGCCGCTCACCGTGCGTCTGTTGCGGGAAGGGATCATGGAGTCCATGCACTATGTCCATGCGGCTTTGTGTGATGAACGGGGGCGGTTGTTGGCAGTGGCGGGAGATGGGGAAACCACGACGTTTGCCCGCAGTAGTTTCAAACCCTTTCAAGCCCTGGCGGTGGTGGTCACCGGCACCCTGGAGCAATTTAAGCTGGGAGAACGGGATTTGGCGGTGATTTGTAGTTCCCACCGGGGACAGATTGAGGCGACCCGCCAGGTGTTTCATATCCTGTGGCAGGCGGATATTGACCCTACGGAACTGCAATGCCCGATTCCCCCCGGTCAACAGAGTCCCTTGACCCACGGCTGTTCGGGAAAACACGCAGGGATGTTAGCCGTATGCGCCAAATATGGCTGGCCGCGCAGTACCTATCTCCACCGGCAACACCCGATACAGGAATTAATCTTGAGCCAGGTGGGGGAGTTGTTGGGGGTACCGGGGGCGGAATTGATTGCCGTGCATGACGATTGTGGGGCACCCACCTATTTGTTGCAACTGCATCAACTGGCCGCCCTCTATGGTCGGATGGCCGCCGGTCAACACCTGGGGCTGGAGCAAATTACCCGTGCCATGACCCAACAGGCGGATTTGGTGGCGGAGCCGGGGCATTTTGATACCCAGTTGATGCAACTGACCCAGGGCACCCTAGTCAGCAAGGCGGGGGCGGAGGGGGTGCAATGTCTGGCTAATTTGGAAACCGGCATGGGTTTGGCGGTGCGGGTGTTGGATGGTGCCAAACGGGCAAAGTATGCGACGGCCATCCATCTGTTGCACCAATTGGGGTGGATTTCGCCGACGGTGCGGGAACGATTGGCGGAACAGTTTGTCCAGTTGGGGGCGTACCTGCGTTTGGAGGTGCAGGGGGAATTGTCCTTGCTTTAGGTGGGTTGTCGTTGTGGTTTTTTTGCGCTAAGGTAGTAATCTACATCGCGGGGTAGAGCAGCCTGGTAGCTCGTTGGGCTCATAACCCAAAGGTCGCTGGTTCAAATCCAGTCCCCGCAATGATCATTAAGTTAATTAATTCCTTACTTACCCAGGGTTTTGCATCATCATGGGGACGATCAAGGGGTATTTGCAAATGTTGCCCAAATTGTTAGATATATAGCGATCCTAATTGATTTACAAACAAAAATTTTTCAGAACCAAATACGGGGGCTACGCCCCTGCGACCTATTTTTTGAAGTGCCCGCAAGCCTAGAGAAATTAGAAATTCCCCAGAACCATACACCGCAGGTGCTTCTTTTATGGGGGTAGTGCCCCTGGAACCTCTATTCTCATTGAGGCGTGCTATAAACTGTTTCTGAAGTCGGTTCACTAAAGGTTGCCACTGCACCCTTACAGCCTGTTCACAGATTATAAGGATGCAAAGTGTCTTATTTCCAAGGCTTAGTTCTCATGAGGCTTGGAGCCGGTGGGTTTACAGCCGTATCCCGTAACNACTGAAAAGNNTGTAATTTGTTCAAGGGCTGTGGCTTCTCCTCAGTTTGCCGGAATNTAAAATTGTCTAACTTGCGGTGGGAATTTCCGCAGATTTTTCACTAGCTTTGTCCTCTGTTTGCTGATCTTCCGGTGCGGTTTGCCCTTGCACAATTAGTAGGGAACAGTGGGCATTGTGTAAAACATAGTTACTCACACTTCCGAGGAATAATTCGCTTAGCCCTTTGAGTCCCCGCCGTCCCATGACGATGAGATCGCTTTGCCAGTTTTGGGCAAGATCGCAAATGGCACGACCCGTATCNCCCAAGGCTTGGGTAAATTCCGTAGGAACCCCTTGATCGGTGGCAATCTGGGTCAAACGCTGGAGCATCTCGATGCCTTTTTGCTCAAAGGTTTTCCACTGTTCGGCATAAACACGCATGAGTTCTTCGTGCAGNCCGATATAAGCCCCCGAAGCTAAAGGTGTTATGAAAATCGAATCGGGATAGGCATCACTGATGGGAGAAAGCACATGGATCAACATCATTTGCGCTTGATAGCGGGATGCCAAATCCAAGGCGGTTTGAAATGCTGTTTTACCGAGTTC
>JGI24187J35170_1000602_pt1:2500-16290 | contig 16290 bp, 17 predicted proteins | sample YNPBryBLVA2012_FD_35170 | JGI IMG/M metagenome (IMG submission 35170)
CTCCAGGGCTTCGGTCCTGACCTGCTTGGGTGTTCTGGGCTTGGTGTGCCGCCGCAGGGGCTTGACGCGTCCCCGGCGGTCGATGCGGCAGGGGGGGTGGCGCCTCTTGTCGGGGGCGCGGCTGATGATGCCCTCCCGGGCGCACCAGGGGGCAAGGAGCACGTGGAGCTTGGCCTTGCCGAGGTTAGGGTAAAGCGCGCGTAGCCGCCGGATGTCGCTGACCAGGCGCGGGTCGGTGTTGGGGGTTCGTCGCTTCTTGGGGGCACAAGACCTAGCGGCCAGGGCCGCCGGGTTGCCGCCCGCAGCTTTGAGGGCGGCCTGCCAGCGGTAGAGGGTGCGTCGCGACACACCGAAGGCGTCACGGGTGGCCGCCAGGCCGTGCTTGTCGAAGAAGCGCAGGATTTCCAGTCGTCGCTGGGCATCTTTGGGGGGCATGTCCCAAAGATGCCCCAAGGCGGCTACCCGGTAAAACCCCCGGATGCGGTAGCCGATGTGTTGCACTCGCATGGCACTCCTCCTGGTTCACAGGAGTGCCATAGGTTTCTGAGCTTATGCAGGCCCATGTATGAGGGAGACATCTACGCTGTCGCGTTTTGCGGACGTCTGAGGATCGGAATGGCATTGGCGCGCGGCGTTGCCGAGACGCGAAATGACGTTACCCATAGGCTCGAGTGGGGCCCTGAGAGCACGTTGAATGCATTAGATGAGAATGGATCGCCGCTTTGAGGAGGCGCCAAGCGAGCGCCCTGCTCGGAGGCGCTGATCTGATCAAGTGTGGCGCAGGAGCGTAGCGCGGTCGACGCTTGCCGGTGGCGGGGATCAGCGGCACCAAAGAGCACATTCGCATGCTAATTGATTTTGCTGTTGCCGCAACGCTGGCTGCCGGACGCCGCCCCTGGACGCCACGACCGAGGAAGAGATCGCCAGACACATGGCTGAGTACGAGGTCATGCAGGAGGCGACCAAATTTGCGCACCGTGTCCGCAAGCGCCTTGGACTCAGCGAGGTAAAGTTCTGTGCGCAGGGGTTGTACCCCTCGAGACCATTCGCAACTGGGAACAGGGAAAGCGCTGCCCCACGGGTACCACCAAATCGCTGCTCAAGGTACTTGACAAAGCCGCCACTTACATGAGCATGAGCGTCTCTCAGTTCGTGCTGCGCAACGCGCTCAAGCAGGCTCAGTCGGTCGCGCAAGCGCACGAGGCGATCACAGTCGCTCAACAGGATTTTGCCTCCTGCTACCCGGTCCCTGTCGCCGAGGCGGTACAGACGCAGCCGTTGGTCATGGTAGTCGATGATTCGCTCAGCGTGCGCAAGATCACCATGCGCACCTTTTGAAGTGCACCGGTCACCAGATGGTCACCGCCAAGGACGGGGTGGATGCGTTGGAGCAGTTGATAGAGATCGAACCGGACGTTACGCTGCTCGATATCGAGATGCCGCACATGGATGGCTTTGATCTGACCAAGCGCCTGCGCCAGGACAGCAAAACGCGCGCGTTGCTAATCAACATGATCACCTCGCGCCCAGCAAACAAGCACCGTAACTATGTGCCGGAACTCGGTGTTAACGAATAACTGAGCAAGGCTTACAGAAAGATGAGTTTCTGGCTAGAATTGCGCAAAATCTATTGTAAAAGGATATTCTATGAATCTGCTCGACTGGTTCAAATATCTGGCACAAGGAAAAGGCACGGCAGCCCAGCCCTCACCGCCGCCGCCCGAACTCGGAGCGGTCAAAGACGACGCTATCGTCCAGGGATTGGATTTCAGTGCCGCCATCGAGGCGCATCGCAAATGGAAAGCGCGCCTCATCGATTTCATCGAGGGCCGTTCCCAGGAGAAACTAGACCCGGCGGTTATCTGCCAGGATGACAAATGCGCGCTGGGCAGATGGATTTATGGCGAGGGCAAGACCTTCTGCGGGCACTTGCCCAAGTTTCACCAGCTCAAGGCAGAACATGCCGAGTTTCACATTCATGCGGCGGAGGTCGTGCAACTCGTGCAAAAGGGGCATCTCGACGAAGCCAGGCAATCCGTGCTGGAAGGCCCGTTTGCTCAATATTCGATGAAAACCCAGACTTTGCTTGCTAAGCTCTACATGGAAATGAAGTCGTAAAAACCCCTGACTAAAGTCAGGAGTTTTTTACGTTCTGTACGAAAACCCAGCTTGTTAGACTGACCTCAGTCCAAGAGGAGAAGAGGCCAGAGTTCGAGACGCTACGAGCTCCCGGATGAAGCCTAGGAGTTGTCGCCGAGCTGTTTTCTCGTCCGGCGCGCCCCGGTCGCCTGCGCCGAGATGATCGCCTGATGCTCAACGGTCTGTTTTGGGTGCTGTGCTCGGAGGCGGCATGGCGCGACCGCCCCGAACGCTTCGGTCCCTGGTCGACGGTCTACCAGCGGTTTCGCGACTGGCGTGACGATGGGACCTTCACGCAGGTTCTGGAGCGGTTGCCCATCCGGCGGCGTGAGGATGGATGGATCGACCTGGAGACGTGGATGATCGACTCGACCGCTTCCGGGCCAAGCGCGCCGCCGAATCAGGCGCTCGGACGCCGCCGAGGGGCCTGACGACCAAGATCCACCGGCTCTGCGACGCACAGGGCTACCCTTGCGCTTTCGGCTCTCCCCGGGCAACACAGCGATATCCGCTATGCCCAACTGCTCGCCGATAAGGGCTAAGATGCCGACGACTGACGTCGTGATTGCGATCGGCGCGGCATCCGTCCGGTGATCCCGCAACGCCAGGGTGTGCGCAAGCCCAAGCCTAGCCGCCCTCGGACGTTGTCATTGAGCGGCGGTTCGGCTGGCTCAAGTCCTGGTGACGCATCGCCACCCGCTACGACACGCTGGCCTCCAGCTTTTCGGCCATGTTCACGCTGGCTTGCATCTGCCGATGTTTCAGGGATTACTGTTCATACAGAACGTAATACAAACCACCAGGCATCCCCGCCATCAACCCAAACGTACCTTGACGAAGCGGCGCTTGCCAACCTGATAGACATGTTCGGTACCGACCGCGCAGACCTGCTGCGCATCCTCGACGCGTTCGCCATCAATGCGCACCGCACCCTGGCGCACCATCCGGATCGCCTCAGAGGTACTGGCCACGAGTCCAGCCTTCTTGAGCAAGTTAGCAAGCGGCAAACCAGCATCATCGGAACACGCCAGTTCGACGAATGGCATCTCATCCGGCATGGCACCTTTCTGGAACCGGGCCACGAAGGCATCCCTTGCCTTATGCGCCTGCTCGGAGCCATGGAAACGGGTCACGATCTCCAGGCCAAGCTCGAACTTGATATCGCGCGGATTGGCACCCTCAGCTACAGCACGACGCCAAGCCTCGATCTCCGACAGATCGCGGAAGCTGAGCAGTTCGAAGTAACGCCACATCAGGTCGTCCGAGATCGACATCAGCTTGCCAAACATCTCCTCAGGCGCCTCGGCGATGCCGATATAGTTGCCGAGCGACTTCGACATCTTCTGCACCCCATCCAGACCTTCGAGAAGCGGGAGGGTGATGACGACCTGGGGTTCCTGACCATAGGCCTCTTGGAGCTGACGACCCATGAGCAGATTGAACTTCTGATCGGTCCCGCCCAGCTCGACGTCGGCGCGCAAGGCCACTGAGTCATAACCCTGGATGAGTGGGTAGAGGAATTCGTGGATGGCGATCGGCTGACCAGCCTTATAACGCTTGGAGAAGTCGTCGCGCTCCAGCATCCGCGCGACCGTCTGACGCGCGGCCAGCTGCACTAAACCAGCCGCCCCCAGGCCATCGAGCCACTGGGAGTTGAAAAGGATCTGGGTCTTGTCCGGATCAAGGATGCGAAACACCTGATCCTTATAGGTCTGGGCGTTCTGTTGGATCTCTTCGCGCGACAGGGGTTTGCGCGTCACGCTCTTGCCGGTTGGATCGCCGATCATGCCGGTGAAGTCCCCGATCAGGAACAGGATCTCGTGCCCGAGCTCCTGGAATTGACGCAGTTTGTTGATCAGAACTGTGTGGCCGAGGTGCAGATCCGGTGCGGTCGGGTCAAAACCGGCCTTGACGCGCAGCGGTCGTCCTTGTTCCAACTTCTTGCGTAGGGCGTCCAGCAGCAGGATTTCTTCGGTGCCGCGCTGAATGAGCGCGAGCGATCGCTCGACGGATTCCATAATGGCTGTATCGGTCCGCATGTTCAGGAAAGCGCCTCTAGGCGCAAAGGGCGGGAGATTAAAACGCAAGCCACGGCGAGACAAGCCGCGCGGACGGCCCGAGCATTCGACTTGGAACCTTGTTCGATCGGGGTCTTTGCGACTACACTAAGCTAAAATGCGAAAAAATCGCGTTATTTCTTGAAAACTACAGATTCTTGATGATGCGTGACTATAAATTCAAACGCACCGAATGGACTCCGCGCCGACAGCGTCGATTCGGACTCGGTGCCTTCCTGCGAATCCTGGCACTGATGGCAGTGGCCGGATCGGGTTACGCCATCTTCGACTATTTTGCCAACCGACCAAGCCAAACCAATCAGGGTATGCCTCGGCCCTCGAACATCATCCCACTCCAGATTCCGCCTCAATCCAATTGAGTTGGAATCTTAAAGTGGGCTGGCGTTGAGTCAGTCGCGTCCGAACTTATTACGATCCGCAGTGCCGATCAGGCCGAGAACGAAGAACCGCAACCGCAGGTCGTGGTCGCGTTCGGGTTGCGAATGACGAACTGAGCCCCTTGCAACCCTTCCGTATAGTCGATCTCGGCACCCACCAGATATTGCAGACTCATGGGATCGACAAGCAGCTTGACCCCATCGGTCACGATCTCGGTATCACCGTCCTGTACCTCCTCGTCGAAGGTGAAACCATACTGGAACCCGGAGCAGCCTCCACCCTGGATATAGACGCGCAACATGAGTCCGGGATTGCCCTCCTCACGGATGAGCTCAGCGACCTTGGACGCGGCGGATGCGGTAAAGATCAGTGGTGGTTCGAGATCGGTTTCGGCGTTCATTCAGTTTCTCCGCAAGAACTCAGCGTATTCGGAACCGGGTCGAGTATGGCCGGGTTTCTAAAGTCGACGACCTGGCGCTGAACGGGTTGACGTATTTCAGTCATCACAAATGCGTCTATCTTGACCGCCATTCAAGGCAACAGGGCCAGGGCTTCCAGACCAAGCGTCTCTTCGAATCCGAACATGAGGTTCATGTTCTGCACCGCCTGCCCGGCCGCACCCTTGACCAGGTTGTCGATCACCGACTGCACGATCACCACCTCACCCTGACGCGCGACCGCGATCCGGCAGTCATTGGAGCCGCGCACCGAGCGCGTGTCCGGGTTGCCGCTGGTCATGAAGTCGACAAAGGGCTCATCGGCATAGCGCGACTGGTAGAGGGCAACGAGATCCAGGTCATTCTCGATCAGGCGTGCATAGAGCGTGGCCTCGATGCCGCGGATCATGGGCACTAGATGCGGCACGAAGGTCAGGCCGACCTCGATCCCAGTGCAGATCTGGAGGGTCTGGACGATCTCGGGCAGATGCCGATGGCCGCTCACCGCATAGGCCTTGAAGCTCTCGCCGACCTCAGCCATCAGCAGATTGGTCTCGGCCTTGCGACCGGCACCGCTCACACCCGACTTGGCATCGGCGATCAGCCAGGACGGATCGACCGCGTGCCGTTCGAGCAGCGGCAGAAGACCCAGGGTCACGGCCGTGGGATAGCAACCTGGATTGGCGACAAGCCGGGCATGCCGGATCGCCCCACGGTTGACTTCGGGCAGACCATAGACGGCCTCATCGAGCAGCTCCGGACACTGATGCGGCATCCCATACCAGCGCTCCCAGAGCGCGGGATCCTTCAACCGAAAATCGGCAGCCAGATCGATGACGCGCGTGCCATGTTCGAGCAGCTCGGGGACGGACTGCATCGCCGTGCCGTTAGGCGTGGCGAAGAAGACCAGATCGCACTCGGCCAGGACACAGGGATCGGGCTCGCTGAAGCGCAGATCCAACCGACCGCGCAGATGCGGAAACATCTCGGCCACCGGCAGACCGGACTCAGTGCGCGAGGTAATGACGACGGGCATCGCCTGAGGGTGACGCACCAGCAGACGCAGCAGCTCGGCACCCGTATAGCCGGTACCGCCGACGATTCCGACTCGGATCATGCGCGCTTGGGCTCCGGCCTCGATCAGGAGCAACCGCCACCCGAGGACGAGCCGCAACTCCCGCAGCCACCACCCACCCGTGGCAGGTTGTTGAAGATGAAGCTGGCGTTGCCGTCGCCCTGGTCGACGAAATCGATCTCGACGCCGCGCAGATATTCGAGGGTCCCGTCATCGACGATGACTTTGAAGCCGTCGAAGGCCAGAACGCCGTCATCCTCGTTGATGACGTCGGTGAAGGTCATGCCGAAACTGACACCGCTACAGCCGCCGGCGGTGGCGAAGACGCGCACACCCTGCACGCCGTCGTCAACCTGCCGGAACAGATCGCTCATCTTGGCCTGGGCCGCCCCGGTCAGTGTCAGGTCCGCTTCGGTGATCACCAGGGACATGGATGGAATCCTCACAAAAAACTCGAAAATACCGGGATATCACGGGATATCACCGCAAAACCAGGGTGGAAGACTAGCAGAAAGCCGACCAGAAATACCAGCGTAACATCTGTGGTATCGATCAACCCACCTGTGAACCGTCCGGGTTGATCCGGGGCACCTGCCCCGGACGGGGGGCGCTGATTGAATCAGCCCCCTAGAGATCGAGCCGCGACTGTGATCGGAGCATGGCCAGATGGCGTTCGGCATCGACTAGATGCTGTCCCCAATGCTGCCTGTAACCCGACGCCCAGGTCGCAACCGCACGCTCCGGGTCGGACTCGAACAGCCTCAGTCCCTGCTTGAGCTCATAATAGATGTCGGTGAGATCGTCGGCGAGGCTCCCGGTCATGGCGGTCATACCGTCGTCCACCGAGTCGAATTCGAGCCAGTAGGCATCGCGATCGGCCAGCAGGCGGCGCAGCTGGCTGAAGAGCTCGAAACGCGCGTCCAGATCGACGGGCTCCAGCGGCTCACCTGGCGGCAGCTCGGTGGCATCAAGCGAGCTGATGCCGGCATGCAGGCGCGGCAGCAACTCGGCGATCCGCGCCAGCCACACCCCGCGCTGGGTCGCACGGTTCTCAATGAGTTCGCAGTAACGTCTGGCCAGTCTGGCCAGATCCTGATCGAAGCCAGTCTCCAGACCCCGAGTGGGAGATATGATGGCGTCCATGCCAAAGAGTGTAGTCGAAAACAAACAACTTGGCCGGGGTGGCGTCCAAGACGCGCTATTGCATGGCCTCGAACCCTCGTCGGGTCGCCTCCGCTAGAGCCTGACCAGCTCGAAATCGTCCTTACCGACGCCGCATTCGGGGCACTTCCAATCGAACGGCACGTCTTCCCATTTGGTGCCGGGCGCGATACCGTCGTCCGGCCAGCCCTGGGCTTCGTCATAGATCAGCCCACAAACGAGACATTGATAGGTATTCATGTACGGTTACAGCTTCCTGAGTCTGATGGAGTTTAGCGCCCGCCCGACCGATAGGCCGAGGAGGCGCCCGATGATGCGGCAGACAGAATCGGGGCATGGCCGAACTGTTCAAGCCGTGGCAGGTGCCTGGGGTAGGCCATGACGAAGACCCAACGACCCGATCGACCCCTGGTGCTCTGTGTCAGTGGGCACGATCCAAGTGGCGGGGCCGGGATCCTTGCCGATGCCGAGGCGGTACAGGCGGCGCGCGCCTTTCCTCTGACCGTGATCACGGCGCTGACCGAACAGGATACCTGCGGGCTGGCCCGGATCCATCCGCAGCCGCCGGAGCAGATCGAGGCGCACTGTCAACGGCTGATCCAGGACAGTCCGCCCAGCGCGCTCAAGATCGGTCTGATCGGCAGCGCCGCCATTGCCCGAATGTTGGCACGATTCATCGACAGGCTCACGACAGATGAGCAGGCATGGATTCCGATCGTACTGGATACTGTGCTGGCGACGGGCACCGGCCAATCGGTCGCCGATGCCGCCTTGCCCCAGACCATGCGCGATGAGCTCATTCCGCGCTGCACCCTCGTCACGCCCAACCTGCCCGAGGCGCGCGCCCTGACGGGTGCCGACACCCCCCAGGCGTGTGCCGAATGCCTGCTTGCCCTTGGTGCACCCTGGGTGCTGATCACCGGCACCCATGAGGCGGCTCCGTCCGTCACCAATCGACTGTTTGGCGCAAATGGCGAGCGCCACACCTGGGACTGGCCGCGTCTGCCGGGCGAGTATCACGGCTCGGGCTGCACCCTGGCCAGCGCCATTGCCGCGCGTCTGGCGCATGGGACGACGCTGGTGCAGGCGGTAGAATCTGCTCAGGCCTATACCTGGCAGACGCTCGAACGGGCCCTGCGCACGGGGCGCTGTCAACTGACGCCCAATCGGCTCCTCGATGCGCGCCTCAAACACCCACTTGGAGAACGCGCCGCATGACTTCGGTCGTCGAATTGTATGAAGCCCTGAGTACAGCGCCTGATGATCGCACCCGCGCCCGGGTGATCGCCGAGGCGTTCGAGCGGGTGGAGGATCGCTATCCGCACCTGCCCGAACTGGCCACCCAAGGGCATGTGCGCGAGTCCGAACTGCGATTGCAAAGAGAGATCGAGCAGGTACAGGCGAACCTCAAGCTCGAGATCGAACAGCTCCGTTCGGAACTCAAACGCGACATCGAACAGCTCCGTGCTGAGCTCAAACTCGATATCGCACAGGTCAAGATCGACCTGTTGAAATGGCTCGTCCCCCTGATGTTTGCTCAGGTTGCGGCGATTGCAGCGCTCGTGAAGCTCCTGTGACCGCAATCGGCATGACCAAGACCCAGCTCCGGGGGCTCTATGCCATCACACCCGATGCACCGCTGCCTCTCGCGACACTCGTCGATCAGGTCGGTGCGGCCATCGCTGGAGGCGCACGGCTGATCCAGTATCGCGACAAGACCCACCCGCCGGACGAGCGCCACCGGTACGCCACCGCCCTGCTCGCCTGCTGCCGCGCGGCCGGCGTGCCGCTCATCATCAACGACGACCTCGAGCTGGCGGCCGTGCTGGGCGCGGATGGGGTGCACCTGGGTCGCGACGACCCGGACCCGCGCCTTGCGCGCAAACGGCTCGGCGAGAGCGCCATCATCGGCGTCTCCTGCTATGACCAGCTCGCGCTGGCCGAGGCAGCACAGGCCGCGGGCGCGAGTTACGTGGCCTTCGGCAGCTTTTTCCCCTCGCCAACCAAGCCCAATGCCGTGCGACCTGCGCCTGACCTGCTGACCGCGGCCCGAGGCCGGGTCGCCTTGCCCTTGGTTGCGATCGGCGGCATCACGCCACACAATGGCAGATCTTTGATCACGGCGGGGGCCGATATGCTCGCGGTCGTCACGGGCGTCTTTGCCCAGCCCGATATCACCGCCGCTGCCTGTGCCTATACCAACCTGTTTTCCGAAGGAGACCCATTGAGATGAGCCGATCCCACGACCTCTTCGCCGCCGCGCAGCGTCACATCCCCGGCGGTGTCAACTCGCCGGTACGGGCGTTCCGCGGAGTGGGCGGCGACCCCGTGTTCTTCGAGCGCGCCTCGGGGCCTTATGTCTTTGATGTCGATGGCAAGCGCTATATCGACTATGTGGGCTCCTGGGGGCCGATGATCCTGGGCCACGCCCATCCCGAGGTGCTGGCCGCGGTGCGCGAACGGCTCGACAAGGGGTTGTCGTTCGGCGCCCCGACCGAGCTCGAGACCCAGATGGCCGACAAGGTGTGCGAGCTGGTACCGAGCATGGACCTGGTGCGTATGGTCAGCTCGGGCACCGAGGCCACCATGAGTGCCCTGCGTCTGGCGCGCGGCTATACCGGGCGCGACAAGATCGTCAAGTTCGAGGGCTGCTATCACGGTCATGCCGACTCGTTGCTGGTCAAGGCCGGCTCGGGCGCCTTGACTCTGGGCGAACCTAGCTCGCCCGGCGTCCCCGCCGCGCTGGCCGAACTGACCATCACCCTGAGCTACAACGACCTCGACCAGGTCCGTGACACCTTCGCTGAGATCGGCTCCGAGATCGCCTGTATCATCGTCGAGCCGGTCGCCGGCAACATGAACTGCATCCCGCCGCTGCCTGGCTTCCTGGAAGGGCTGCGCGAGGTCTGCGATCAGTACGGGGCGGTGCTGATCTTCGACGAGGTCATGACCGGCTTCCGCGTCGCGCTTGGCGGCGCCCAGGCGCATTACGGCATCAGGCCCGACCTGACCGCGCTCGGTAAGATCATCGGCGGTGGAATGCCGGTCGGCGCCTTCGGCGGCAAGCGCGAGATCATGTCTAGGCTCGCCCCGCTCGGCCCGGTCTATCAGGCTGGCACCCTCTCGGGCAACCCGATCGCCATGGCCGCCGGGCTCAAGACCCTAGAGCTGATCTCGGTACCTGGTTTCTACGATCAGCTCTCGACCAAGGTCACGACCCTGATGACCGGACTCAGGGAGCGGGCCGCTGCCGCCGGCATCCCGCTGACCACCAACCAGGCCGGCGGCATGTTCGGGATCTTCTTCACCGATCGGCAGGTGACGAACTACGCCCAGGCCACTGCCTGCAATCAGGAGCAGTTCAGGGCCTTCTTCCACGGCATGCTGGAGCGCGGCGTCTATCTGGCGCCCTCGGCCTTCGAGGCGGGCTTCGTCTCCATCACGCACACCGATGAGGTCCTCCAGGCGACGCTCGAGGCCGCAGCCGCAACCTTTGCGGCCATGGCCGCGGTCTGATCGGGACACCGAAATCACCCGGCACCCCTCATCCCGAGGGTGATCCCTGAGATCGGCGGTTCCAGGGGTCGCCTCTCACCGATCAAGCCACCATTGGAGAACGATACATGGGCTATCAAACCCTCTATGACCGTTCGCTGCGGGACCCAGCCGGTTTTTGGGCCGAGGCCGCCGAGCTGATCGACTGGGATCGACCCTGGGACAGGGTGCTGGACGATTCCAATCCACCCTTCTACCGCTGGTTCAAGGGTGCCCGGCTCAACACCTGCTACAACGCCATCGATCGCCATGTACGGGCTGGGCGCGGCGATCAGCCGGCGCTCATCCACGACAGCCCGGTCACTGGCACCAAGGCCGTCATCACCTATGCTGAGCTTCAAGATCAGGTCGCCCGCTTCGCCGGGGCGCTGCGGTCGCTCGGCGTGGCTAAGGGCGATCGGGTCATCCTCTATATGCCGATGGTGCCCGAGGCGGTCATCGCCATGCTCGGCTGTGCCCGTATCGGCGCCATCCATTCAGTGGTCTTCGGGGGGTTTTCGGCGCGCGAGCTGGCCACCCGTATCGACGACGCCAAGCCCAGGGTCATGGTCGCCGGTTCCTGCGGCATCGAGCCCAACCGTATCGTCCCTTACAAGCCACTGTTGGACTCGGCCATCGATCAGGCCGCACACAAGCCCGAACACTGCGTCATCCTGCAACGTCCGCAGGAACCGGGCGTACTGATCGAGGGGCGCGACCTGAACTGGTCGCAGGCCATGGCCGAGGCCGAGCCCGCCGACTGCGTCTCGGTCGAGGCCACGGATCCGCTCTATATCCTCTATACCTCGGGCACCACGGGTCAGCCCAAGGGCGTGGTGCGCGACCACGGCGGCCATGCGGTGGCGATGGTCTGGAGCCTGCGCCATGTCTATGGCATGGCGCCGGGCGAGGTGTTCTGGGCCGCCTCGGACGTCGGCTGGGTGGTGGGGCATTCCTACATTGTCTATGCGCCCCTGCTGCTGGGGTGCACCACAGTCGTCTACGAGGGCAAACCGGTCGGCACACCCGATGCCGGCGCCTTCTGGCGCGTGATCCAGGAGCATCAGGTCGCGGTGCTCTTCACCGCACCCACCGCCTTCCGCGCCATCAAACGCGAGGATCCTCGGGCCGAGCTGCTCAAGCGCTATGACCTCGGGCGCTTCCGCGCCCTCTTTCTCGCCGGCGAGCGCTGTGACCCGGATACGCTCGAATGGGCGCAGCGCATCCTCGGCGTGCCCGTGATCGACCACTGGTGGCAGACCGAGACCGGCTGGGCGATCGCCGCCAACTGTCTGGGCATCGAACCTCTGCCGGTCAAGCCCGGTTCACCGACCCGCGCCGTGCCCGGCTATGACGTGCGGGTGCTCGACGACGCGGGTGAGCCGGTCAAGCCCGGCGACATCGGGCGCCTCATGCTCAAACTCCCCCTGCCGCCTGGCTGCCTGACCACACTCTGGGGCAATGACGCGCGCTTCGTGCAGTCCTATCTCTCGACCCAGCCCGGCTACTATCTGACCGGGGACGCCGGCTATATGGACGAGGATGGCTACATCTTCGTCATGAGTCGGATCGACGACATCATCAATGTTGCCGGACACCGGCTCTCGACGGGCGGCATCGAGGCGGTTCTGGCCTCGCATCCAGATGTGGCCGAGTGCGCCGTCATCGGGGCGGCGGATCAGCTCAAGGGCGAGCTGCCGCTGGGTCTGGTGGTGCTTAAGTCAGGCGTCAAGCGCGACCCGCAGACATTGATCCAGGAATTGGTCGATCTGGTGCGCGATCAGATCGGCCCGGTGGCGGCCTTCAAGACGGTGGTCATTGTCGAGCGTCTGCCCAAGACCCGCTCGGGCAAGATCCTGCGCGGGACCATGAAGGCCATCGCCGACGGCAAGGACTACAAGCTGCCGGCGACCATCGACGATCCGGCCATCCTCGGCGAGATCCAGCAGGCGCTGGAGGCCATCGGATACGCCAAGCCTCGATAGGGCCCCTTGATGAGAGGACCTTGGCCATCGCGCCGCCTCTACCCCCTCTCCCGCGTCGCGGGAAAGGGGGCTCGGGGAAGGAATCAAGGATCGGGCACAAAGCTCAGCACGCGGCTGTTGATGCAATAGCGCTTCCGGGTCGGCGGCGGCCCGTCCTCGAAGACGTGCCCGAGGTGGATACCGGAACTCGCGCTACGCACCTCCACGCGCCGCATCCCATGACTCAGGTCCTCGTGGTAGGTGACGGCACCCTCGATGGGATCGAAGAAACTTGGCCAACCGCTGCCGCTCTCGAACTTGGTTTCACTGCGAAAGAGTGGCGCGCCCGTGATCGGATCGACGAAGGTTCCGGGCCGTTTCTCATCCAATAGCGAGCCGGTGAAGGCCCGCTCTGTCCCCTGCTCGAAGGCGATCCGTCGCTGCTCGGGAGTGAGGATCTGCCCACCAAGCCAGGCCCAAAAGCGCATCGCGTCGCCCTCATAGCCGGTATAGCGCGAGACCTCGCGACCGTTCTCAAACAGCACCAGCGTCGGCGTGACAAACAGCGGTCGATCCAGCGTCCAGCCGAGCGGTGCGCTGAAACTCAGACTGCGTGCGATCGGGACCGGAGACTGCCAGTGATCCAGCACCTCGGCCTTGAATTGCTTGCAAGCCCTGCAGTCTTCCGCCTCGAACATCACCAACTGTCGCGCCTGTGCCAGGGTCGCGCCATCCAGGGGCGCCGGCGAAGGGGTAGCCGCGGTTTCAGCACTGTCTGACGTCGTCATGGAGTCGACCTCCGGGGTTGGGTTGAGGCTCGATGGGGCGCGCGCAGCATTTGCGTCCGGCGTGGCCTGAGTGTCGATCACGAGGGGCAGGAGGGTGATCCATCCCAGTGCGATGAGCGGCCGGCGGCGTGTCTGTTTCATAGACCCTCCGCAAGGAAACCCGCGACTTGAGTCGCGGGAGGAATTGCGGGCGCGCGAAGTGCGCCATGTGGTGTATAATGCACCGCAAGTGTGGT
>JGI24187J35170_1000605_pt1 | contig 16276 bp, 10 predicted proteins | sample YNPBryBLVA2012_FD_35170 | JGI IMG/M metagenome (IMG submission 35170)
CCCCTGGCCCCGTTCCTTCAGGGAGAGGGGAGGCAGTGGCTTTTGGCCCCTCTGCGGCAGGGAGAGAAGGGCCGAGCGCAATCACTTCGCCGGCGCCATCCGCGCCGTTGATGTGGGGCAAATCGAGTTTCAGGCCAGGCCAGCCATTGCGCACCATCACGTCCATGCGATTGAGGGCCGCCGCCCGCAGCCGCACCAGCGCCTCGCCGGGCTGAGGCTGCGGGGTGGGAAAGTCGCCGTATTGCAAGACTTCGGGGCCGCCGTGTTGGTAGAAAAGAATGGCTTTCATATCTTCCTTCAGGAGCAGAAGTAGTCACACCCTTTCTATCTTACCAGAAATCGAGGCGTCGAGGGGTAAATTGCATTGGACATCGCAAAGCCGCCTTGACAAGCATCCAAAGGCGGGGCATACTTACGTCATTGCTTGCCAAATCCTCTCGAAGAGGAGGGGGTGTGCTGCATACGTCCATATCGAGAGGAGATTGCCAGAATCTATCGCACCGCGAAAGTTCTGCGCAGGGCATTCGTTGTTATGCTACACTTTGTTCTATCATTCAAGGACGGCGAGGTACTCCGATGAACCTTAGACTTTCCTGGCGAGTGTCGGGCTTGCTTTTGCTCAGCCTGACGCTCATCGTCTCCTGCGCGGGTCCGCAACCCCAGTCCACGCCTCGACCTACGGAGACGCTCTCCGTGCAGGCCGAGCCTCAGCAAGTGGGACCAACCGTGCTGGCGCAATCTCCCGTGCAAGGACAACGACTGGACCTGGCCGCGCCCATCCAGATTACCTTCGACCGCGACATGGACGCCGCCCGAACGGGGGATTCGTTCACGCTTCTGGGCGCGGACGAGGAACCTGTTCCCGGTAAATTGACCTGGCTCGACGCCCGAACCTTGTCCTTCCAACCCGACAAGCCGCTTCGCCCGTCCACGCTCTACACTGCGCTCATCGAGCGGGCAATCGGCAAAGATGGCAGCGCCGCCGCAGAAGCCATCCGCCTGGAATTCAAGACGGTCGAATCGCTGGCGGTGGCACAGGTCTTCCCAGAACCTGAAGCAGAGGACATTGACCCCGAGACGACCATCACGGTCATCTTCAACCGTCCCGTCGTGCCGGTGGTGGTTGCCGAGGAACAGGCCAACTTGCCCCAGCCGCTGGAGTTCTCGCCCGCAGTCACAGGGACGGGCGAATGGCTCAACTCGTCGGTGTACGTTTTCCAGCCGGAGAAACCCCTGTTGAGTGGAAGCAGGTATACGGTGCGGGTAGATGCGTCCCTGCCAGATACCGCCGGTAACGGGTTGGAAGAGCCATACTTGTGGCAGTTCACCACGCGGGCACCGAGCATTTTCTACTATGGACTGGTAGGCGGCGACATCAATCCCCAAGAGACCGTCGAAAACGTCCCCCTCGACCAAGCCTTTTTCATTACCTTCTCACAGTCTATGGATGAAGCCAGCGTGGCAAAGGCTGTCGCCCTCCAAGACCGCGAGACGGGGCAGATCGCTCCTGTGCGCTTGAAATGGAGCAAGGACTTTACCAGCCTGACGGTCGAACCAGTCGTGCGGCTCAAGATTGCCAGTTTCTATCGCCTGACGGTGGCGGAGAGCGCGCAGGCCCAGGATGGAGGCCGGCTGAAGAAAGGGTTGAGCCTGTCCTTCGATACGGTCGGCCTGCCGCGCATTCGGGACGTGTATCCCAATTCCGATTCCACCCCAAAAGGCTACCAACGTTGCTTTATGGTCAACTTTGCCTCGCCGATGAAAGCCAACACGCTCTACAGCCGCGTGCAGGTATCGCCAGAACCTAAAGCCAAATTGGGAATGTACTATTACGACTATGGCCAGTATCTCTCCGTCTGTGGGCTGGAACCGGCCACCGAGTATGTGGTGCGCCTGCTGCCCGGCATGACCGATCTATACGGCAATGCCATTCAGTCGGAATACGCCTTTACGTTCGAAAACCCCGACTACGATTCCTATGCCCGCCTGATTCTGCCATGGGGAACGCCGCTGGTCTATCGCGCGCAGGGGCCGCAGGAGGTGTTCTTCGAGCATCTCAACCTGGCTTCGGCGCAGATTTCCTTGTATGCGCTGAGTTACCTGGAATTCAGCCGCCTGTCGAAGGGCGATATAGCCCTGACAGACTTCCAGCCGCAAAACCAGCCGCTGCGCACCTGGCGACCAACGGTCGCTTCTGAGCGTAACCAATTGCATTACCTGAACATCCCCTTGGAAGACCCCAAAGGGAAACCGCTCGAAGCGGGTTACTATTTCATCGGCGTGCAGGCGGAACCGCTGGAATACGATAGCCAATACTATCAGGGCTTCGTGTTCATCGTGGCAACCGACAACCTCACCTTCAAGGCTACGCCGGTCGAGGCGCTGGCCTGGGTGACCGACCTGGAAAGCGGAAAGCCGCAAGCCGGCCTGCCGGTTACGTTTTACGACGACAAGTTCATCTATTTGGGCCAGGCCAAAACAGACCGGGACGGCCTGGCACGCCTGAACGCCAATGCCCCCGCCTATGCCCGCGTGGAAGGAGACGGGCATCTGGCTTTCACCGCTTTGGAGTGGGGCAGCGGCGTGTGGAGCGGGCAATTGGGCATCACACAAAACTACTATTCCGCCCGACCGAGTAACTTTGCTTATGTGTACACCGACCGGCCGCTCTACCGGCCTGGGCAGCGGGTGTTCTTTCAGGGCAGCGTGCGTAAGGATGACGACCTGCATTACAGTTTGCCCAACATGGAGAGCGTGTATGTGACCGTCGTACATCGGGGCGAAGAAGTCTATGCGCAAGAGGCGGCGCTTTCGGAACTGGGCGGCTTCAGCGGCTCGTTCGACCTGGCCGATTCTGCCGCCGTGGGAACGTACGACATCTATGTGCGCGCTTCCGCCGGCGGAGAAACCTTTGGTCATCTTTCTTTCCGTGTGGCGGAATATCACAAGCCGGAGTTCCAGGTCAACGTTTCGGCAACACCGCCGCAGGCGCTGCTCAACGACAAAGTGGAATTCGACCTGGAGGCTGTCTATTACGCGGGCGGAAATGTGGCCCATGCTCAGGTGGAATGGTTCATCGAAAGCAAGCCGTACACCTTCGTCCCGTCCAAAGAGTATCGCGGTTTCAGTTTCGCCAGCCCAAGCGCAGGCACATCCTCGTCACAGCAAAGGGCCGGCAAGAGCAACTTGCCTACCGAAGGCCAGGGCGTTACCGACGAGAATGGACGCCTGACGGTTCCCCTGCCGCCCCCGGCCCAGTCTGACCCAAACGCCGGGCGGGGATGGACGCTGACNTNCACGGCCAACGTAACCGACGTAGGCGGCAACCTGGTGAGNGGCAGCGGCAGCGTCACCCTGCATCCCAGCCAGGTGTATGCCGGTATCCGCGCAGAGAAATTCATTGGCGCGGCGGGGGAAGCGCACACCTTCGAGGTGGTTGCCCTGGATTGGAATTCGCAGCCGCTGGCGGGTCAGGAAATGAGCGTGCAGTTCGTCGAGCGAAAATGGTACAGCGTGCAGGAGAAAGACAAACAAGGCCAGTTGCGTTGGGTCACGTCCATGAAAGAAATTCCCGTTGGGACGCAGAAGGTCGTCAGCGACGAAAAAGGGCGGGCAACCGTCACCTTCACCCCGCCTAACGGCGGGACGTTCGAGGCGCGCGTCAGCGTGCGAGACAAGAAAGGCAACACGCAGCGGGCTTCTGCCTTGATTTGGGTGAGGAGCCAGGACTACATCGCCTGGCAACAGACCAACAACCGTTCCTTTGCATTGGTCGCCGATAAGGCGGCTTATCAGCCTGGCGAGACGGCTGAGCTCTTGATTGCCCAGCCCTTCAACCACGAGGTCTACGCCCTGGTGACGGTCGAGCGCGGGCATATCTACCAGCAAGAAGTGTTGCTGCTGAAAGACAACAGCACGGTCTACCGCTTGCCCATCACCGCTGACATGGCCCCCCTCCTTTATGTATCGGTCACGGTGGTGAGCGGGGCGCACGGCGAGGAAAGCCCGGACTTCAAAATCGGCATGACCCGCCTGGAGGTGGACACGCAAGAGCAGGAACTCCAGGTGAGCGTTGCCGCCGACCGTGAAATCAGCGGGCCGGGTCAGTCTGTGACCTATACCATCACCACCCAAGACGCTTCTGGCAAACCCGTGCAAGCCGAAACCTCGCTGGCGGTGGTGGACAAGGCCGTCCTGGCGCTGGCGCCGTCCAATGTTGCGTCTATCCTGGATAGTTTCTACCCAAAGAAGGCGTTGGGCGTGCGCACCGCGCTTGGGCTGGTCTCCAGTGCAGACAATTACAACGCCAACTATCGCAAGAGCATCCCNGAGGGCGGCGGGAGCGGCGGCGGAGGCGGNGAAGAGAGTTTNGGCATCGTCACCGTGCGCCAGAATTTCAAGGACACGGCCGCATTCGAGGCGTTGGTGATGACCGATGAGAACGGCCAGGCGCAGGTGAGCGTGGAATTGCCCGAAAATCTCACCACCTGGCAGGCCGATGTGCGCGCCGTCACCGCCGATAGCAAGGTCGGGCAGGCGACGAGCGAGGTCCTCAGCACCAAACCGCTGTTCGTCGAGATGACCACGCCGCGCTTCTTCGTGGCCGGCGATCAGGCTCAAGTAGGTGCGGTCATCCACAATACTACCGCCGCCGCTCTGGAGGTGGCTGCTGAACTCGAAGCGGAAGGAGTGACTCTCGATAACGGAAGCAGCCGAAAGGTCCAGGTCGAAGCGCGGGGGCAGGCTTATGTCACTTGGGACGTTACCGTGCAAGATGTCCAGCGGGTAGACCTGACCGTTCGGGTCTCTGGCGGCGGCTACCAGGATGCCAGTAAACCGGCGCTCGGTACGCTCGAAGGCCAGGGTATCCCGGTCTATTCGTTCACAGCCCAAGAGACCGTCGGCACGTCGGGGATGCTGCGCGAGGCCGGTTCGGTTACCGAAAGTTTGCAACTGCCCCGAACGCTCGATTACCGCGACGCCAGCCTTTTCATCCAGGTCGAGCCGTCGCTGGCGGCTTCGCTGCAAAGCGGACTGACTTATCTCGCAGACTTCGATTACCTGTGCATGGAGCAAACCGTCTCGCGCTTCTTGCCCAACGTCATTACGGTGCGCGCGTCGAAGGCGGCCGGGTTGGCCGATTCTCAACTCGAGGGCGCTCTCGACCGGCAGGTGAACGCGGCCCTGCAGCGCATCTACGCCAAACAATTGTACGATGGCGGCTGGAACTGGTGGGATGGCGGCGAAAGCGACCCCTACCTCACGGCTTACGTGGTCTATGGCTTGCTCGAGGCGCGCGAGAGCGGCTACACCGTTGCGGAAGATGCACTTTCTGCCGGCCTGCGCTATCTCGAAGAAAACCTGCCAGACATTGGTTCATCGGCACAGGATGGGACGACCTCGCTGCGCAGCGGGGGTAGCGGAGGCGACCAACTGAACTGGCAACTCAACCGCTACGCCTTCATGATGTACGTCCTTGCACGCGGCGGCAAACTGGGCGCCGGCCAAACCAACGGCCTGTACGAACAGCGCGCCATCCTGAGCCTGTATGCCAAAGCCTACTTGATGCAGACTCTACACCTGCTCGACCCCGACGACAAGCGCATCTCTTCGCTTCTTTCGGACCTCGGGTCTGCTGCCGTTATATCGGCCTCTGGCGCGCACTGGGAGGAGGCCGAAACGGATTACTGGAACTGGAACACAGACACGCGCACGACGGCTATCGTGTTGAACGCCTTGATACAGATAAACCCAACCCATCCCATCGCGCCGCAGGCCGTCCGCTGGTTGATGGTGCAGCGCAGCGCCGGTCACTGGGCCTCTACCCAAGAGACGACCTGGTCGTTGATTGCGCTGACTCACTGGCTGGTCGAGTCGAAGGAATTCGAGACCGATTACTCGTATGCCCTCGGCTTGAACGGCGGCCTGCTGAAACAAGGGCAAGCCGGGCGCGACAATCTGACCGAAACCTTCGACCTGCAAATCGAATTGAAAGACTTGCTGAAAGACCAGGCCAACTACCTGGTATTCACGCGCGGCGAAGGCGCCGGCAGCCTGTATTACTCGGCTTACCTGAGCGCCACGCTGCCGGTCGAGCAGATTCAGCCGCTCGACCGGGGCGTCAGCCTGACACGCGAATATTTCACCCTCGAGGACGCCAAGACGCCTATCACCGAAATCGAACGCGGCCAACTGGTGCGCGTGCGCCTGACGATGGTCGTCCNGGCGGCGCTGCATTACGTGGTGGTCGAAGACCCGCTGCCGGCCGGTTTCGAGGCCATAGACGCTTCGCTCGAAAGCGGAGTGGAAGTCCCGCGCAAGTACACGCGCGCCGACTACGACCTGCATGGCTGGGGTGGGTGGTATTTTACGCATCGCGAAGTGCGTGACGAGAAGGTGGTGCTTTCGACAGATTACCTGCCGGCCGGCACTTACGTCTATACCTACCTGGCGCGTGCCAGTACAGCCGGCACGTTCAAGGTCATGCCGCCTGCTGCTGCCGAGTTCTATTTCCCCGATGTAGGCGGGCGCGGCGCCGGCAGCGTGTTCGTGGTCAAACCATGACGGACGAGACGCAGGACAAGTTTTCGGATTTGTCCTACAGAAGCCATGCTACACAGCCGAAGATTGGAGGACTGAAGTGACCCTATTATTGAAAATCGCCTGGCGCAATGTCTGGCGGCAGCGCCGCAGGACGCTGTTGATTGCTGTTGCGATGGGCGTCATCATGTCGCTGTTGGTGCTTTTCGACGGCCTCATCGTTGGCTTCGAGCAATCCATCTACGGGAACGCTATCCAATTGTTGGGCGGCAACATCCAGGTACATGCGCCCGGCTACGGTGAAAAAACGGGCCAGAAGCCGCTGCTGCCGCTAACCGATCCCGACGGCCTCCTCCAAACCGCAGAATCCAATCCATACACTGTCGCTGGCGCAAGGCACGCTGATTGCCCCCTTCGACGGTACGGTGGTCTCGATTGACATCAAGCCGGGAGAGTATGTGCGGCCTGGTCAGGCGGCCATCGTACTGGCCGACCTGACGAACTTGCAAATCGAGACCACTGACCTGAGTGAACTCAACGTTGCCGCCGTAGCGATCGGTCAGCCTGCCCTGGTCTATGTGGAAGCGCTCGACAAGGAACTCCCCGGTCAGGTGACCGCCATTTCACCCATTTCTGAGACCATCGGCGGCGATGTCGTCTTTCGGGTCACGATTCGCTTGCAGGAACAGCCGTCTGCCCTCCGTTGGGGCATGAGCGCCGATGTCAGAATCAATCAGAAATGAGTTCACGATCGTCCTTTATCTACCTTTCAGAGCATCCTTGCAGGCCTCGCTCCGAAAGGTAAGCCAGGTCATCCTTCGGAAAAGCCACCAAACGCGCCTCCACATACGTCCCGCGCTCGCAGCCTAGGATGAGGGCATCTAGGGCATGGATATTGGCAACGTGTGTGGTTTTGATGGGTAAGACGACCTCCCGCACGCTTTCGTTCAGGAGCAGGAAACCCAGGCGGGGGTAATCGCGGATGGCATACGATTGCCAGGGATTGGACGAAGACAGGCCGGCCCCGCGCGAGAACGCGCGCGGGTACAGCGGACGTCCGATCAATGTGACGGTCTCGGCTTGCTCTGCGAACGTTTGGATGTCTTCAGCAGTTATTCCCAACGCTTGGACTTCTGGCAGCCCTGCCAGTTGTTCCTGGATGGCGGCCGGCGTAAGGTCGGGGTAACGCGGTGTCGTGATGGCTTCGACCAGCCAGGGCAGGGCGCCAAGAAGCGCGAATCCCACCATGGATGAAACATAGACAGTGAAATGGACGGGGTGGGCGACAAGCGGCCGGGCAGGGGGGGGAAGAGGCGCGCCGAATACCTGACTGACCCAAAGCAGGACTTCGGCTATCCCCACTCCAAAGTAGAAATAAGCCACCCAGTCGGCGGGCAGGTCATAGCGCCAGCCAGAAAAGCGCCCCAAGCCGTTGGCCAGGGCGTATCCTACGTTGAAGGCTAAGGGTAACCACCCCGCCCAACGCCAGCGCTTCCAGGTTGCGCCCAGGCCAATGGCGATGACCGCCAAATAGCCGACGAGGAGCAGGATGTTTTGCCATCCCAGGATGCTCTCGAAGGAAGTCCAATAGATGTAGATAGGCGCGCGCAGACCATCGAAGGGCGCAATCAACGGCAGTGCCAGCAAGGCGCCGATCTCGGTGGCCAGGAAATGATTGAGGATGAAGCCGATGACGAAGGCAGGGTCACGCAGAAAAAACGACAACACGATGCCCAACAGGCTCTTGCCCTGCACATTCGTATTACTGTAATTCAGCAGGCCGTCGTAGGTGTATTGACTGGCAATGACCTGATACTCGAAGGAGGTGTCNAAACTGAAATGCCCGCTATGCAAGTAATTGTGCGTCAACCAGGGCGTGATGCTGCATGCCATACCGGCCAGGAAGACCAGCAGCGGTATGAGCCATGACATCCCCTTTGGGGATAGAATCCCCTTTGGGGAAGAACGTTTTTCCGGCCACAGGCTGAGCAGGGCAATGGCGAGCAAAAACGGCACAATCAACATGGATTGGGTGCGCAGCAGAATCAAGATACCAAACGCACCGCCGGCCAGCAAAGCATCCAGGCGCTGCTTGCGTTCCAGCCAGCGAAAAGCCAGCCGGCAGGCCAGCAAGATGAGCAACAGGGTGGGCAGGTCTACCAGCAGGGTCTTGGTGTTCGAGACGCGCGTTTGTGACGAAACCAGCAGCGTGGTCCATTCGCGGAAGATGGCCAGCAGGGCGATGAGCAAACCGGCAGGGCGGCTGTGGATGGCCTTGCCCAGCNCGTAGAAGAGTACCGGAATGAACGCCAGCGTCAGCGTTTGCCCGAGGATGATCAGGTCGTAACGTTCGCCGAAGAGCAGGTGCAAGAATGCCAGGAAGACGATGTAGAGGGGGCGGGTGGGAATTTCGCCCGTGTAGTCTGTGCCAATCAACAGGCTGTGCGCCATGTAGTCGTAGTAGCCGGCGTCGGAGTAGGGGAAGGGGGTATTGGGGGGTGGGTCAATGGGCGAGTAAAAACTGTTCTTCAGGACGGCGTTGGGTACGCTCGACCACAGTCCGACCGCCAGCGCCCAGATGAGCAGGGGGAGCAGGAAATCCGTCAGGCGTGGATGGCGCTCGAAGAACGGGAGCAGGGCGGGGGGGTGTCCTGAAGCGAGGCGCAGGGTCAGCAGAAGTCCGCCGCCCAACAGCGTCAGCCCCAGTTGCCAGGTCTGAATCGGCACGCCCGGTTCGCCCCAATAGGCTTTGTCTGGCGTGAGTCCCAGGCGGGTGAGGGCCACGAATCCAAAAGTCAGCAAGAGCAGCAGGAACGCCGTGAGGGCAGGACGGCGGGCGCCGAAGTCCACTTTGCGGACGCCAAAGCGCAGGATGAGCAGCCACAGGGTGGTTTGAGCGCTGAAGACGATGAGGAAGGCCAGCAGCGGCCAGGCGCGCTCGAAAAAGGGCAGCAGGCGGGCGGGGTCGTACCAGCGCATCCAAAACGCCCCGAGGCTTGTTCCCGCTGCCAGGAGGGCAGAGGCGGCTGTCAGGACTTCGAACAACCTGGGGCGCGCAGCGGCATCCAGCCAGCGGGTGATGAAGGCGGGTTGGCGGCGGGTGACGCGCGCCAGCGCCAGGCTGCCTGCCATGGCAACCATGAGCGGCAGCAACATCGCCCAGCGCGCGGCTGAAAAACCCAGAATGAGCCGCGTCCCCTCGGCCGGGATGCGCGCCAGGGCAACAAAAGCGGCCGCTGCTTCCAGGAAAACGAGAGAGAAGTACAGCGGCCAACGAGCGGGGGGTGTACCGCCTTTTTGGAGAGTCATGTTCTAGAATTGGAAACCTGACCTCGCCGGTACGACTTTGAAGGAGAAGTTCTTGACATAGCCAAAGAGTTGCTGCTGTAATTGCATCCATTCACGCGAATTCATGGCAAGACGAGCACCTTGGGCGGTTTCAGCCAGCAACCCCACCTGGATTTGCGGATATTTGCCGTAGACGGTGGCCCAGGCTTCGACGGGTTGCAGGCCCAGGCGTTGAACGCCCGGCACGAACTCTCCTACCACGAACTCGAAATATTCTTGGTCGTGGTCGGGGGAAATATCCCAGGTCATGAGGATTTTGACTGCCACAGTTTGCTCCTAACTGCGCTGATAGTCTAAGGCGATGACGCGCGTTTCGTCGGGCAGGCTGGAACGAGTCACTTTGAGAGACGGCGCTTTTTCGGCTGTGTTGAGTCCCATTTCTTTCAAGAATTTGTCCAGCGAGTCGAGTTTGAGTTTGGTAGCCGGCGTGGCGTAGTGCATGGGAACGACGATGTTGGGCTCCAGCAAACTGACCACTTCGGCGGCTTTGGCGGCGTTGAGGCTGCCTCCTCCGCCGACCGGCACCAGGGCCACGTTCACGGCGCCGAGCGCTTCCACTTCGGTTTGGGTAGGCACTTGTTTCAAGTCGCCCAGGTGGACGACGGTGAGGCCGTCGTAATCGAAAACGTACAGGGTGTTGCGTGTGACAGCAGACGTTCCACGCTGGCCGTTGACTTTTTTCCCGTGTCCGTCGGTTTGGATGCCGGTGATGAACACGCCGCCGATTTCGTATTCGCCTGGCCCGCGGATGATGTGAGAAGTTCCTTTGACGGCTTCGATGTAGTTGTGCCCGGCAGCGTCGTGGCTGATGGTGACGATGTCGGCCTTGAGTTTGAGCGGTTCGTATCCGATGCTGTCGTCGAAAGGATCTGTCACCACCGTCGCCATACCGCGCTCGGTGAGACGGAAGCAGGAATGTCCATACCAGGTAATTTCCATGAAGATGAGTTCCTCCAGTGATTATTATACTGGATGTTCGGAGTACAGCGCAAAGTTGGGGGGGCGTGTCCATATGTCGGCAGCGAGGAAGAAAATTTGCAGATTTCCACAGATTAGGTGGGAAAATCTGCGAGAATCTGCGTCACAGCGTCCCCTTTGGGGATCTGCGGATGGTTCGACGACCTTTGAGTCTGTTGGTGAAGTGCGTGGACATACGTCTCCTGAGGCCTTGCGCTTCCGAGCAAAGTCCGCCAGGCGTTAACCGAACGCAAATTAGGCGAAAAGCGCGAAAGTAATTGTACTATAATAGAACGACTGTTCCTTTTTTGAACCGCCCTGAAGGTTCGATTTTGCCCATACAATTGCTCTAAAAAGCCTCGGGACGGCTATCCCGAACAACAGAACGACCGTTCCTGTTATTCCGAAAAGAGACCTCTTATGGAATTCAAACTCCATGCTCCCTTCCAGCCGACCGGCGACCAGCCGGAAGCCATCCGCAGCCTGGTCGAAGGCGTGCAAAAGGGGTATCGCCATCAGGTATTGCTCGGCGCTACCGGCACCGGCAAGACCTTCACCATCGCTTCCGTCATCCAGCAATTGCAGAAACCGGCCCTCGTCATGGCGCATAATAAGACTTTGGCGGCGCAATTGTATGCCGAGTTCAAGGATTTCTTTCCAGAGAATGCAGTGGAGTATTTCGTCTCGTATTACGATTATTACCAGCCGGAGGCCTATGTGCCGCGCCATGATCTGTACATCGAAAAAGAGACCGAAATCAATGAGGAAATCGAACGCTTGCGGTTGGCGGCGACCACTGCGCTCATCTCACGCAAGGATGTCATCATTGTGGCCTCGGTTTCGTGCATCTACGGTTTGGGCAGCCCCGATGAGTTTCTCAAGGCTACGGTGACTTTGCGCGTGGGCGAAATCTATCGCCGGAATGCGCTCATCCGCAGATTGATCGAATCTCAGTATGTGCGCAACGACTTGGACCTGAAGCCTGGCGCGTTTCGCGTAAGAGGCGACACGTTGGAAATTGTCCCTGCTTACGAAGACAAACGCGGCTACCGCATCACTTTCTTTGGCGACGAAGTGGAGCGCATCATGCAGTTCGTTCCGCTGACCGGCGAGGTGCTGGACGAGCCGCAGCAGGTCTCGATTTTCCCGGCCAAGCATTACATGACCGAAAGCGAGAAGTTCAAAGAGGCGCTGAGCAATATCGAAAAGGAACTCGAGGAACGCCTGGCGTTTTTCAAGCAGGAGGGCAAGTTGCTCGAGGCGCAGCGCCTGGAGCAGCGCACGCGCTATGACCTGGAAATGCTCAAGGAGGTGGGTTATTGCTCCGGCATCGAGAATTATTCGCGTCACCTGGACGGGCGCGCGGCCGGCACGCCACCCTGGACGATGATTGATTTTTTGCCCAGCGATTATCTGTTGATCATTGATGAGAGTCATATGACTGTGCCGCAGATTCGCGGCATGTACAACGGCGACCGTTCGCGCAAAGAGACGCTGGTAGAATACGGCTTCCGTATGCCCTCTGCGCTGGATAACCGGCCTCTCAAGTTCGAGGAGTTCGAGAAGGTCATGGGCTTTACCATCTACACCTCTGCTACGCCGGGGCCTTACGAGATGGAAAAAGCCGACCAGGTAGTCGAGCAAATCATCCGCCCGACCGGGCTGGTGGACCCCGAGGTGGAGGTGCGTCCGGTCAAGGGGCAGGTGGATGACCTGGTCAGCGAGATCAGGCAGAGGGTAGAACGAGGCGAGCGCGTCTTGGTCACTACGCTGACCAAGCGCATGGCCGAAGACCTGTCGGATTACCTGATGGAGTTGGGGATCAAGGTTCACTACCTGCACTCGGAAGTGGAGACGCTCGAACGGGTGGGTATCTTGCGCGATTTGCGCCTGGGTGTGTTCGATGTCATCGTGGGTATCAATTTGCTGCGCGAGGGCCTGGACCTGCCGGAAGTGTCGCTGGTGGCGATTTTGGACGCGGACAAGGAGGGTTTCCTGCGCTCCGGTACGGCGCTGATCCAGACTATCGGGCGCGCGGCGCGCCATGCGAGCGGGCGCGTCATCATGTACGCCGACCGCATCACTGACTCGATGAAGTACGCGCTCGACGAGACGAATCGCCGTCGCGCCAAGCAGGTGGCGTACAACGAAGCGCACGGCATTGTGCCGGTCAGCATCCACAAGGCCATCCGCGACCTGACCGATGGCCTCTCGCTGGAAGCACGCGCGGTGGCCGAGCGCCAGGCAAAATATGAGGTGAAAGGCAGCGGGATGCCGCGCGGCGAGTTGCAGAAGATCATTGCCGAAGTCGAAAAGCAGATGAAAGAAGCCGCTCGCAATCTGGAGTTCGAGAAGGCGGCGGCCCTGCGCGATGAGATGTACGAGTTGAAGGCGCTCTTGGCTGAGGAAGAAAACTTGAAGCCGTGGGAACGGCTCAAGTTGATGGTGGGGGAGGAGTAAGAACAGTTATCAGTTATCAGTTATCAGTTATCAGTTATCAGTTGTCAGTGGTCAGAAAAGAAGACTTCCGCAGTCTCGCAGACTTCGGAAGTCTTTGTGGTACATCTGCCTCTCCTGGTCTTGCCCAAATTGGAGGATGGTTAACTGCTGATTGCCCACATCTTTGCCTTGCCTGATTCGGCGGGCTGGAAGCCGTCTCCAGGCGTCAGAAGGGCAGGCGCAAACAGCGTATCACCAGGCTTTGCCTGGTCTAGCAAGGCCGACCGAGAGAGGCAAACACGCCAAACACGCCGCTCGCCAGGTATCACCAGGCTTTGCCTGGTCTAGCAAGGCCGACCGTACCACCTTGTACTACATGGCACAGGCAGGTCGGCGGTTGACTAGGGCTTTTCAAATGAGCCAATCATTTATAGAATCTTGACCTGTTTTTCATCGAATCTTTACATGCCGGAGGTATCCTGAGGGCAGAAAAGCAAGGAACACCTTGCCACTTGAAAAGGAGTACCGCATGAAAAAGATCATCCTCATCGTTACATTGGTCGTATTGGCGCTTGGCGCTGTTGGCGTCGGCGTCGTCGCAGCCCAAGATGGGCAGCCGCCTGTCTCTGGCTATGGCCGCGGCCTGTTGTACGAATACATGGTGAAAGCCATGGCTGAAGCGGTTGGATTGCCTGTGGCTGAATTCGAGGCTCGTCATTCGGCGGGCGAGACGTTCTATCAGATTGCGCTGTCCAAAGGGTTTACAGCCGAGGAAATTCCGGCATTGATGTTGACTGCGCGTACCAAGGCCCTGGAAGCGGCTGTAGCGGATGGGGTCATCTCGCAGGAGCAGGCCGAGTGGATGAAATCGCATGGCTTTGGGCGCGGCGGCAGGGGCATGGGTTTTGGCGGCACCGGTGTTTGCCCGATGTTCAACACCCAGCCGGGCGCTCAGACCATGCCGGGTTTTGTCCCTGGCGCCGGAATGTGGGGCAGAGGCGGCTGGCAGCAGGGGAACCGCTGAGATTTCTTGGAAAAACAGAACTTCCCGAAGGCGTTTGGGCCTTCGGGAAGTTCGATTTTTGGGAGTTAGAAAAGTCGGCTCTGCACAAGCGCAGGACGGCCGTCCAGCAGTAAGTAAGGTGCAGCGCGCTCGGTCGGGATGCCCAATTTCTTCAAGGCAGACAAATCGTGCAGCCGCTTTTGGCGGCGTGCGCGCAAGATGGCCTCTGCGCCTTTGGGACCGATGCCCGGCACACGCAGCAAGTCGCGTTTCTCGGCGCAATTGACCTCCAGCGGGTTTTCGGCCAGATTGCGTTGCGCCCAGGCCAGTTTAGGGTCAACGGTTAGCGGCAGATTGCCATCGTTGGAAAAAGGCAGTTCCTCCAGGTCGAAGCCGTAATCGCGCAGCAAGAAGGAAGCCTGATACAGGCGATGCTCACGCAGCGGATGGGTAGCCGGCTTGTTTTCGAGCGGCGTGTCAGGCACTGGCTTGAAGGCCGAGAAATAGGCGCGCTTGAGATGCACGTTACGATGCAGCCAGGCGGTGGTCGTCAGCAGTTCCAGGTCGCTTTCGTCCGAGCCGCCGACGACGAATTGCGTCGTTGTGGAGGGCCAGCGTCCGTTCCAACCCAGGTGGGGAGGCTGGCTTCGACGAATCTGCTCCACCCATTGCAGGGGGCGGAAGAGTTCTTCCAGGAAGACTTTTTGCGGCGCCAAACGCGCCAGGCGCTCGGTGGTCGGCGCTTCCAGGTTGATGGAGACGCGGTCGGCCAGTTGCATGGCGCGCTCGACTTGCGCTTTCTCTGCGCCGGGCATCAGTTTGAGATGGATGTAACCGCGGAAGCCGTATTCGAAGCGCAAGATTTCGGCGCATTCGAGCAGACGGTCCTGGGTCGAGATGCCGCCGCCTGCAATCCCAGAACTCAAAAACGCGCCTTCCGCGATGCCTTTGCGGTTCAACTCCATGAAAACGCGCGCGAACTCATCCGCTTTGAACGTGGCGCGGCGGAAGTCTCGCCCGGCGCGGAAGGGACAATAGTAACAATTGCGTTCACAGGCTGAGGTCAGCAAGGTCTTGAGCAGTTTGATGGTCTGACCGTTGGGCAATTGCGCCGGGTGGACGTAGATATCCTGCTTGCAACTCGAAGTTTCTGCTCGTGTACTGGCTTGGCCACAGGCATTTGCAGGAGCGTGGCCGCCGGTGCCGACTTCTTCGGCAGGCTCCAGCGACATTTGTTGCGTCAGCAGAGCAAGACGTTGATGGCTGTTCACGCTTTTGATTATAGAACGTATATTCTAAAAAGTCAATCTCTCCGCACCCCGTTTGACGGAGATGACACCTGTTACTTGTATCGAAAATGATAGCGTTCCAGTATGGCGCGGATGATGGCTTCGTTTTCTGGGCTGGTTTCTATGAATTGCACGCCTAGCCGGTAACCTGTTTTGCTGTTTGTATCTGGCTCACAGCGCATCACTTTGACCGGGATGTCCATGTGTTCGACGGCGACGCCTGGCAAGTCAGGAGGTAAATTGAAGGTCAACATCACCTGCGCGCCGACTTGCAAAGGCTTTTCCCCGATGATTTGAGCGCCCTTCATAGTCAAGTCGCCTAGAAAACCCAACAGGGATTTGTTCGCCAGGTTGTACACCGGCGTAAAGGCCATCACCTTCTTGCGCGCTTCTGCTCTTCTTTCCTGATTGGTTTCATCCATAGCGGTCTCCTGTCTTGATTGAGATCGAACAAATATCACAGCGCGGCCTCTTGCCGCAACCAAACTTGCCTGTCATTGTGAGCGCAGGTCGAGCGTTGCATCGAGTTGTCGAGATGTAGGCGGCGGGTCTCGATACGTTTCGCTACTCGATCCTGCTCGATCAACGGCTGTAATTATTTTGACAATGTCATCTTTTCGTATAGTTGTCATTGCGAGGAGCGTTCTTTGCGACGAAGCAATCTCCTGGCAGACCGGGAGACTGCTTCGCTATCGCTCGC
>JGI24187J35170_1000606_pt1 | contig 16262 bp, 12 predicted proteins | sample YNPBryBLVA2012_FD_35170 | JGI IMG/M metagenome (IMG submission 35170)
TCGAAGAGGTGCTGCGAAGTCACCACTTCACCAGCGGCGAAGACCTCGAGCGCACCATTGCCCGTTACGTCTGGCTGTATAACCATCAACTGCCCCAGGCCGCACTCAAAGGACAAACACCCCTGGCCGCCATGCGACAGTGGTACCAAAGCCACCCTCACCTGTTTGACAAACAGCCACATGATCTTCCGGGACTTGACAGGTAGATACGCCCTCGCTCAGACATGGGCGTGTATGTGTTGGTGCTTGTGGACAAGCGTGAGCATATAAAGTATCGGCGGGTAGAAGGCATAAGGAGTTTATCGATGTCCGCCACGACCGAAAGGTCCATGTCGGCAATCGAACGGGCCAGACGGCGGCCCACCATCATCCCCTGCACGTTTAAATCCTCGATCACGATGGTGTAAAACCGCCGCCTGAGGTCCGACGTAAGCGGATGCAGGGCATCCGAGCGGATGTTGGCGATGCGGGCATGAAGCCGTGCCAGTTTTGCTGTGGACGCCTTTCTTGCGAGACCTCGGGTAACTTGGCACGACCATCGAAGATGCCGAGGCTTGCTGGTACAAGCTTTGAGTTCAAGCCCTTTTGTTGACGCTATTGCCCTCCATTCCAATCCATTTTCGGAGTCATTTGAGCATGTCACAGCCCCACTTTCAGGAGATCGCCGAGGGCATCCACTGCCTCGACACTGGACTCTATCGCCAGGGTCTGGCTGCGGCCTATCTGGTGCGCTCGGGTGAGCGTCTGGCCTTCATCGATACCGGACCGGCCAATGCCGCCCCAACCCTGCTGGCGGCCATCGCCGCGCTGGGTCTGACACCTGAACAGGTCGATTATGTCATGCCGACCCATGTCCATCTGGATCATGCCGGCGCCGCGGGTCATCTGATGGCCGCCTGCCCGAACGCCCGCCTCGTGGTCCATCCCAGGGGCGCGCCGCATCTCATTGACCCAGGAAAACTGATCGCCGGTGCCTGTGTCGTCTATGGTGAGGAGAACTTCGAGCGCGACTTTGGCATTCCCCTGCCGATCCCGTCCGAGCGCGTTATCCTCGCCGAGGACGGACAGACCTTCGACCTGAATGGTCGCAGCCTGACCTTCATCGACACACCAGGCCACGCCAATCATCATGGCTGCATCCTCGATCGCCGGACGCAGGGCTTCTTCACCGGCGATACCTTCGGCATCGCCTATCGCGAGTTCGCGACGACGCACGGCCCCTGGCTGTTTGCGCCCACCACGCCAGTCGCCTTCGATCCGGACGCCTGGCTTACCAGTCTCGACCGGCTGATGGCATATGAGCCGCAGACCATGTATCTGACCCACTATGGCCGTGTCGATCGCCCGGAGGCGTGCGTCGAGACAGTGCGCCGTAGCATCCGCGATCTGGCCGAGCTGGCGCTGCGCGAGGAAGGACGGCCCGAGGACGGGCGACGGGATCGGATCAAGGCGGCGGTCGGGGCGCACCTGATCCAGTGCGCACGCGAGCAGGGCGTGACCCTGGACGATCACCAAATCCAGAGGGTCCTGGCAGTGGATACTGAACTCAACGCCCAGGGGTTGGAGGTCTGGCTCAGGCGGCGCGAGAAACGCACGGCAGGCTGAGCAAGTCGATCAGCGCCCCAGCTGCACGCCTTTGAGTGCATTGAACAACACGCCCAGCGTCGTGCCGTTGTGCAGCAGGGCGCTGCCCAGGGGTGGCAGGCGACCGCTCACCGCGCCGGCGAGGATGGCGGTATTCAGCCCGACCGCCGCGCGGAAATTGGTCCGGATCAGTGCTATGGTCTTGGCCGCGATCTCGCGTGCATCGGCCACGGCATCCAGCCGATCGTCCATCAGCAGGATATCCGCCGTCGCGCGCGCAATATCTGCACCGCGCGGCAGGGCGATGCCGACATCGGCCACGGTCAGCGCCGGTCCATCGTTCACCCCGTCGCCGACGAAGGCCACCCTCGCCCCCTCAGCCTGTAGCTGCTGCACCAGCGCGGCCTTGTCTTCGGGCACGACCTCGGCATGGATGGTGTCGAAACCGAGTTCACGTCCCAGCGCCTCGGCCATGACGCGCCGATCACCCGAGATCATCACCAGCCGCTTGATCCCCAGCCGCCGTAAACGCGCCAGCGTCGCCGGGGTCTCGGCACGCAGGGTGTCGCGAAGCGCGATCAGACCCACAGGACCGCGCTCATTGGCGACATAGAGCAGCGTCTTGCCCTCGGACTGGAGCCGTTCGATCCGATCATCGAAGGACGAGAAATCGAAGCCCTCGTACGACTGGAGATACCGAGCAAACGAGTTTTGGCTGACGAAGGCGCCGCTTCGTCAGCTGAGTATGAGGCGATAGCCCCGGATATCTGGAGCGGAAATCCGCTGGCCGCCCCGAGGTGTCCGGATTTTTTATTAGTCGATGAGCCGATATCTAGCCCCACAATAGGGACAGACAGCCTCATGCGGCGGGTCGTCTGCGATCGGCAGATAGACCCGGGGGTGCATGTTCCAGAGCGGGGCATCCGGGCGAGGACAACACACTGGAAGCTCCCGGCGGCTGATTGCGATCGGCGGCGATTCCTGTGGCCTTGCCGTGGCTGGGTTCGACATCGTCGTCTGGTCCTCCTGTTGTAAAACTGGGCTCATATCCCGGTTGCCACTGCGATACCCAGGGCCCCACCCGGTTGACCGGGACTCCTGGCCACTTATCCTCTATCCATCGCAGGTGTGTGCCACAGTCACCTGACCTCGATGCGCACCGACTTCGGCTGGCTGGGCTCGGCCTTGGGTAGTTCCACCCGCAGGACGCCGTTCTTGTAGGTGGCCCGCGCCTCGTCTGGCTTCACGCTCAGCGGTAATGGCACCACGCGCCGGAAGCTGCCATAGGCACACTGCATCACCCGCCAACGGCCCTTGGTGCCTTCCTGTTCGAAGCGCTTCTCGCCGGAGACGACGAGGGTATCCGCGCCGATCTCGACATTCAGATCCGTCTTGTCGAGACCTGGGATCTCTAGTCGCACCACCAGCTTATGTTCGTCTTCAAAGAGGTCACCACCCAGCATGGCCCAACCGCGACTCGGCAGCCAGCTTGCGTCATCGACCTCAGTCTTGTCCGGTAGCTGGGTGTGTTCGCTCGGTCGGAAACGGGTGAGCGCCCCGGAGGCGCTTTGTACCAGGTGACGCCAACCCTCGGCCACCTGCCCCAAGAAGCCGAATACATCTTGCTTAAGTTGACCAAGTTTCATGCTCACCTCCAATCGCGCCGCCGGACGCCAGGCGTCCGGCAAGTCTAGGCTTAAGAGAAGCGCTGATCAGAGCACCTGCACCTGGATACGGCGTGGCTGCGCGTGTTCGACCTTCGGGATGCGCAACCTGAGCACGCCGTGATTGAACTCGGCACTCACCTTCTCGGTATCCAGTTCCTTGGAGAGGGTGAATGCACGGCGATAACGCGGTAGCTCCACCTCGGCATGGATGGCCTCCATGCCCTCAGGCATGTCCAGGGCCAGCTCGCCCTCGATGGAGAGGGTCTCGCCCTCCACCTGGAGCCTAAGCTTGTCCTTGGACACGCCGGGGAGGTCGGCATAGAGTGTGATGCCATTGGCGTCTTCGATGACATCCACCGGCGGCAACAGGGTGGCTTCATCGCGGCGTGGTTCGGCAACCTGGGTCTTGTCGGTCATGGCCTTTCTCCTTTACTGAACTGTGATGCGACGGGCCTGGGCCGCTTCCTTGCGCGCCACGCTGACATGCAGCACGCCATCGCGGCAGCGCGCCGTCACGGCGTTGGGATCGATGTCGTCAGGTAGGGTCAGCACGCGCCGGAAGCGCCCGGCAAAACGCTCGTCGATATGCACGGCGGCGTTCTCTGGTACCGCCTCTGCCTTGCGTTCGCCGGCGATGGTGAGCACACCCTTCTCGATCTGCACTTCGAGGCTCGCCGGATCCACACCTGGTACGAAGGCATAGACCTCTACCGAGCGGGGCGTGTTGCCCACGTTCATGGCCGGGAAGCCACGGGCAAGACCGCGGATGCTGGGTGACCAGTCGAGGCCCCGGGTCAGCTCGCGTTGCAGGCGGTCGAGTTCGGCAAACAGATCGCGCGGGAAAAGCGATCGATACAACATGCTTCAATCCTCCTTATTGCGTAATCACGTCGGGGATGAGCGCCTTGGCGCCTACAGACCCTAAAATGACCGTCCATCACCGGGATTCCAAGCGCTTGCAAACGCTGGCTGAGACGCCAAAATCGCAGCCATCCAAGTCATAAGAATACCTGCCATGGAATACAAGGACTATTATGCCGTACTCGGCGTGCCCCGCGATGCCAGTGCCGAAGACATCAAAAAGGCCTTCCGTCGGCTGGCGCGCAAGTATCACCCCGATGTCTCGAAGGAGAAGGACGCCGAGCAGCGCATGAGGGAGGTCAACGAGGCCTATGCCGTGCTCTCCGATCCGGAGAAGCGCGCCGCCTATGACCAGCTCGGGCGGGGTTACCGTCCAGGCCAGGAGTTTCACCCACCGCCGGGTTGGGACGCCGGCTTTGAGTTTTCTGGCCATGGTTTCTCGCCTCATGAGGCGGCGGGCTTCTCCGAGTTCTTTGCCGAGCTTTTCGGCGGCCTGGGTGGGCGCGGCTTCCAAACCAGAGGCGACGCGGGCCAGGACCATCACGCGCGCATCTATCTCGACATCGAGGACAGCTTCACCGGCGCCACTCGCTCGATCTCACTGCGCGCCCCCAGGCTGGATGAGCACGGGCGACTGGTCCTGGATACCCGCACCCTGAACGTGAAGATCCCCAAGGGCGTGAGTGAGGGCCAGGTCATCCGTCTGGCTGGACAGGGGGCGCCGGGTACCGGCGGCGGTCGCGCTGGCGATCTGTTGCTTGAGGTGCGTTTCAATCCCCACCCGCGTTTCCGTCCTGCGGGGCGCGATCTGCACCTACGCTTACCCGTGACCCCTTGGGAGGCGGCGCTGGGCGGTATCGTCAGCGTCGATCTGCCCAGCGGGCCGGTGAAGGTGCGCATCCCACCGGGGACCGACAGCGGTCGGATCTTGCGGGTGCGTGGTCGCGGCATCCCTAGCCAGCCGCCAGGAGACCTGTTGCTAGAGGTACGGGTGGTCTTGCCACCGGCGGATACGCCGCAGGCACGGGCCCTGTATGAACAGATGGCCAGGGAGCTGGCCTTCAACCCACGCAACGGGGACTGATGCCATGAACCATAACGACATCCTGCTGGGTAGCCTGCTGGAAGAGAGTTGGCTGACGCTCGAACAAGCGGCGGCCGCCTGTGCCGTGGAGCCGGCCTGGCTTCTGGCACGTCTGACGGAAGGGCTCATCCCGCACGCCGAAAGTGTGGCGGGCGTCTGGCGTCTGTCCGGTGCCGCCTTGCTCCATGCTCGGCGCATGTATGGGATCGAGCGCGACTTTGAGGCCGTACCAGAGTTGGCGGCCCTGGTGGCCGACATGCTGGAAGAGATGGATAGGCTGCGCGCCCGGCTGCGTTGCTTGGAGCCCGGCTGACCTGATCGGCTTACCAAGCTTTGGAGCCAGGCCCGGGACGGGAGAGGCTGGAAAACGCCATCCTAATGGATCTCCAGCCCTCCCGGTACCGGCCCTGGATGGGTCTGAAGGCTTGCAGCGCCTTCAGACCAGCGCCAGCCACTCGGGATGTGACTCGCGCCGTCCATGGACCTGGTCGAAATAGAGCGCCTGCAACCGCTCGGTGATGGGGCCGCGCGTGCCCGAACCGATGCTGCGCGCATCGACCTCACGGATCGGGGTCACCTCGGCAGCAGTACCGGTGAAGAAGGCCTCATCGGCGATATAGACCTCATCGCGGGTGAGGCGCTTCTCGACCACCTTGAGTCCGATCTCTTGGCACAGGGTCATCACGGTGCGGCGCGTGATGCCATCGAGCGCCGAGGTCAGGTCCGGGGTATAGAGCACGCCATCGCGCACGATGAAGACATTCTCACCACTACCCTCCATCACAAAGCCCGCGGCATCGAGCAGCAATGCCTCGTCATAGCCGTCGCGCAGGGCCTCCTGGAGCGCCAGCATCGAGTTCATGTAGTTGCCATTGGCCTTGGCCCGGCACATGGTGGCGTTGACGTGATGACGGGTGAAGGACGACACCTTGATGCGGATGCCGTTCTTCATGTTGTCCTCGCCCAGATAGGCGCCCCAGGACCAGGCGGCGACCATACAGTGGACCTGCAGATTATCGGCACGCAGCCCCATGCCCTCTGGGCCGTAGAAGCACATCGGGCGGATGTAGGCCGCCTCCAACCCGTTCTCGCGCACCACGGCACGCTGGGCCTGATTGAGCGTCTCCTGATCCCAGGGCATGGGCATCCCCAGGATGTGGGCCGAGTTGAACAGCCGGCGGGTGTGGTCCTCCAGACGAAAGATGGCCGTCCCCCGAGCGGTCGGATAGGCTCGGACGCCCTCGAAGACCCCCATGCCATAGTGCAATGTGTGGGTCAGTACATGGGTCTTGGCCTCGCGCCAGGGTATGAGCTCACCATCCAGCCAAATCAGACCGTCACGGTCTGCCATCGTTGCCATCTGTCTTCACTCCACTAGGCTCGGGATGCCGCATCCCAAGTTCGATCTTTGAGAGGGTCCAGGGCCGACCGGTGCGGCCCGCGTCAGTCGTCCATCCATTCCTGCCACAACGCCCGCACGCGCTCACGCTCGGGCCTTAGCTCATCGTCGGACAAGGTCTTGGGCTGCTCGCGCAAGGCGCTGCGATGATAGGCTGCGCGCAGCGCCTTGTAGGCCTCGGTGAGATCCTTGACACAACGCCCCGGAAGCAGATCGAGCCGCGCCAGGGTGTCGAGCAGCCGCACGTTGTCGGTCCAGTCCGTAAGCGCCGGGTAGTCCGCCGCCCAGCGCAGGACAGCGTATTGAACCATAAACTCGATATCGGCAATACCGCCTGCGCCCTGCTTGAGATCGAACCGGCCCGCGCCGCTCGTGTCGAGGTTCTCGCGCATCCGGGCGCGCATCTCGCGCACCTCGCGCCTGAGCTGATCGGGATCGCGCTTGCGACACAGGATGGCACGGCGGATGTCTTGAAAGCGCGCCGCCAGCACCGGATCGCCGGCGACTGGACGGGCGCGCACCAGGGCCTGATGCTCCCAGGTCCAGGCGCTCTCGTTCTGATACTGCTCGAATGAGGTCAGCGAGCGCACCAGCATCCCCTTGGCGCCATCCGGACGCAATCGCAGATCGACCTCATAGAGCCGACCCGAGGGGGTGAGCGTGGTCATCATATGGATGAGGCGCTGGCCGAGTCGGGCATAGAACTGCTCGTTGCTGATGGGCTTGGGGCCATCGGTCAGGGCGCTGACCGAGTCGCTTCCGTGCAGAAACACCAGGTCCAGGTCCGAGCCATAGCCGAGCTCGATGCCGCCGAGCTTGCCGTAGCCAATGACCAAAAAGCCCGTCTCCTCGCCCTGGATCTGGGTGGGACGGCCATGACGGGCAACCAGATGGGCATAGGCGAGGTTCAACACGCGCCGTAGTGCGACCTCGGCGATCTCGGTCAGATAGTCGCTCACCACCATCAGCGGGATGGTTTCGGTCAGGTCGGCGGCGGCCACCCGCAGCTGATTACCCTGGGCGAATTGATGTAGCCGCTCCATCTGCTGTTCCAGATCCTCGGCGTCAACCTGGTCGAGCAGGGCGTCGAGTTCGGCCTCCAGACTCTCGCGACGCAACGGCGCATAGAGCCGGCGCGGATCGAGTAGCTCGTCGAGCAAGAGCGGATGCCGGGCGATCTGGTCGGCGAACCAGGGGCTGAGATCGGAGAGCCGGATCAGCTGGGTGAGGATCAGCGGATGCTCGGCGAGCATCGCCAGATAGGCACTGCGGCGCACGATGGACTCCAGCACCCGCAACACCCGCTCCAAGGCCAGCTCAGGCTGGGCACAACCAGCGGCGACGCACAGGATATGGGGCATGATCAGGCCGAGACGCTCCTGTCCGCGTGCACTCAGCNCCCTGCGCATACAGGTGTCACGGAACTGGTGGAGGCGAGTACGCACCGCTTCGGGGGCAGCGAAACCGGCGCGTTCAAGGAGCTCCAGTTCGTGCGTGGGGTCGCGGTCGCCGTGCCAGACGGCGCTCAGCGGGGTGTCCTCGACCTCGGTCTCGGTCGCCGGCAGGGCGAAGACGGCGTCGAATTGCTCCTGGACCCGCCGGCGATGGGCGTTCAGCTCGACCGCGAATGAGGCCCAATCCCCATAGCCCATCGCGCGGGCGAGCCTTAACCGNCCAGGCCCATCCTCGGGCAGACAATGGATTTGTTGGTCGCGATAGGCCTGGAGCCGATTTTCGACCCGGCGCAGAAACACATAGGCCGCGTCGAGCTGGGTGACNACCGTGGCGGGCATCAGCTGGCGTTGCCCCAATAGGGCCAGCACGGTTCGGATCGGACGCACCTGGAGCGCGGGATCGCGCCCGCCGCGCACCAGCTGGAACGCCTGTCCGATGAACTCAATCTCACGGATGCCGCCCGGGCCGAGCTTGATGTTGGCGTCCATGCCGTGCCGGTAGAGTTCCTTGGCAATCAGACGCTTGAGCTCGCGCAGTGACTCGAAGGCGCCGAAGTCCAGATAGCGCCGATAGACGAAAGGGCGCAGCATGGCCATCAGTTGTTCGATGTCGTCCGGGTCGCCGGCGACCGGACGCGCCTTGATCATGGCGTAGCGCTCCCACTCGCGCGCCTGAGACTGATAATAGTCCTCCATCGCTGGGAGGCTCATCGCCAGGGGGCCGGCCTCGCCAAAGGGGCGCAATCGGGTGTCGACCCGGAACACAAAGCCATCGGCGGTCTTATTGGCCAGTGTCTGTACCAGGCGCTGGCCGAGACGGATGAAGAACTGCTCGTGGCTGAGCGGGCGCCGTCCACCCTCGATCGTCCCAGGCTGGGCGAAGGCTAGGATCAGGTCGATGTCGGAGCTGAGATTGAGCTCACGCGCCCCGAGCTTGCCCATGGCCAGCACCAGGAGCCGCAGCGGACGACCGGACGCATCGCGCGGCGTGCCCCACTCGGCGCAGGCCCAGGGATAGAGGCGATCGAGCGCGCCCCGGATGCAGACGTCGGCCAGCTCAGACAGGTCTTCCAGTGTCTCTTCCAGCGGGGCCAGATTGGCGAGGTCGCGCCAGATGATCCGCATCATCTCGCGCCGGCGGAACCGACGCAGGGCCGCCTGGAGTGCGCCCTCGTCGGCGACGCCCTCGAGTCGCGCGCTGAGCCGGGTCGCCAGATCACTGGCCCCATAGGTCCGAGCGAGGTCGCCGCTCGCGATCAGCTCGGCTAGAACGTCCGGATGGCGCGCGGCCGAGATCGCGACATACTCGCTTGCCTCCCATACCCGCCGCCGCGCCTGCTCGAACTCGGGATCGTCCGGCAGGGCGAGACCCTGTTCGCTCGCCCAGGCGAGCCAGTCGTGCCAATGAGATTCGGTCAGGGAGTCGCAAGGCGCGTCGGACATGGCTCGCTTCATAGGGGTTCGATCCGATACTCGGCCTAGATCCAGACCCTCTGCTGGGGACGACCCGGATCAACTCGGAGGCGGCGTTGAGGGTCTCGACACAGACGAGGCCTCGGTCGTCTGCGTCGTCGAGATCCGGCATCGCCTGCGCACCAGCAACCCAGGGATCGCCGCGCCAAGCCGGTGTCGATCTCGATCCGCGTCAGACCGCCCTGCCCTGCGACGAAACGCAGGATGCCCAGGGGTGCGAAGGCCGCATTCGGCGTATCGAGATCCAAGGGTCGCCCTCAAGCGTTCGGTGTTGCCACCGCCTTCAAGGCCGCGTGCGCCGCTGCCAGGCGCGCGATCGGGACGCGCGGGGCCGAGCAGCTCACATAGTCGAGTCCGATCTGATGACAGAAGGCGATCGACCCCGGATGCCCGCCATGCTCGCCGCAGATCCCGATATGCAGATCGGGCTTGACCGCGCGCCCCCAGTCGACCGCCAACTGCATCAGCTTGCCCACACCCTTGACATCGAGCACATCGAACGGATTGTCCTGGAGCAGACCAGACTGATTGTAGAGCGGCAGGAACTTGTTTTCGGCATCCTCGCGCGAGAAGGAAAACACCGCCTGGGTCAGGTCATTGGTGCCGAAGGAGAAGAACTCGGCCTCCTCGGCCAGCGAGTCGGCACGCAGGCAGGCGCGTACCACCTCGATCATGGTGCCGAACTTGAACTTGACCGGCTTGCCGTAGCGTTCGGTCACCTCCGCATGGATGGTCTCGACATACTCCTTGACCTTACGCAACTCCTGTACCGTGCACACCTGCGGTACCTTGATCTGCGGCTGGACCTCGATGCCGGATTTAGCACACTCGGCAGCGGCCTCCAGGATGGCGCGCACCTGCATCTGGTAGATCTCAGGGAAGGTCATGCCGAGCCGCACGCCGCGATGTCCGAGCATGGGGTTCGTCTCGTAGAGGGCGCGCACCTTTTTGAGCATTGCCTCCTTCTTGGCGATCGCCTCCTCCACTAAGGCCGGATCGATCATGTGGCGCGCCGTCTCGACCTCGCGACGCAGACCCTCGGAGGCATGCAGCAGACCCATGGCCCCGGCCAGCACCGCCACCCCGCGCGCGTTTTGCGCCAGCACCCGTAGCTCGGACAACTCGCGCTCGAGCACATACTCTTTGGGCAAGAACTCATGGATCGGCGGATCGAGCAGCCGGATCGTGACCGGGTAGGGCGACATCACCTCGAACAGCTCGCGGAAGTCCTGGCGTTGCAGGGGCAACAGCCGATTGAGCGCCTCCTGACGTGCCGCGGGCGTCTCCGCGACGATCATCTCGATCACGATCGGCAGCCGCTCGACGTCGTTGAACATGCGCTCGGTGCGCGCCAGACCGATGCCGACCGCCCCATAGCGCCGTGCCCGCCGGGCATCGTCTGGGGTGTCGGCGTTGGCCATGACCTTCAGCTTGGCCACCTCGTCGGCCCAGCCGAGCAGGGTGTGGAGCTCGGGCGTGAAATCCGGCTCCACGGTCGGGATCGCGCCCAGATAGACCTTGCCCGAGGTGCCATCGATGGTGATGACATCCCCCTCTTTGAAGCTGGTGAGTCCGACGCGCGCCTCGCGCCGGTCGACGTCGATACTGATCCCCTCGGCGCCGGCGACACAGGGCTTGCCCATGCCGCGCGCGACCACAGCCGCGTGCGAAGTCTTGCCCCCACGCGAGGTCAGGATGGCTTCGGAGGCGAAGAAACCGTGGATGTCCTCCGGCTTGGTCTCCTCGCGTACCAGGATCACCTTCAGCCCCTGGCCCTTGCCGAGCTGCTCGGCGCGGTCGGCGTCGAACACCGCGATGCCGGAGGCCGCACCCGGCGAGGCCGGCAGACCCTGAGCGACAGGTTCGGCCTTGACGTTGGGATCCAGACGCGGGAACAGCATCTGTTCCAGCGACTCGGGCGGGATGCGCAACAGGGCCTGCTCCTTGGTGATGAGCCCCTCGCGTTCCATCTCGACCGAGGTGCGCACCAGGGCGATGGTATTCATCTTGCCGTTGCGGGTCTGGAGACAGTAAAGCCGCCCCTTCTCGATGGTGAACTCGAAGTCCTGGACCTCGCGATAGTGGGACTCGAGCTTGGTCCGCAGCTCCTCGAGTTGGTCGGCCAGATCCGGCATCTCGACCCTGAGCCGTTCAAGCGGCTTGGGGGTGCGGATCCCGGCCACCACGTCCTCGCCCTGGGCGTTGACCAGATACTCGCCATAGAGCTTGTTCTCGCCGGTGGCCGGGTTGCGGGTGAAGGCCACCCCAGTGGCCGAATCCTCGCCCCGGTTGCCGAACACCATGGTCACGACATTGACCGCGGTGCCGTTGGCCATGTCGGGCGTGATGTTGAACTGCTTGCGGTAATCGACCGCGCGCTTACCCATCCAGGAATTGAAGACCGCCTTGATCGCGATCTCGAGCTGTTCATAGGGGTCGCTCGGGAAGGGTCGGCCCGTGTTCTGTTCGACCACCTTGAGGAAACGCTCGCAGATCTCACGCAGGTCATTGGCCGAGAGATCGACATCCTGCTTGGCGTGCGCGGCCTCTTTGATGGCGTCGAATTCCTTGTCGAAGGACTCGTCCGGTACGCCGAGCGCGACCTTGCCGAAGAGCTGGATGAAGCGCCGATAGGAGTCGTACCCGAAGCGCGGGTCATCGGTGGCGCGGATCACGCCCTGGAGTGTCTCGCTGTTGAGGCCAAGGTTGAGGATGGTGTCCATCATGCCCGGCATCGACAGCGCCGAGCCCGAGCGCACCGAGACCAAGAGTGGGTTGTCCGGGTCGCCGAACCCCTTGCCGGTCTTCTGTTCCAGGGCACGCATCTGCTCACGGACCTGTTCGATCAGACCGGGCGGCAGGGCGCGCTTGGGATCATTGAGATATTCCAGACAGGCCACCGTGGAGATGACGAAGCCAGGTGGGACGTTGAGCCCGATTTGGGTCATTTCGCACAGGTTGGCGCCCTTGCCGCCGAGCAACTTCTTGTCCTTACCATCGCCTTCCTCGAACGCAAAGACATACTTGGTCGTGGTGTTCATCGATGGNGTCCGCCTCTTTCTCTGGTTGATGGAATGGGCTCAAGCTCTGGACAACATGCTGCCATATTCCGGGGCGTCTGAGATATCTCAAAATTGAGATCGAACACCTCAAATCCGACCGGTGACAGGCCGANTGCCGACTTCGGGCCCTTGGCCCTACACCAAGGCACATCGGTTCTAGGGTAAACTGAACCCTTTTCGCACCGTTCGATCACGAGCCTGACCCTATGCTGGACAAAACCTATGATCCCCGGACCCTGGAAACCCGCTGGTATCGCTACTGGGAGGAACAGGGCTATTTCGCCCCGTCCGAGCAGACAGGCGACCCTGCGACCCAGGGTGCCGCCTATTGCATCATGATCCCGCCACCGAACGTCACCGGCAGTCTGCACATGGGTCATGCCTTCCAGGACACCCTCATGGATGCCCTGATCCGCTACCACCGCATGCAGGGCAAACAGACCCTGTGGCAGGCCGGTACCGACCATGCCGGGATCGCGACCCAGATGGTGGTCGAGCGTCTGATCGAGGCCGAGGGCAAGACCCGCCACGACTATGGACGCGAGGCCTTCATCCAGCGCATCTGGGCGTGGAAGGCCGAGTCTGGCGGTACCATCACCCGCCAGTTACGGCGTCTGGGCGCCTCACTCGATTGGGCGCACGAACGCTTCACCCTGGATGAGGGGCTGTCGGAGGCGGTGTGCGAGGTCTTCGTGCGTCTCTACGAGGAGGGCCTGATCTATCGCGGCAAGCGGCTAGTGAACTGGGATCCGGTGCTGCGCACCGCCGTCTCCGACCTCGAGGTCTTATCCGAGGAAGAGAGCGGCTTCATGTGGGAGATCCGCTATCCCCTCGTCCAGCCCCCGGGGGCGTCCGGTCCGGCGTCTCTGATCGTCTCCACGACCCGCCCCGAGACCCTGCTCGGCGACTGCGCGGTCGCCGTGAACCCGGAAGATGAGCGGTACAAACATCTGATCGGCGCCTTCGTCGAGTTGCCGCTGACCGGGCGGCGCATCCCGATCATCGCCGACGCGCACGCCGACCCCGCGTTCGGTACCGGCTGTGTCAAGATCACCCCGGCGCACGACTTCAACGACCACCAGGTCTGGCTGCGCCATCGCGACGAGGCGGCGATCGCCGAACAGCCACACGGCGGACTGATCAACATCTTCACCCCAGACGCCGCCATCCGCGCCAATGCACCCGAGGAAGGTCAATTGCTGCCGGCGGCCTATATCGGACTCGACCGCTACGAGGCCCGCAAGCGCATCGTCGCCGATCTCGAGTCCGCCGGATTGCTCGTCGCCGTCAAGGAACACCGTCTCCAGCAGCCGCGTGGGGATCGTTCGGGCGCGGTCATCGAGCCCTATCTGACCGACCAGTGGTATGTGCGCGTCGCCCCGCTCGCCGAGCCGGCGATCAGGGCGGTCGAGCGGGGCGACATCCGCTTCGTCCCCGACAACTGGAAGAACACCTATTTTGAGTGGATGCGCAACATCCAGGACTGGTGCATCAGTCGTCAGATCTGGTGGGGTCATCGTATCCCGGCCTGGTACGACAGCGCAGGCAATGTCTATGTCGGGCGCTCAGAGGCTGAGGTCCGCGCCAAACACGGCTTCGGCCCCGAGGTCGAACTGCGCCAGGACGAGGACGTGCTCGACACCTGGTTCAGCTCCGCACTCTGGCCCTTCAGCACACTCGGCTGGCCGCAAGAGACCGACCGGCTCAAGACCTTTTATCCGACCTCGGTGCTGGTCACGGGCTTCGACATCATCTTCTTCTGGGTGGCGCGGATGATCATGATGGGGCTCAAGTTCATGGGTGAGGTACCCTTCCGCGAGGTCTACATCCACGGGCTGGTGCGCGACAAGAACGGCGACAAGATGTCCAAGTCCAAGGGCAATGTGCTCGATCCACTCGATCTGATCGACGGCATCGACCTCGAGTCACTGATCGAAAAGCGGACCAAGGGCCTGATGCAACCGCATCTTGCGACAAAGATCGCCCGGGATACGCGCAATGAGTTCCCCCACGGCATCCCGGCCTTCGGTACCGATGCCTTGCGTTTCACCTTCGCTGCGCTCGCCACCACTGGACGCGACATCAAGTTCGATCTTGGACGCACCGAGGGCTATCGCAACTTCTGCAACAAGCTCTGGAACGCCGCGCGCTATGTCCTGATGAACACCCAGGGTCAGGACTGTGGTCTGGGGCCGGATGCGGATCAGGCGACGATCGAACTCAGCGCAGCGGATCGCTGGATCCGTGCCGAACTCAATCGCACCATCGGCACCGTCCGCGATGCCATCGACGCCTACCGCTTCGATCTGGCCGCCCAGGCGCTCTACGACTTCACCTGGAACGAATTCTGCGACTGGTATCTGGAGCTGTCCAAGCCTGTGCTGACCAGTAGCCAAGCCAGTGAGGCTGCCAAACGCGGCACCCGTCGCACCCTGGTCCAGACGCTTGAGACCCTGTTGCGTCTGGCGCATCCGATCATCCCCTTCATCACCGAGGAGATCTGGCAGAAGGTGCGCCCACTCGCCGGGGTCGAGGGCGACACCCTGATGCTGGCGCCCTACCCCAGGCGCGATCCGTCCGTCGAGGACGCCCAGGCGGTCAGCGAGATCGATTGGGTCAAACAGTGCATCCTCGGCATTCGGCGCATCAAGGGCGAGATGAACATCGCCCCTGGCAGACCGCTGCCGATCCTAGTCCTGGACGCGACCGAGCAGGAACGCCACTGGCTTAAGACGGCACGGCCCTATCTGGACTTCCTGGCCCGAACCGAATCGATCACCGTGCTCGACGCTGAATCCCAAGCCCCGGAGTCAGCGATGGCGCTGGTCGGGTCGATGAAGATCCTGATCCCGATCGCTGGACTGATCGATAAGGAGGCTGAGTTGAAGCGTCTGGACAAGGAGATCGCACGTCTGACCGAGGATGTCGCGCGCACTCAGGCCAAGCTTGCCAACTCGGCCTTCGTCGACAAGGCCCCGTCGTCTGTGGTCGACAAGGAGCGGGCCAAGCTCGCTGAGCACGCGGCAGCGATCGCTCACCTGCACGCCCAGCGCGTCAAGATCGCAGCGCTTTGAGCGGTCTTGGGGCTTGGAATGGAGACGCGCCCCACCAAGGGGCGCCGAACCTGGTTTGAGAAGCGGAACATCTGGCGAATCGAGCGAAGATCAGGCCGTAATCCACCGCTCGAAGTTGTCGGTATTCTTTTCCTCGCCGTCGCTGTAACCGGCCTCATAGGCCTCGGTCAGACGTTGCACCTCACGCTTGGGGTTCTGCAGGAAGCCGCACTGCCATCCTTGGATGTAATCGTCGTCGACGCCCATCTGTTCCATCTTGGTCACGGCATCGTAGTAGAACTGATTCATTTCCGGTCTCCGAGCAATGTCATTTTGGGTGAGGGCTCAGTCGTCGGGGGACTTCGCCGACTCGATGTCATGATGCAGGCAAGCCGATCGTCGCTGATTGCGGCCGCCCTGTCCTCTCTCGCTACAACTCTCGGACGGAACGCCGCCCGGGCACGGACGCGATCGTGGGGACGAGAAGGGCGATAAGAATACAGCGTTTTTCTAATAGGGGACAAGTACGCTTGGGTAAACAACCCTCGACTGAAGTCGAAGGCTTTATTGTAAGACGCAGCAAACATGGTTGACCGCATCCCCAACATTGGGCGTGTTTACAGCC
>JGI24187J35170_1000609_pt1 | contig 16207 bp, 17 predicted proteins | sample YNPBryBLVA2012_FD_35170 | JGI IMG/M metagenome (IMG submission 35170)
CCGCGGGCGCAGTCAGACTGGCGTGCGCTGAGCACGTGTCGCCAGCAGGGCCACTGACAGCGCATGACGGACCCGCAGGCGCAGTCAGAGCCGCGAACGAGGCAGGCCGCAGGCCCTCCCTCCGGGTTACACGCCTTTCTCGATGGGCAGCGCGAGCGGTGGCTCCACCATGAAGTCCAGCGGCGCCATCTCCTGAAGCGCGGCGCGGACGCTCGACTCCGGGCTGCTTTCCAGCGTGATCACGAACGGCAGGTTCTGCTTGTCCTGGTCGGGCAGCTGCAGCACGGCGTCGATCGAAATGGTGTGCCGGGCGAGAATCGTCGAAAGGTCGCGGATGATGCCCGGCCGGTCTTTGATGCGGAAGCGCAGGTACCATGGCCGTGTCTGCTTGCCGATAGGCAGCGGCTCGGCCTCCTCCAGCGTGCGCGCAGCGAAGGGCGGCACGTGGTGCGCGGGCGCGGGGCGCAGCTCGCGCGCCACGCGCATCAGGTCGCTGGTCACCGCCACACCCGTCGGCAGGGGACCCGCGCCGCGCCCGTAATAGAAAGTGTCCGCGCCGTAGGCGCCCCGCACCCACACGGCGTTGTAAGCGCCGCGAACGCCCGCCATGATCGTCTTCAGCGGCAGCAGCGACGGGCGCACGGACACGAACAGCCCTTCTTCCGTTCGCCTTGCCGCGCACAGCAGCCGGACCGTGCAACCCAGCTGGCGCGCGTATTCGAAGTCCGTCGGCGAAATCCGCCGGATGCCCTCCGTCGGGATCACCGAAGGCTGCAGACGCACACCGAACGCCAGCGAACCCAGCAGCGCCAGCTTCGAACGCGCATCGTAACCGTCCACGTCCGCCGTCGGGTCCGCCTCGGCGTATCCCAGCCGCTGCGCCTCTGCCAGCACGCTGTCGAACGCCGAGCCGTGCTGTTCGATCTCCGTGAGAATGTAGTTGCTCGTGCCGTTCAGGATGCCGAACAGCGCCTCGATCCTGTCGCCGGCGATGCCCTCGCGCAGCACCGCGTGGATCGGAATGCCACCGCAGACGCTCGCCTCCATGGCCAGCGTCACACCCCGGGCTTCCGCCCTCTGCCACAACTCCAGCCCTCGCAGCGCGATCAGCTCCTTGTTCGCCGTCACCACGCTCTTGCCCGCATCGATGGCAGCTTCCACGATCTCCGCCGCCACCCCCGTGCCCCCCACGAGTTCGGCGACGATCTCGACATCCGGATGCGCCACCACCTCGCGCCATTCGCGGGTCACCAGCGCCGGAGCGATGCCCTCCGGCAGCTGCCGCGCCGCCGGATTGCGGCAGCAGACTGCCACAACGCGCAGCGGAAAGCCCAGCTTGCGAGCGATCTCGCCCGCGTTTTTCGCGACAATGGTGAGNGTCCCCCCTCCCACGTTGCCGAGGCCGATGATGCCGATGCCAACTTCCTTCATCAAGGTTCAGTCTAGCAGGCGCCTCTTCGCCTCCCTTCTCGCTGCAGCAGCGGGCGCGCAGCAGTTGCCCATGCCTCCGCCCTCCCGCGAGGAGCCGAAAAAGCTGCCTGACGGGCGGCTCTGGTCGGAGGCGGTCCTCAAGGCCAACTACGAAGCCAACCTCAAAGAGCTCGAGCGCATGCGAAAAATCCTGGACTCGGTGCAGGAGGAGCTCGAGAAGAGCAAAGGCCACGTGCTCTCCATCAAGGCGCTCAAGGATCTTGAAGAGCTGGAGCGGCTCTCCCGCCGCGTCCGGGACCGGATGCGCCGGCACTGAAATTAGTACACTGAACTCCGATGAGCGCAACGCGAGAAAAGGCCCAACTGATGAGCGCCTCCGAGATGGACCGCACGCTCGTGCGGCTGGCGCATGAAGTGCTCGAGAAGGCCGGCGATCCCCCCCGGCTCGCCTTCATCGGCATCCACCGCCGCGGCGTGCCCATGGCGCAGCGCATCGCCCGCAAGATCGAAACGCTCGAGAACATCCGGATCCCGGTCGGCGCCATCGACATCACGCTCTACCGTGACGACCTCTCGACGATCGGGCCGAAGCCGGTGGTGAGCGGCACGCAGATCGACTTCCCGGTCACGGGCAAGGACGTCATCCTCATGGACGACGTGCTCTATACCGGCCGCACTGTGCGCGCCGCGCTCGACGCCCTGTTCGAGCATGGCCGGCCCGCGCGCGTGCAACTGCTGGTCCTCATCGACCGCGGCCACCGCGAGCTCCCCATCGAGGCGCAGTTTGTCGGCCGCAAGGTGCCCACCTCCTCGCGCGAGATCATCGAGGTCAAGTTCCAGGAGATCGACGGCGTCGAAAAGGTGATGCTTGTGGAGAAGGTGGACTGAAGGAGGCGCGCCATGGGCCGCAGCCTGCTCGGAATTGAGGAGCTCGACCGCGCCGAGATCGAGCGCATCCTTGACCGCGCCGTCGCCTTCCAGCCGCATGGCGGGCCGACGTTCGCGAAAGTAAACACCTGCACGGGCATGATGGCCGTCAACGCGTTCTTCGAAAACTCGACGCGGACCCGCTCGAGCTTCGAGATCGCTGCCCACCGGCTCGGCGCCGACACTCTCTCGATCACCGCCGCCGGCTCGAGCGTCGCCAAGGGCGAAAGCCTGGTGGACACGCTGAACACGCTGGCGGCCATGCGCCCGTCAGTGATCGTCATGCGCCATCAGGCCTCCGGCGCGCCCCACTTCCTGGCGCGGTACCTGTCGACGCCGATCGTCAATGCCGGCGACGGCACGCACGAGCATCCGACGCAGGCGCTGCTCGACGCCCGTACGATCCTCGACCGCTGCGGCCGCCTCGAGGGGCTGCGCGTCGTCATCATCGGCGACATCCTCCACAGCCGTGTAGCCCGCTCCAACATCTTGCTGCTTTCGAAGTTCGGCGCCAGCGTTGCGCTGTGCGGCCCGCCTCCGCTGCTGCCGCGCGAGATGGCCTCCATCGCCCCCGGCATCGAGATCGAGTACGACATGAAGCGCGCCGTGCGCGGCGCCCGGGTGATCATGATGCTCCGCGTACAGCTCGAGCGGATCCACGAGCCGCCCATGCAGGCTGGCGAATACTTCCGCTTTTACGGGCTGCGGCAGGAGCACATCGAACTGGCCCACCCCGACGTCATCGTGATGCACCCCGGGCCGATGAACCGCGGCCGCGAGATTTCCTCCGAGGTGGCCGACTCGCAACGGTCGATGATCCTCAACCAGGTGGAAAACGGCGTCCCCGTGCGCATGGCCGTGCTGGAAAGGGTGTTGCTGTCGTGAAGAAGCTGCTGATCCGCAATGGCCGGGTGATCTGCCCGGCGACGGGCCATGACGGCGTGGCCGACGTGCTCATCGAAGACGGCCGCATCGCCGCCGTCGGCGAGCGGCTCTCCTCCTCCGGCGCGGAGACTGTCGATGTTGCCGGCCTCGTCGTCGCGCCGGGCTTCATCGACATCCATGTGCACCTGCGCGAGCCGGGCTTCACGCACTGTGAAACCATCGCCACCGGCACGCGCGCCGCAGCCGCGGGCGGCTTCACCACAGTGTGCTGCATGCCGAACACGAACCCGGTGAACGATTCGGCCACGGTCACCACCTACATCGTCGAGAAGGCGCGCCGCGAAGCCGCCGTGCGCGTCTGCCCCATCGGCGCGATCACGAAAGGCAGCGAGGGCGAGGAACTGGCCGCCATCGGATCCATGATCGCCGCCGGCGCCGTGGCCATCAGCGACGACGGGCGCCCGGTGATGAACTCGCGCGTCATGCGCCGCGCCATGGAAACGGCCCGCGCGCTCGACATTCCGGTGATCCAGCACTGCGAGGACCTGAACCTCTCCGCCGGCGGCGACATGCACGAGTGTGCAGACAGCGTGCGCCTCGGCCTGCGCGGCATTCCCGCGGCGGCGGAGGACGTCATGGTGGCGCGAGACATCCTGCTGGCCGAACTCACCGGCGCGCGCTACCATGTGGCGCACATCTCGACGAAAAACGCCGTCGCCATGGTCGCTTTCGCCCGCCGCCGCGGCCTGCCCGTCACCTGCGAGGCCACGCCCCACCACATCGCCCTCGACACGCGCCATATGCGGCCCTACGATTCCAACTACAAGATGAAGCCGCCGCTCCGCGGGCGCGAACACGTCGATGCCGTGATCGAGGGGATTGTTTCCGGCGCTGTCGACTGCCTTGCCACGGACCACGCGCCTCACGCCGGGGATGACAAGATGCAGGAGTTCGAGCGCTGCCCCTTCGGAATTCTCGGCCTCGAGACCGCTCTGGGCGTGGCTCTCGAAGTGCTTGTCCACTCTGGCAGGATTTCGCTGAACCGCCTCATCGCCCTGTTCACCAGCGAACCGGCGCGCATCATCGGCTGGAAGGGGGATCATGCGCGCGGCGCGCTCAAACCCGGCTGGCTCGGCGACGTCACCGTTCTGCACCCCGAATACCCCTGGACATACGACGTCAAGAACTCGCTTTCGAAGAGCGCCAACACGCCCTTCAGCGGACGCACCTTCCGCGGCGGCCCCATCCTTAGCATTGTCGGCGGCGAGATCGTCTGGAAGGCGCCCGCCTTCTGATCCCCTTTCCATCGATGGGGACAGCCTGACACGGGCAGTTCGCAGATTTCGCCAAGGGGACGGAGCCCTCTGACGGTTTCGCAGAACCCGGCATTTCAACCACCGGCCGCGCTTCCGGCCTGCTCGAGCCGTTCGCCAGATGCTTTCTCGAACGACTGCCGCCGCCACTTCCGCCCCAACCGCTCCTCCATCTCCTGGGAAACCTCTCGCTTCCATAAGGACGGCCTGCAAACGTACATCTCCGCAGCAACCGCAGCTCGGACAGATCCTCCGGGCTCATCAGCATCCCCCGCCATGTCTCCGCGCTTCCAAACTCCCGCCAGAATGGTTCGTCCACCAGCCCTGGCCTGTCCTGCGCCAGTTCGAGATGCACCGCCGCGCTCGACCACCCGTATGGCTCGGCCCGTTCCACCAAGCCCGCCCTGACCGGGTTGCGTTCCACATAGGCCAGCGCCCCCCGCAGGTGCGCCGTCTCCAGCGGGCAGCGGAAGAAGCGGCTCTGGAACAGGGGTCCGGTCCTTTTCACACGGGCGTTCAACATCTGCGCGTAGCGGCCGTGGGCCCGGCGCAACAGAACGGCGAGAGAGTCCCCGGCCTCAGGCACAGCGCCCAGCTGGATGTGGTTCGACATCAGGCACCAGGCGAGGATGCGCACGCCGGCCTCATCCTTGTTCGAGGCCAGCAGCTTCAGACAGGCCTTGCGGTCCGAGTCCGTGAAGAAGAGACGCTGGCCGTGGGTGCCGCGCCTGGGTGACGTGATAGGGGACGGCGGGTGCGACGCAGAGGGCATCTGTGGGCGTTCCGGCCAAATCGCGGGTGCGCGGGGCAACAAACAGCGAAATTGCAAAGGCGCTCCGTCCCCTTGGCGAAATCCGCGAACTGCCCGTGTCAGGCTGTCCTCTTCGGGGTCCGTGCCGGTCGTTGCCGGCCGGTGTGCGGTAGCAGGCTTCCGTATGTTTTGCTACTTTGGTGGCGTCATGCACATCCCGGACGGATACCTCTCGCCGGCAGTGCTGGCGCCGCTCGGCGTGGCAAGCCTCGCCGGGGTGGCCTCCGCCGCGCGCCGCGCGGGCCGTACCCTGGAAGAGTCCCGCGTCCCCCTGATGGGCATGGCCGGCGCTTTCGTCTTCGCTGCGCAAATGATCAACTTCCCCGTCGCCGCCGGAGCCAGCGGCCACCTGCTGGGCGGCGCCCTTCTGGCCATCGCCCTCGGCACGGCGCCCGCCATGGTGGTCATGACGGCGATCCTCGCCATCCAGGCGCTCCTGTTCCAGGACGGCGGCGTGCTTGCGCTCGGTGCCAACGTGTTCAACATGGCGCTGGCAGGCGTCGCCGCCGGCGGATGGGCCTGGCAGACCTTCGGCGGCCTGCGCCGCCGCCGCCTCGCCGCCTTCTTCGCCGGCGCGATCAGCGCGTTCGCCGCCGCCTGCCTCGCGCTGGCCGAGCTGACCGCTTCCGGAATCCGGATTCCCGGCCCGGCGTTTGCGCTCGCACTGGGCGTCTTTGCCATTACCGCCCTGTTGGAAGGCGCGATCACCGCCGCCGTCACAACGGCGCTGGAATCGGTCGAACCGGGGCTTCTGGAACGCGCGCACGGCTCTCCGCGCCGGGCCCTCTCCAGCCTCTTGCTGGCCTCGCTCCTGCTGGGCACACTCGGATTCCTCGCCGCATCGTCCCTACCGGACGGCCTGGAGCATCTGGCCGAAGGGATCGGCATCACCGGCCTGGAACGTACTGTCTTTGCATCCCCGATGCCCGATTATGAAGCCGCCTGGCTGCCCTCGGAACGGCTCCGCAAGGCTGGCGCCGGGCTCTTGGGTCTTGCCGCCACGGCCCTGGCTTGCTGGGCGGCCGGCCGCTGGATTTCGCGGTGGCGCAACGCATAGGCCCCTGCCATTTCGCCTTCGACGAATGGAGCCGCGGCCGCTCCTGGCTGCACCGCTTCGACGCCCGCTGGAAGCTCGCTGTCACGATGGCGGCGCTGGTTCTCACCTCTTTCCGTCAAGACTCCTGGATGGCCGCGCCCATCCCGCTGGTGCTGGCCCTCACCGCCCGCTTGCCTGTTCCCGCCCTGCTGCTGCGCGCCGCCGCCGTGCTGCCCTTCTCCGCCGTCTTCGCGCTGCTCGCCTGGCTCACCGGTGACTCCGCCCGCGCCGCCATGCTTCTGTGGAAGCCACTTGTCTCCGCCCTGTGGGCCGTCCTGCTGATGGCCGTCACGCCGCTGGAAACCGTTCTCGCCGCAGCCGCCTGGTTCCGCGCCCCGCGCCTCGTGCTTGAGGTGATGCACTTCATCTGGCGCTACCTTGGCGTTCTTGGCGAGCAGGCACGTCGCATGCGTACCGCCGCCGTGGCGCGCGGAGCGGAGCGCTCCTTCCAGGTCTCCGCCTCAAGCCTCGCTGTCCTGTTCGCCGCCTCCTTCCAGCGGGCNGCCCGCATCCACCGGGCGCATCTGGCCCGCAGCGCCGGGAGGTTGCCATGAGCTGCATCGTCCACGCCCGCGGGCTGCGCTTCTCCTACCAGCCGGGACACGAGGTCCTGCGCGGCATCGACTTCCAACTCCACCGCGGCGAGAGCGTCGCCATCCTCGGCCGCAACGGCTCGGGCAAGACCACCTTCCTTCTTCACCTGAACGGCATCCTCCGCGGCGAGGGCGAACTCCGCGTCTGCGACCTGCCCGCCGCCCCTCCTCACCTTGCGCAGATCCGCTGCAAGATCGGATTCCTTTTCCAGGATCCCGAAGACCAGCTTTTCCGCCCCACCATCCTCGAGGACGTCGCCTTCGGCCCGATGCTCGCCGGACTCTCCCGCGAAAACGCCGAACAGCGCGCCCGGCGCGCCCTCGCCTCTGTCGGTATCGAGGACGGACTCGACCGCGCCCCCTACCGCCTCAGCAGCGGCGAGAAACAGCGCGTCGCCCTCGCCGGCATCCTAGCCGTCGATCCCGAAGTCCTGATCCTCGACGAGCCCACTACCCATCTCGATCCGCCCGCCCGCCGCGCCCTCCTCGAACTGCTGCGCACGCTCCCGCAAGCCCGCCTCATCGCCACCCACGACGCCGCCTTCGCCCGCGCCCTCTGCCCCCGCGCCGCCTTTTTCGATCACGGCCGCATCGCCGCCGACGGCCCCACCGATGAAATCATCCGCCGCTTCGGCTGGGATCTCGACTCTCCACCAGAAACGTCACCGGCCCCTCGTTGACCAGCCTCACCGACATCATCGCCTGGAACACCCCCGTCTCCACCCCGACGCCTTCCTCCCGCGCCGCCTCCACGAACCGCTCGTACAGCCGCCGTGCCTCTTCCGGAGGAGCCGCCTGATCGAAGCTCGGCCGTCTCCCCTTCCGCGTGTCCCCATACAGGGTGAACTGCGACACCACCAGCAGACTCCCGCCGGTGTCTTTCACGCTCAGGTTCATCTTCCCTGCTTCATCCTGGAACACGCGCAATTGGACGATCTTCCGCGCCAGCACCTCGGCGTCCTGTTCCGTGTCACCCCTTCCGACTCCGAGCAGCACCAGCAGTCCGCCACCGATGCGCCCCGCCACACGGCCATCCACCTCCACGCTCGCGCTCGATACCCTCTGGATTACTGCCCTCATCGCCGACGCTTCCAAGGTAGCCGATGCGCTGCAATCCATGCATCGTTCCGGGACCGCCCCCGGCTAGGAGCTTTACCCGATGGAGGCCCGGCGCCGCCTTGCCGATAATCAGAACACGGGCTATGATCTATCGGAGGAGACGTCAAAATTCCGGCGTCAAGAGTGGCTTTCTCCACTTCCACGACAACTCGAACCGCGTTGTCGCGGGACCTGGAGACGGGGACTACATCCACCTGAGGGACGAGTTCGGCAACGAATGGAGAGGGGTGGCCGAACGCCAGCCGGACGACACCATCCGCTATCGCTTCCGTTCTTCGAATGGCGATTTCATCACCGGTGTGTCCGATGGCTATGGCGTAATTCTCCGCGACCAGAAGGGCAACACCTGGCGCGGTTTCGTTGATTGAACCCGCGCCACCCATCTCCTTCTTCTGCCCTCCCGCCCCGCTGCGGACCCGGTCCCGCCGCTCACACCAAAGGTGTGCCCCCTGCCGCACACCCCCGCTTCCACACGCCTCTGCGCCGCCGTGCCGGCAGACTCCGCACGGCCGCGCGTCTACAATAAAAGCGTGCTGCGGCAGCGGGCTGTCATCTGCTTTTCCCTCTTTGCCGCCAGTGTGCTCGCCGCTCCCCCGGCTGGCATTCTCCCGCTGAAAGAAGTCCGCAAAGGAATGCCCTGCACGGGCAGGACCGTTTTTCAGGGCGACAAAATCGAGGAATTCCGCTGCGAAATTCTCGGCGTGCTCGAAAACACCGGCCCGAAGCAGTCCGTGATCCTCGCCCGCCTGAGCGGCGGGCCGCTGGAAGAAACCGGCGTCATGCAGGGCATGAGCGGCAGCCCCGTCTACATCGACGGCAAACTGGTCGGCGCGGTGGCCTACTCGTTCCCCTTCTCGAAGGCGCCCATCGCGGGCATCCGCCCCATCGAGGAGATGATCGATCCCCGCCCGGCCGCACGCGCGCGCCACGCCTCGATGGATCCGTTCGACCTCGCTGCCGCGCTCCCCCTGCGACACGAGATCGAAATGGGCTCCGCTCGCCTTGTCGAAATCTCCACGCCGCTGTGGCTCGGCGGATTCACACGCGGCGTTATTGAGCACTTCGCCTCCCGCCTTCGCGCCGCCGGGCTCGAACCCATGCAAGGCGCGGGCGGCGGCCGCGCACAGCAGCCCGCTGGGCAGCCGCGCCCCCTGCAGCCGGGCGAGATGATCAGCGTGCAGCTGATGACAGGCGACATGAGCGTCGGGGCCGACGGCACCGTCACCCACGTGGACGGCCGCCGCGTCTACGCCTTCGGGCACCGCTTCCTCGGCGCCGGCCAGACAGAAATGCCCTTCGCCCGCGCCGAAGTGCTCGCCCTGCTGCCCAGCCTGAACACGTCGTTCAAGATCTCCAACGCGCGGGAATGGCTCGGCTCGGTCACTTCGGATACCTCCACCGCCATCGCCGGCGAACTGAACCGCAAGGCGCGCATGCTCCCCGTCCGCATCCGCGTCTCCGGCACGGGCGGGGCGCCGGCTTCGCGCGCTTACCAGATGGAGATGGTCGACGACCGCCTGCTGGCGCCGATACTGGTGCAGATGGCCGTGTTTTCCGCGCTGGAAGCCACCGAGCGCACCGCCGGCATCTCCACCATCACCCTGCGTGGCAAAATGCTTCTCCGCCAGGGCGAGCCGCTGCCCCTGTCCAATATGTTCGCCGCCGAACTCGGCGCCCCCAACCTCGTCTCCGCCGCCGTGGCTGCGCCCGTGGCTGCACTTCTGCAAAGCGGCTTCGATTCGCTCCGCCTCGCCGGACTCGAAATCGATCTCGAGGTTTCGGGCGAAAAGCGCCAGGTGCAGCTCGACGGCGTATGGAGTTCGAAGCGTACCGTCCGCCCGGGAGAGCCGGTCGAGATCACCGCCCTGTTTCTTGGCGAAAGCGGCGTGGAGTTGACCCGCAAGGCCACCTATCACGTCCCCGTCGGCGCACCCGCCGGTCCGCTCTACTTCACTGTCACCGACGGCCCTTCGGCCAACCTCGCCGAGTTCCGCCAGTTCCTGCTCACGCCTCCGCGCTCGCCGGAGCAGCTCCGCGCTTTCCTCACGCGGCTCCATCCGAACGACAGGCCCTATCTGCGCGTTTGGCGCTCCTCGCCCACGCTTCAGGTGCAGGGCGAGAACCTCCCGCTGCTGCCGCCCTCGGCCGGCGCCGCCCTCTTGCAGAGCGCTTCGCAGCAGCCGAATTCCCTCGTTGCCGAGATCCGCATGGATTCCGCGCCATACCTGTTCTCCGGGTCCCGCACGATTCAGGTGGAAGTGAAAGAATGAAACCTTCTCGCCTTTCGCCCGCCTTGGCCTGCCTGGCCGCNTGGCTGTGTTTCGCGGGCAGCTCCAGCGTCTGGGAAAGCAACACTTACAGCGACTTCCTCAAAGGGCGCTTCCTCGGCGTCTCGCTCACGCGCGACGGACGGCTGACGCTGTCGCCGCGCCTGGAAACGGCCGCGGAGACCGGCGAAGCCGGCGTCTGGAGCCTGGCCGCCGCCCCCGATGGCGCCGTCTACTTCTCTACCGGCCACCGCGGCCGGGTTTACCGTTGGAAGGCCGGCGAGAAGCCGGCCCTGCTCTGGTCCGCCCCGCAGCCGGAGGTCTTCGCACTCGCTCTTGACGCCCGGGGTGCGCTCTACGCGGGCTCGTCCCCCGACGGCAAGGTCTGGAAGTTCGAAGGCGGAAAGGCGTCCGAGTTCTTCGATCCCGGCGAGAAGTACATCTGGGCCCTGGCCGCCGCCAGCGACGGTTCGCTCTTCGTCGGCACCGGCCAGAACGGGCGCGTCTGGCGGGTCACCGCTGCCGGCCAAGGCGAGATCTGGTACGAAACCGGCCAGACCCATGTGACCTCGCTTGCCTTCGATCCGAAAGGGCGCCTCCTGGCCGGCACCGAGCCCAACGGCATCCTCTACCGCATCGAGGGCAAGGGCCGCGCCTTTGTCCTGTACGACTCCAGCCTGCCCGAGATCCGCTCCATCGTCCCGGCCCCGGACGGCTCTATCTATGTTGCCGCCATGGGCGGCGCCTTCACCCGGCGCCAGGCACAGGCCGCCGGCACCGCCGCCTCACAACAACCCGCCGGCATGGTCACCACCACGATCACCGTCTCAGCCGACGCCGACGCTGCCGCCCAGCGCGGCATCGACCTCCAGCCCAAGCCCGAGCCGCCCAAGCCCCCCGCACCCGCCCCGGAGACTCCTCCGCCCACGCCCTCTGTCGATCTCAGCGCCGAAAAATCCGCTCTGTACCGCATCCATCCCGACAACCTCGCCGAAATCCTGTGGTCCAGCAAGGAAGAGAACGTCTACGACCTCGTCGTTCGCAGCGCGGAACTCTATTTCTCCACCGATCAGAGCGGGCGCATCTACCGCCTCTCGCCGGATCTGAAGGCCGCGCTGCTCGTGGAAACCCGCGAAGGCGAAACCACGCGTCTCGCCGACGCCGCCGGCTCGCTGCTCGCCGCCACCAGCAACCAGGGCAAGCTCTACCGCCTCAACGGCGCCGACGTTCAGACCGGCATCTACGAATCCCCCGTCCATGACGCCGGCAACGCCGCCCGGTGGGGCCGCCTCGAATGGCGCGCCGAAACCGGCGCCGGAAAGCTCAGCTTCCGCACGCGCTCCGGCAATTCCGCCCGCCCCGACACGACCTGGAGCGAATGGTCCGAGCCCATTGCCGACCCGGCGCGCAACGCCATCTCCAGCCCCAACGCCCGATTCATCCAGTGGCGCGTCGAGATCACGCCCGGCAAGGGACCCGCACCCGTCATCGACTCGGTGGCCATCAGTTACCAGCCGCAAAACGGCCGCCCCGTGGTGCGCAGCGTCCAGGTGTCTCCGCAATGGGCCGCTGCCCAGGCCAAGCCCGCCGCGCCGGCCCAGCAGTCTTCGGTCGCCTACAGCATCACGGTCACCGATACCGGCGATGCGGGCCAGTCCACCAGCAGCGGCACCCCTACCCAGACCGTGGCCCGCACAGGCATGCAGCAGCTCTACATCTCCTGGCAGGCGGACGACCCCGACGGCGATGCGCTGATTTACAGCCTCTATTACCGCGGCGAGGATGAGCGCGAGTGGAAGCTGCTGAAGGCCGACATCAAGGAAAACACCTTCCAGCAGGACGGCGAGGTCTTCGCCGACGGCCGCTACTTCTTCCGCGTCGTGGCCTCCGACCGGCTTGCTAACAGCCCGCAGGCGGCGCGCGAATCCGACCTCGTCAGCCCGCCGGTGCTGATCGACCAGACGCCTCCGCGAGTCCGCATCCTGGAACCCAGGCGCCAGGGCGCCGAGTGGCTCCTCGAGATCCGCGCCGAGGACTCCGCCTCGCCCATCCGCCGCGCCGAGTGTTCCGTGAACGCCGGCCCGTGGACCGTCCTCGAAGCCGCCGACGGCATCACCGACAGCCGCGAGGAGTCCTTCTCCCTGCGCCTGCCCGCCGAGGGAGGCGAACGCAGCGTCGTCGTTCGCGCCTTCGACGCCGCCGGCAACCCGGGGCTCGCCCGCATCGTCCTGCGCTGAAGCGCCCGCTTTGTGACTCCGGTCATGGAACCGGACACCGCTCTCCTTTACTCTGCGGATTGAGGAGAGCGATTTGAGCGAGATCATCGACAACCGCGCCGAGCGCGTCCGCCAGCTGAAAAGCATCATCCGCAGCCTTCACGAAGGCGCCCCGCCCGATGCCGTGAGGGACCGGCTCCGCACCATCGTCCGCGAAACCGACTACTCCGAGATCGTCGCCATGGAGCAGGAGCTGATGGCCGACGGCATGCCCGCCGAAGAGATCATGTCCATGTGCGACCTGCACTCGCAGCTCACCCGCGAGGTCCTGGTCCAGCTGCCCGCGCGCCCCGTCCCTCCCGGCCATCCTGCCGACACCATGCGGCTCGAAAACCAGGCCCTGCGGCAGACGCTCGGCCGCATGCGCCAGGCGATGCAGTCGATCCTGGCGCTGGACAACGGAGAGGGGCTCGAGCCTCTGCTGCTCGCCTGGCGCCAGTGCGCCAACGAACTCATGGATGTCGACAAGCACTACCAGCGCAAGGAACACCTCTTCTTCTCGCGGCTGGAAAGCCACGGCATCACCGGCCCTTCCAAGGTGATGTGGGGCAAGGACGACGAAGTCCGCGCCATGCTGAAAAGCCTCCAGCAGACACTCGCCGTACGCGATGCCTGCCTCGAGGACTGGCAGCTCGCCGCCCGCACCGCCGGCGAAAGCGCCGCCGCCGCCATCGAGGAGATGATCTACAAGGAGGAGAACATCCTCTTGCCGATGTGCCAGGACGTCTTCACCGAGGACGACTGGGCGCAGATCTGGGCCGATTCGCCCCGCTATGGCTGGTGCCTCGTCGCCCCGCGCGAAGGCTACCAGCCCCCGGAGAGCGTGCTGCGCGAGGGGCTGAAACTCGCCGGCGCCGACGCCGTCCAGCTGCCCACCGGCAGCCTCACTCTCGAACAGCTCCTCGCCATTTTCCGCACTCTGCCCGTCGATCTCACCTTCGTGGACGCCGGCGACCGCGTGGCCTTTTACAGCGAAGGGCCGGACCGCATCTTCGCCCGCTCCCGCGCCATCCTCGGCCGGAAGGTGCAGCACTGCCACCCGCCGCGCAGCGTTCACATCGTCGACCAGATCCTTGAGGATTTCCGCTCCGGGTGCCATAGCGTGGCCGAGTTCTGGATCCCCTTCCAAGGCCGCTTCGTCTACATCCGCTACTTCGCCGTCCGCGGCGAAAGCGGCCAGTACCTCGGCACGCTCGAAGTCACCCAGGACGTCGCCCGCATCCGCGCGCTCGAAGGCGAGCGCCGTCTGCTTCAGTACGACGAACCATCCCCCGCAGGAGTCGCCCGATGACGACGAGCATCCAGCCCGACACGCGCCTCTCCGTGATTCTTGAGGCGTACCCCGAACTCGAACGGCGCCTCATGACCGCGCTGCCCCCGCTGGCCGCGGTCCGAAGCGAGGTCATGCGCCGCAGTCTCCTGGAAGGCACCACGCTGGAGCGCGCCGCGCGGCTCGCCGGACTGCCCGTGGCCGAGTTCGTCGCCACCGTGCGCGCGTGGGCCGGCGTGGATCCCGAAGAGGCCGCTTGCGGCCACGGCGGCCATACGCCTCTCCCGCCCTCGCCGCGCCCCCGGTGGGCGGCGGAGTTTACGCCGCAATTCCGCATCGACGCCGACGAGATGCTCGCCACGGGCGTCCACCCGGCCGCGAAGGTCAAACAGTGCGCCTCTGCGCTCGCCCCGGGCCAGATGGTCGTGCTCGCCGCCAGCTTCTGCCCTTCGCCTCTCATCCAGATGATGCGCGCTTCGGGCTTTGAAGCCTGGACCGGCGAAACCTCGTCCGGCCGCTGGGAATCCTGCTTCTGCCGCAAGCAGGACGCCGAAGGGCTCACAAACTCTTGAGCCACTGATGCACTCCGGCCGGGTCGCCGGCCGAGCACATCAGCGATCCCGGCACCACGCCCTGCGCCCCGGACGCCCGCAGCAGCGGGACCGTCTCCTGCCGGATGCCGCCGTCGGCCATCAGCAGGGTCTTCGTCCCCTCCAGATAAGCCGCAGCCGCCGCCATGCGGTCGCAGGCGCGCTCGTCCAGCCCGCATCCCTTCACGCCCGATGGCGTGCCCATCAGGATCACATGATCCACCCGCTGCCGGAAGCCGCGCACCTGCTCCACCGGCGTCTCCAGCTCCAGGGAGACGCCCGCTTTCAGCCCCCGCTCCCGCGCCCAATCGGCCACCTGCCACACCCGTTTGCCCGCCTCCAGCGGCGCCGTGATCCAGTCCGCCCCGGCTTCGGCGAACAACGGCGCCAGATCCATTGGGCGCGTGGCGAAGAGATGCACGTGCAGGGGCTTGGCCGTGATCTCGCGGATGCGCGCCACAAGGTCGGGAAAGAACAGCAGACTCCGCACGAAGTGCCCGTCGGCGGCGTCCAGGTGGAACGAATCGGCGAACGGCTCCAGCCGCCGGATGTCACGCTCCAGGTTGGCCAGGTCAGCCGACCACAGGCTCACGTCCAGCCACAGCGGCTCAGGCAGGCCTCGCCAGGTCATTGCCGGCCTCCCGGCCGCCGGCCGGTTCCGCGCTCGCGTTGTTGGAAGTGGATCGCAACCTGCATGCTATCTTGAGGATAAGCAATGATCCGGCACTCACGTTTCCCCCTGTTTTTCCTGGCCCTCGCCTGCCTCTGTCCGGCTTTGGGCCAGACCGCACCAGCTGAGGAGGATCCCGTCGTTTTTGTCCTCGAAGGCAAGCCGTGGCGCAAGAGCGAGTGGGAGGCGATGATCCGCGCCCTTCCGCCCGAGGTGGGCCAAAACTTCCAGCTCAATCGGGAGGCCTTCCTCAAGCAGTACGCACTGGTTTTGCGCCTCGCACAACTGGCCGAAAAGGATGGCGTGCCGGCCAGGGAGCCCCACCGGACGCGTCTCGAATACAACCGCCTGGTCTACCTGGCGCAGGCAGAGACGGAGGTGGCGGCCATGAAGATCCGCGTCACGAGCGAAGAGCAGCAGAAGTACTTCGACAATCACAAGGACGACTGGGCCCGCGCCCAGGTCAAAGTGATCTACATCAGCTTCAACGACAACCCGCTGCCTGCCGCCGGTCCCAAGGCCAAACGGCCCCGCACGAGCGCCGAGGCCGAAAAGCTGGCCCGCGACGTCACGGCCCGCGCCCGCGCCGGCGCTGACTTCGCCGAACTGGCCCGCAAGTTCTCCGATGACGAGGAGACGCGCGCCAAGGGCGGCGACTACCGTCCCCTCAAGCCCAACGACTCCAATCTCCCGCCCGCCATCCGCACCGCCGTCTTCTCCTTGCGTCCCGGCCAGGTTTCTGATCCCGTGCGGCAAACCGGAGGATTCTGGATCTTCCGGCTCACGGACTTTGTGACGCCGTCCTTCGAGGAGGTTCGCAGCGAGGTCTACCAGGCTGTGCGGGAGGCGAAGTTCAAAGAATGGATCGAAGGCGTGCAGAAGAGCCTCCAGATCGACGTGAAGGATCCACAGTACATCCCGAGCAGCTCGCCGAAGCAATAGGCTTGTCTTGCCCGTTG
>JGI24187J35170_1000612_pt1 | contig 16179 bp, 10 predicted proteins | sample YNPBryBLVA2012_FD_35170 | JGI IMG/M metagenome (IMG submission 35170)
GCAAGGCCATACCCCTAGATCGGCGGAAGAAACCCCAAAAGCGAGGCGCGGGCGGCCTGGGCCGCCCCCGCCGACTCGCCTCGTGGGCGCTGATCAGTCCGCCGGAGCGACCTTGACCTGGTACTCCTTGCCGTTGAACGTGATGGCGTACTGCAGCTCCCGCGTCAGGACGCCCATGTTCTCGTCTCCCGGCTGCGGCTGAGCCTTGGGCTTTTTGTTCGGGTCGGAGGCCACCGACTTCGGACCCTGCGCCCGCTCCTGGAAGAACTTTGGAGCGACCTGCGGAAACATCGCGTAGGTCAGCACGTCCTCGTCCGAACCGTTGTTGCCCTCCAGCTTCAGGGTCTCCTCGCGGAGCTTGTCCCACTCGTTCGGGATCAGGTCGGCCGGGCGGCAGGTGATCGGCGGCTTCTGCCCCTTGTAGTGCTCGATGGCCCGCTGTACGACCTCCGGGTTCTTCTCGGCGATCGACGCGCCGTAGTAGCCGAGCATCAGGTCGGCGAACTCGCCGGTCATCACCTTGTAGTCGCCCATCAGCACGTTGAACACCGCCTGCGTGCCGACGATCTGGCTCGTGGGAGTCACCAAGGGCGGATAGCCGGCGTCCTTCTTCACCCGCGGCACCTCCGCCAGCACGGCGTCCATCTTGTCCTCGTGGCCCTGCTGCCGAAGCTGGCTCTCCATGTTGCTGAGCATGCCGCCGGGAATCTGGCTCTTGAAGATCTCCGTCTCCACGTCGAAGTTGGACTGGAATTCCCAGTACTTCTTCCGAACATCCTTGAAGTAGCGCTTGACCTTCAGAACGCGATCGATGTCCACCCTCGTCGTGTAGCCGGTGCCTTCCAGCATCTCCACCAGCGCCTCCGTCGGGTTGTGGCCAGGGCCCAGGCTCANGCTGCTCACGGCCGTGTCCACGATGTCGCACCCGGCCTCGATGGCCTTCATCAGACTCACCAGCGTGACGCCGGTGGTGGCGTGGACGTGCACGTGCACCTTCACTTGCTCGCCGTACGTGTCCTTGATGCCCTTGACGATGTCATAGGCTGGCTGCGGCTTCAGAAGGGCCGCCATGTCCTTCAGGCAGATCGAATCCGCCCCCATGTCGAGCAGCTGGCCCGCCATCCGAACGAAGCCCTCCACGGTGTGGGCGGGCGAGATCGTGTAGCAGATCGTGCCCTGTGCGTGCTTGCCGTTGTCCTTCACGGCCTTCATCGCCACTTCGAGGTTGCGCGGATCGTTCATGGCGTCGAACACGCGGAACACGTCCATGCCGTTCTCCGCGGCCTTGTCGACGAACTTGCGGACCACGTCGTCGGCGTAGTGCCGGTAGCCGAGCAGGTTCTGTCCCCGAAGAAGCATCTGCAGCGGCGTCTTCGGCATCATCTTCTTGAAGGTCCGCAGGCGCTCCCACGGATCCTCGTTCAGAAACCGGATGCAGGAGTCGTACGTCGCTCCGCCCCAGCACTCTAGCGACCAGTAGCCGGCGTTGTCGAGGTCCTCGCAGACCGGCAGCATGTCCTCGAGCGCCATGCGGGTTGCAATCAGGCTCTGGTGGGCGTCGCGCAACGCCAATTCGGTGACTTCGACCAATCGCGCCATGACCAAACTCCTCGATCCACCAGGCTTCGTGCCCTCGGATTCTGAGAACGAGTCTACCCAGCCGGCCGCTTCCTCCGCTGGCGACCCCTCCGCCTCCTCCTGCCGCACGAAACTGCCAACATTACGGTGAGGCGCACCGCATGCCAAGGCCACTCGTGTTCGGAAACGGCAATTTGCTGATCGGTATCGACGAGCGATACTGCGTCAGAGACCTCTTTTATCCCCATGTCGGCCTCTACAACCACCTCAGCGGGCACCGGCTGGGCTTCGGCGTCTGGGTCGACGGCCGCTTCGCCTGGTCCGAAGGAGAGGGTTGGACCCGGAAGCTCGGATATCGCAAGGACACCCTCGTCGGCGACACGGCGCTGACGAACGAGGCCTTGGGCGTCTCCCTGCGCATCGTCGAGTCCGTCCTGCCCCGCAGCGACGACTTCCTTCGCCGGATCGAGGTGCGCAACCTGAAGCCCGCCAAGGCCGAGGTGCGCCTCTTCTTCACCCACGACCTGCGCATCAACGAGAGCGACATCGGAGACACGGCGTTCTACAACCCGTTCCTGGACGGGATCGTCCACTACAAAGGCCAGGTCTATCTCCTGTTCGGCGGAACGACCTCCAAGAGCGGCCTCTTCCAATACGCCACCGGCATCAAGGGATTCGGGGGCTTGGAGGGCACNTGGCGGGACGCCGAGGACGGCACCCTGTCCATGAACCCGATCAGCCAAGGTTCCGTGGACTCGACCATCTGCCTCCGCCTGGTGGTGGAGCCCGGCCATACCGCCGCCGCCTACTACTGGGCGCTTTGCGCTCAGAACTTGGAGCAGGTCGCCCAATCCCACCGCAGGCTGCTCGAGGCGGGATTGGAGGAGTCTCTGGACGAGGCCGAGCGGTTCTGGCGCGCCTACTCCTCGCGGCCCCGCGCGAGGCTCGCGGACCTCGCCGAGGACCTGCAGGACCTGGCAACCCGAGGGCTCCTGACCATCCGCACCCAGACCGACAACGGCGGGGCCATCCTGGCCGCGAACGACTCGGACATCATGAAGACGAACCGAGCGAACTACAGCTTCGTGTGGCCTCGCGACGGAGCCTTCGTGTCCGCCGTCTACGACGAGCTGGGCTTCCACCAACCCTCCCGCCGGTTCTTCGAGTTCTGCCGCCGCATCCTGCCCCGCGATCGGCCCGCCTGGCTGCAGAAGTACATGGCTGACGGCTCTCTGGGCGCCTCCTGGCACCCGTGGATCGTGGACGGTCGACCCGAGATGCCCTTTCAGGAGGACGAGACCGCTTTGACGCTCCACGCGCTGTGGAGGCACTTCGACTCCTGCGGCGACCTCGAGTTCCTCGACGATCTCTTCGAGCCGATGGTCCTGCCAACCGCGGAGTTCCTCGACCGATTCCGCGACCCGGGAACCGGCCTTCCCCTACCGAGCTACGACCTCTGGGAGGAGCGCCGAGGCATCCACACTTTCACGGTGGCCTCGGTCGTCGCGGGCCTCCGCGCTGCCGCCAACATCTGCCGGGCCTTGGGGAGCAGCCACGCGGACCGGTTCGACGAGGCCGCGGAGCACACCCGCTCGGCCCTCGTGGAGCGCCTGTTCGACGCCGACCGAGGCGTGTTCCACCGCAGGCTCGCCGTCGAGCCCAGCGGAGAGCTGACGCCCGACTCCACGATCGACTCCTCCGTGCTGCACACCGTGCTCCTCGGGGCCATCGACCCGCTCTCCGAGCAGGCGCAGGCCACCATCCGTGCCGTCCGTGAGCGTCTCTGGGTGCGCACCGAGATCGGCGGCCTGGCCCGGTACGACGGCGACTACTACTTCCGCGTGCTGAACGACCAGCCGGGCAACCCTTGGATCATCTGCACCCTGTGGCTGGCCCAGGCGCTGTGCCTGGCCGCGCGCCGGCCCGAGGACCTGGAAGAGCCCCTGCGCCTGCTGCGCTGGACCATCGATCGCTCCCGACCGACCGGCATCCTGCCGGAGCAAGTACACCCCGTCACCGGAGAGCCGCTCAGCGTCAGCCCGCTCACGTGGTCGCACGCCGAGGCCGTCGCGACGGTCTTCGCCTACGCCCGGAAGCTCCACGAGCTGACGCAGGCCGGCTGACCCCCGCTACTCGTGCCGCAGCGCCACGATGGGGTCCAGCTTGGCAGCATTGAGGGCCGGATAGAGGCCGAAGACCATGCCGATGAGCGCGGAGAAGGCAGCGGCCAGTATCGCCGAAAGCAGCGGGAACGGGGTGGCCAGGCCGTCCTCGTTGGGCCACTGGTAGAACACCGTCGCCAGGTTGACGATGTTCCCCAGAGACCAGGCGATGAACATCCCGATCAGGCCCCCAACCAGACTCAGCGTCCCCGCCTCCACGAGGAACTGGGTCAGCAGCGCCACCTTGGTGGCGCCGACGGCCTTCCTCAGGCCGATCTCGCGCGTCCGCTCCGTCACGGACACCAGCATGATGTTCATGATGCCGATGCCCCCGACCAGCAGCGACAGCGCCGCGATGGCCGCCAGGATCGCCCCAGCGACGCCGATCACCTGCTGGAACACCTTGAGGATGCTCTCGTTCGAGTCCACGCGGTAGATCGGCTTGTTGTTCGACTTGGCCATCAAGATCTGCCAGACCTCCTCGACGGCCTCGGCCACCGGTGCACCCGGCTTCGCACGCATGAGAATCAGGTCGAGGTTCTTGCCGCCGATCCACTTCTTCTGCGCCGTGCTGAGCGGCAGCACCAGCGTCTTGGGGTTGTCCGGCCCGAAGCTGGCCTTCGGTTTGGCCGAGACTCCGACAACCTCCAGCGTGATTCCCGGCAGCTGGACGAGCTTGCCCAGCGCGGACTGGCTGGGAAAGAGTCGGGCTTTGACGTCCTCGCTGATCACGCACACGTTCGCCATCGTGCGCTGGTCCTCGTCGTTGAACCAGCGACCCTCCTTCAGCTCGATCCGCTCGATCTCCGCGTGCCCGCGGCCCACGGCCCGCACGGCCACGCCCTTCAGCTCCTGATCACCTGAGCGGACGGTCTGGCTGCCGGCCTCCTTCATGCCCGATGCCAGCTCGATCTTGTCCGTCCGGGCGAGGATGAAGTCGATATCGTCCAGCGTCAGCCCCTCGGTGGCCCCGAGCGTCTGGCCGCGCCTCATCCGCGTGAACGGATCGAAGAACACGAAGATCGTGTCGGAACCCAAACTCGCGAACTGGCCGCTGATGAACGCCTTGAAGCCGGTGGAGATCATCACGATCATCGTCACGCTCATCACGCCGATGATCACGCCCAGCATCGTCAGGGCCGCGCGCAGCTTGTTGCGCTGCAGCATCTCCAGCGCGATCAAAAAGGACTGGAGAATGATCATTCCTGACCTTCTTCCGGACCCGTCATGATCGCGCCCTGGCGCTTCGGACCGTTGAAGGGGGGCTTCTCCAGCGGCGTCCGCTCCTCTACGCCGCTCAGGATCTCCACGAACGCGCCGGTGGAAGCGCCGGTCTGCACCCTCCGCTTCTCGGCCTTCACCCCGGGCCCCTTGCCGGCGACCATCACGAACGAGCCCTGCTCATCCTTGCCCACGTACTCGATCGGAACCCGCAGCGCACCCTTCTTCCTTAGGACGATCATCGTGCACTTCGCCGACATCCCGGACTTCAGCGACGGGTCGCTGCCCGAAATCTCCACCTCCACGCTGTACTTGACGACCGCTTCCCCGGCTCCCTGCGCCTGGCCCAGCGTCGCCGAGGCCATCGCCGTGCTGGACGGGGCGATCTTCGAGACCCGCCCTCGGAAGAGCTTGCCCGGCAGCGCGTCCACCGAAACCTCCGCCGGCATTCCCAGGCGCAGCCGAGCCACGTCGATCTCGTTGATCGCGAGCTTCACCCGCATCCGCGTGCGGTCCTCGATCCGTACGATCGGCGTTCCCGAGCTGAACGAGCTGAGGCTGGCCACCAGCTCTCCCTCCTGAATGAGCTTCTGAGTCACGACGCCCGAGATTGGCGCTCGGATCTCCGTCTCGCCGAGCTGACGGAGGCTGTCGTTGAGGGTCGACTGAACCTGGTCCACCGACGCCCGGTTCTGGTTCAGGCTCTGCTCCAGGGCGTCGACGTCGCGGAGACCGGCCCTCGCCGACTCCAGCGCGGCCAGCGCCGACTCGTACTCCTTGCGCTTCACCTCGTCCGCGATCCGGTTCGCCTTGGCCCTCTCTAGCTCGGCCCGCGACCGCAGGATGTCCTGGTCGACCCTCTCCAGCTCGAGCTTCTGGTCGCGGTCCAGCCGGTCCAGCGTCTCGCGGGCCGACCGCATGCGCGCCCTGGCCAGCTCCAGGGCGAGCTTCGCGTTGTCCAGCGCCTTCTGCGGAGCGTAGCCCTTCGCCACGAGGCCCTGCTGCCGCTCGAACTCCCGCGTGGCGTTCTCCAAGTTGGCCTCCGCCTCCGCGACGGCCGTTTCGGCCGCCGTGCGTTGGTTCGGGTGGGCGGTCGCCACGAGCCTCTGCCGCTCCTTCAGGGCCGAGGCGAGCGCGGCCTCGGCCTGCTCTACCGCCGTGCGCGTCAGAACGGGCTGAACACCCAACTCCTTCTCGATCTGCGCCACGCGCGCTTCGGCCTGCCTCAATGCGGCCGTCGCGGTCTTCCTGCGCTGCTCCAGCTCGATCCTGGTTCGTGCCACGCCGCTCTGGGCTCCCCGCAGTTGCGCCCGGTCCATCTCCACACGGAACTCGGTCTCCTTAGGGTCGATCAGGGCGATCAGCTGCCCGGCCGATACCGTGTCCCCCTCGTCCACGAACAGCCTCGCCAGCCTTCCCGCCACGCGGCTCTTCACCTCGACGGACTTGACGGCGTCGNCGGTGCCGGTCTCCACCACCTTCACCTCCAGGTCTCCGCGCTCCNCCCGAACGGCCTTGGTCTGGCCCGGCTTCTTCTGGGNGGCCAGATACAGCTTGACTCCGTAGCCTCCGAACGCGCAAAGCAGCACCACAAGAACGAATCCGAACACAAGCACCTTTCGGAGAACAGCCGCGGAGTCTCTCCGCGAAAGCAGATCGGCGGACATGTCTCCATCATGCATCCTCCGGTTTCGAGCCGTCAACAAGGCGGGCGAAAGTCACAAGCTCGCGCAGGCCGCGTGGGTCCACCCCGGTGCATTGCGCGCGAAAAGGCGGTATAATGCCCGCTTGGCTGAGTCCGAGGTTTCCTCGGGCAGGCTAGACCTTTGGAAAGCTCCACGCATGGCGACATACCGAGGAAGAAAGACGGACATCTGCCGGATCGTCGGCTTCAACATTTGGGGCAAGAGCAAGTACCCCAAGCCCAACCGGATGTTCCCTCCGGGCCAGCACGGGCCGAACAAGCAGCAGCCGCGGCGCTCGGAGTACGCCGAGCAGCTGCTCGCCAAGCAGGTCATCCGCCGCTACTACAACGTTCTCGAGCGGCAGTTCCGCAACACCTTCGACAAGGCCGCCAACATGCACGGAGACACCGGTCTGAACTTCCTCCGGTTGCTGGAGCTCCGGCTTGCGACGATCGTGTGGCGCCTCGGCTACGCTCGGAGCATCTTCCANGCCCGCCAGATGGTGAGTCACGGTCACATCACGGTCAACGGCAAGGTCGTGGACATCCCGAGCTACACGGTCAAGGTCGGAGACACCATCGCGGTCCGAGACCGGGAGTCGAGCCGGGACCTCGCTCGCAACAACCACTATGAGGCCGCGGCCGTCCCACCGTACCTCGACGTGAACCTCCACGAGATGTGGGGCCGCGTGGTGGCTCTGCCGGAGCGCGAGGATCTCCCCAGCTTCTTCGAGATCCAGAAGGTCGTCGAGTTCTACGCCCGCTGATCGTTCGGCGGCAGGCAACGAGGGCGCGCGGTGTCCCGATGGGCCGCGCGCCCTTCGCCATTTGTCAGGTCTGGGTGGCGGCCTTCAGCTCCGCGACGAGAGCCGAAAGGGAGGAAGCCCAGTCCGTCTCTTCCTGACTCCGATGCAGGTGCTCCACCAGCCGGCTGCCGACGATCGCGCCGTCGGCGAACGAACAGATCTCCCGAACGTGGCTCGCCCTCGAGACCCCGAACCCCACGCAGATCGGGGTGTCGGTCCTCGCCCTCAGTTCCGCCGCGAGGCGCCGCGCCTCCTCGGGAACCTCGTCCCTCGCTCCGGTCACGCCCGTTCGCGAGACCGCATAGAGGAACCCCGTGCTCCTCGCCGCGATGCGGTCCAGGCGGCTTGAGTCGCTCGTCGGCGCTGCCAGCAGCACGTTCGCCAGGCCCGCTTCCTCGCTGGCCTCGAACCACTCCTGCATCTCCTCCGGAATCAGGTCGCACACAATGGTCCCGCAGACACCGGCATCGGCCGCCCTCGCAGCGAACTCCCTCGGACCAAGCCGCAGGATCGTGTTCCAGTAGCCCATCAGCACGATCGGCGTCTCCGTGCGGCGACGCGACAGAGTCTCGAGGATCGCGACCGGGGTCGTCCCTCTCTGCAAGGCCCGGAAGCTGCTCGCCTGAATGGCCGGCCCGTCGGCGATCGGGTCGCTGAACGGCACCCCGACCTCGATCACGTCCGCGCCGCCTGTTTCGAGCGCTTCGAGCACTGCCGGCAACCGCTCCAGGCTCGGGTCGCCCGCCGTGACGAACGCAACCAAGGCCCCCTCGCCCTTTGACCGCAGGTCGGCGAACGCCCGTTCCAACCGCTCTCGGCCCGTCATGCGCCAGCCACCCCCCGAAGCGCCGCGCACAGCCGCTCGAACGCACCTTCCTCGTCCAAACTCATCGTCGCCTCCCGGATTCGCTCGACTCGCTCAGACCCCAGGACCGGCTCGGCCAGCTCGCGGAATTTCGCCGCCACCTGCTCCTCGCTCATCGGGTTCAAAGCGTGACCGAGCGGCGCGTCCACGCGTTCCACGAACTCTCGGCCGCCGACGAGCCGCACCACCACCCGGTTGGGAATGCCCCGCTTCGGATACAGAGCGTCCAGCTCGGCGTCCACCCGCACCCGAACCCTCTCCATGACGCCCTGCACCGCCGACCGCCGCCACGACTCCTCGATAGCTCTGCAGCGTCGGCGGTCCGAGGACGAGCGTCTGCGCCACCAGATACGGCAAGGAGTGGTCCGCCGTCTCCCTGGTCGTCGGCCGCCACTTGCTGGCGTCGCCTCCGATGATCTGCTCGGCGGCGGAGAACGTTTCCACCAGCACCGCGTCGACGTCGCCCGGATGGAACCTGCCGCCGTGCCGGCGAACGATCCGCTCGCAGGCCTCGATGGCGCTCTGCGCGTGGTACTCGGCGGGATAACGCTTGATGTACGCATCGTGCACCCGCCTGGCCACGCCGTCGCGAAGCCCCCGAGGCTCGAAGTGCGCCCCGGCCACCACCTCGCAGAACCCCATCGGACCCTCGAAGGCCTCCTCAGGGCCGGTCAACCCGGCCTCCGCGGCCTCGCAGGCCTGCACGGCGTTCCGAGCGGCGTGCGCGAACGCGCACCCTTTCCACGCCGAAAGAGCCCCCGCCCGCGTCTGGCGCAGCACAGGGCTCGTCACGATCGCGATCGACAGAGCGTGGCGGAGTCTGTCCGCATCCAGCCCGAACAGCTTGCCGCACCCGGCGGCCACGGAGAACGAGCCGTACGTGGGGTGATCCCAGCCCTTGTCGCGCAGGACCATGCCGTCGCACAGCGCGCACTGAACGTCGTAGGCCACCGCCGCCGCGGCCAGCAGCTCCCGCCCGCCCCGACCGCGCGCCTCCGCGGCGGCGAGCAACGCCGCGAGGTTGTCGCTCGGATGGGCAGGCTCCAAGGAGAGATACGTATCGTTGAAGTCCAGCGACCGGACCGCCACCCCGTTGGCGAACGCCGCTCCGCCCACGGTCGAGGAGCGGCCTCTCAGCCACACCGTCGCTGCGCCAGCCTCCGGCACGCACGCCGCCGCGGCTGACACCGCCTCCTCGTCGTTGGCCGCGATCGCGCACCCCAAGGAATCCAGCAGGTGCAGCTTCAGCCGGTGAACCGTCTCTCGGGCAAGCCCTTCGAACGTGACCGAGAGCGCATAGGCAGCAAGACGCGAGGCGAGGTCGTTCACGGCTTCGTCCCCGGCCTCTGAAACTTGGGTCCCAGCATCTGGTCCCACTTCTTCCTCTGAGCCGGCGTCAGGACCGCCAGCGAGTCCCGCTCAGTCTCCTTGCTCCAAGCCTGGATCTGCCTCTGGTCCGCGGCGGCGAAGGACTTGATCTCCGCCTGGATGCGCTGGTTGTAGTCCTGCACCTCCCTCTGGTCTGCGCCCTGCCGGGGTTTCGGAACGGCGTCCAGCTGCGAGCGCCGCCTCATCTCCAGCTCCCGCACCTTCGCCTCCGCCTTCTCTCGGATTCCCTTCAGCTTGGCGATCTGTTGGCTGGTCAGACCCAGCTCCTTCACCACCTCGGGATGCAGAATCAGCAGGACGCTCTGCGACTGAAGAGTCAGTTGCCTCAGGCGCAGCCTCTGCGAAGGCGTGAGCTTCCCCAGAATTCTGGCGGCCGTGGCGTCCTGTACCTTTCGGAGCTCGTTGAGCGCCGCCTGTTGCTCCGCCCGGGTCGTCTTCCCTTGGAACAGCGACCGGGCCTTCTCCACGTAGGCTTTGAACTCGGCCTCCACCTGGGCCGAGACCTCCTTCGACAGCTTCAGCTCCTTCCGAATCTCGGGACTCGTCAGCAACGTGAGGCCGATCCTCTCGATCGGGGGCGGAGCGCTCTGGGGCCGCGCGGCGACGGCCATCAGCACGAGCAGCAAGGCGAGAGCGCAGCGGAGACGCATAGCGCTAGGATACACGCTAACTGGCGATCTCCNCGGGCTCCTCCACCGGCTCCTCGCCGTACTCGACCTCGAACGTCGCGCCGGGAAGCAGCCGTCGCGCCTCCTCGAGGAACTCCTTGCTCGGGTCCACCGTCAGGCCCAAGAAAACCGGCAGGAAGCTGTCGGCCGGGAGGACCTGCACGACAACCTCGTGCAAGCCGGGGTGCTTCTCGATCAGGCGACGCAAGGCGCGGAGCTGGCCCTCGGTGGCTCGGGAGAACGACACCATCAGCCGGTTTGGGTTGTCCATCGACGCGGCCTCGTCGACCACGGCGTCCAGCGATTCGAGCGACTCCAGCCGCAGGTCCCGGCGCTCCTCCCCTCCGAACGCGCTAACCCGCACCCGGCCCGAGGCCACCACGACGGCGTCCCGGCGGATCATCTCCCGAAACTGCTCCTGACGATAGTCCGGCACGGTCCAGCGCGTCTGGCCGGAGAAGTCCTCGAGGATGAACGAAAGCCCCTTCTCCCCATTCTTGAAGGTCTTCGTTTCGACCTTTGAAATGATCCCCGCCATCCGCACCGGCTGCTGGTCCTCCAGCTCGGCGAGGGCGGAACAAGGGGCATCGGCGCGGCTCTCCAGCACCCTCTCGAGACCTCGCAGGGGGTGGTCGCTCACGTAGATGCCCAGCACCTCCTTCTCGAGGGCCAGCTGCGCGGTCCTCGCGAAAGCCTCAACGTTGGGCAGATCCGGGAACGGCTCCGCCTCGCCCTCTCCGCCCTCGCCGAAAAGCGACGCCTGGCCGTGCTGGCGGTCCCGCCAGTGCGAGTCGGCGTCGGCCAAGGCCGGCTCCACGGCGGCGAGGACGCCGGCTCGGTTCGGGTGCAGGGAGTCGAAGGCGCCCGCCTTGGCCAATGCTTCCAGTGCAGTTCGATTCAGGCCGAGCCCCTTCGTGCGGCGGCAGAAGTCGTACAGGTGGACGAACGGGCCGTTCTCCCTCCGCTCCTCCAGCACGGCCTCCATGAAGCCCGTGCCCACGTTCTTGATCGCCGCCAGGCCGAACCGGATCTTGTCGCCGACGGTGGTGAAGTCCAGCAGCGACTCGTTGACGTCGGGCGACAGCACGCGGATGCCCTTCCGCCGCGCCTCCTCGATGAAGTTGACGATCTTGTCCTCGTTGTCCGCGTACGACGCCATCAGCGCCGCCAGGTACTCCACGGGATAGTTCGCCTTCAGGTAGGCCGTCTGGTAGGCGATCATCGCGTAACAGACGGCGTGCGCCTTGTTGAACGCGTAGCCCGAGAACGGCTCCAGATGCTCCCAGATGGCCTCCGCGGTCTCCGGGCCGATCCCGTTCGCAGCGGTGCCCGCCATGAACTCCGCCTTCATGGACTCGAGCTCGCTCCGCTTCTTCTTGCCCATCGCCCGGCGGAGGATGTCGCTCTTTCCGAGGCTGAAACCGGCCAGCGCCTGCACCAGCTTGAGGACCTGATCCTGGTAGACGATCACCCCGTAGGTCTCGCGAAGGATCGGCTCCATCCGCGGATCCAGGTAGGTCGGCTTGCTGCGGCCCCACTTGTTGTCGATGTACGTCGGAATGTGGTCGATCGGGCCGGGTCGATACAGCGCAACCATAGCCGCCAGCTCCCGGACGCTGCGGGGTTTGAGCTGGGAGATGTACCGCCGCATGCCCGTGCTCTCCAGCTGGAACACCCCGGTCGTATCCCCGCTGCCCAGCAGTTCGTAGGTCTTGGCGTCGTCGAGCGGAACCTGGCGAAGGTCGATCTCCACGCCGCGAGATTGCCGGATGTTCTGCACGCACTTGCTCAGGACCGTGAGGTTCTTCAGCCCCAGGAAGTCCATCTTGAGCATCTGCATCTTCTCGAGCATGCCCATCTCGAAGGCGGTCACCGGCTGACCCTCCTTCGTGCGGTAGAGCGGGATGTGCTCCACCAGGGGCCGCTTCGTGATCACGATCCCTGCGGCGTGCGTACCCACCCCTCGGATCGTCCCCTCGAGCTTCATCGCCTCGTCGACCAACTCCCGCACCCTCGGCTCGCGCTCGTAGAGCTCCTTGAAGTCCGGGGACTCCTCCAGCGCGGCCTTCAGCGTGATGTTCGGTTTGCTGGGGATCGTCTTCGTGATGCGGTCCGTCTCGCGCGGATCCCATCCCCGCACGCGCCCGACGTCCTTGATGGCCGCCTTCGCGCCCATCGTCTGGTACGTCACGATCTGCGCGACATGGTCCTGGCCGTACTTCTGGGAGACCCACTCGATCATCTCGTGCCGCCGGGCATCCTCGAAGTCGAGGTCGATGTCCGGCATCGAGATGCGCTCCGGGTTCAGGAACCGTTCGAACGTCAGGTCGTACTCCAGCGGATCGAGATCCGTGATGCCGAGACAGTACGACACGAGCGACGCCGCCGCCGAACCCCGCACGCCCATCGAGATGCCGCTGCTCTTGGCGAACTGGGTGAACTCCCGCACCAGCAGGAAGTAGCTCTCGAATCCCGTCCTCTCGATCACGGAGAGCTCGTGCCGCAGACGCTCCTCGGCCCTTTCGTCGACCTTTGCCAGCCTCTCCTTCAGCCCCTGCCAGGCGAGCTTCCGCAGGTAGGAGCGGCTCGTCTCCCCTTCCGGCAGATCCGGATCGGGCGGCTCCGGGCGGCCCTCCTCCAAGCTCACGTCGCACAGGTCCGCCACGTGCTTGGTGTTGGAGAGCGCCTCGGGGACGTCCCGGAACAGCTGGAACATCTCCTCCTGAGTCTTGACGTAGAACTGGTCGCTGTCGAACCGGAACCGGTCCTCATCGGTCACCAGCCGGTTCGTCTGGATGCAGAGCAGCACGTCATGCAGCGAGTCGTCCCCCCGGCACAGGTAGTGGGCGTCGTTCGTCGCGATGAGCGGCAGATCGAGCTCGCGGGCGATGCGCAGCAGCGGCTCTCGGATCTCGCGCTGCTCCGGGAGCCCATGATCCTGCAACTCGATGAAGAAGTTGCCGTGGCCGAAGATCTCGTCGTACATCCCGGCCAGGTACTGGGCCCGGTCGTATCGCCCGTGGACCAGCTCCTGGCAGATCTCGCTGCCGAGGCACGCGCTCGTGCCGATCAAGCCCTCCGAGTGAGCCCTCAGCAGGTCGTGGTCGATCCGGGGACGGCGATAGAACCCCTCCAGCGCGGCGATCGACGTCAGCCTGCAGAGGTTGCGGTACCCCGTCAGGTTCTTGGCGAGGAGCAGCAGGTGGAAACTGTCCTTCTCCTCACCCTTGGCCTTGTTCTGGATGCCGTTCGGCGCCATGTAGGTCTCGACGCCCAGAATCGGCTTGATGCCGTTGCCGCGGCAAGCGTAGTAGAACTCCATCACGCCGAGCATCGTCCCGTGGTCGCTGATCGCGATGGCCGGCATGCCCAGCTCCTTGGCCCGAGCCACCATGTCCTTCACCCGCGTGGCGCCGTCCAGCAGGCTGTACTGGGTGTGGTTGTGCAGGTGGACAAAGTCTCGGCACATGGATTCCTTGGGGGTCGGCGCGACGGGAGCCGCTCCATCAGTTTACGACGTGCGAAGGGGGACTGAAGACGCCGCCTTGTGCGGTCACCGCACGAAGTCCCGCCCGTAGACCCGGAGCCTCCGGCCATCCGGCGAGAAGGCCCCCGTCGAGCGGAACGAGCGCTCCGAACTCCGGCCGTCCGGGCCGATCGTCCTTTCCGAGCCCTCTGCGGTGAAGGAGCCTTCGGCCAGGGTCCACCGGCCCTCGGCCTCCAAAACGCGGCCGGACGCCTGCCGGACGTTCATCCGAAACCGACCGCTGGGCAGAACCTCCAGGGTTCCCTTCGGCGGAATCTCGCCCGACTTCGCCGCCTGGGCCACCATGTCTGGCGGAACGTAGAGCGACCACTCCCCCGTGGGGTCCGCGCCGCCCGACCGGCACCCGACAACCGCGACCGCTGCCGCCAAGAGCGTTGCCGCTACGCGCCGCATGCCGACTCCTCGGTACAGATCCTGAGCAGCTCGCCCACGCTCCACGCCTGCCACGGGCAGCCGCCCGGGTTCTGGGGCTCGTCGCCGTCGTACACCTCCGCCACGCCGCCCAGACCGTAGTCGTGGATCAGGTCGCGGGCGATCCGAAGCACGCGCCGAACCTCCTGGCGGTCGCCCAGCACGCGCGCGACGGCCGTGCAGTAGGGCCCGAGCAGCCATGGCCACACCGTTCCTTGGTGGTAGGCCGCGTCGAGCTCGTGGATCGGTCCCTGGAAGCGTCCGCGGTACCCCGGCTCGTTGGGTCCGAGGGTCCGGAGCCCCGCCGGGGTGTAGAGCTCGGCCATCACCCTCCTCAGCGCCCGCTGAGCGTTCTCCCCTTTGGCCGGACCGAAGGGCAAGGCCATTGGAATCACCTGGTTGGGCCTCAACGACGCGTCGACGGGGTCCACCGTGTCGAGGTAGTGCCCCAGGTGGGGGTGGAAGAACTTCGCCTCGAAGGACGCCTCCGCGCGATCGGCGGCGGCCAGGTATTCCGATCCCGACTCGCCCAACCGCTCGGCGATCCAAGCGGTCGCCCGCAGGGCGTTGATCCACAGGCCGTTCACCTCCACCGGCTTGCCGTGCCGCGGGGTCACCACCCAGTCCCCCACCTTCGCATCCATCCAGGTGAGCTGCACGCCGGGCTCGCCCTGGGTGAGCAGGCCGTCGCTGGGGTCCACACCGATGCCGTATCTCGTGCCCTTCTGGTGGTGCCGGATGACCTCCCTCAGGGCGGCGAGGCACTCTCGCGCGAACTCCGCGTTCCACTCCGCCTCGAGGGTCCGGAACGCGGCGTTGGCGAACCAGAGGGTCGCGTCAACGGTGTTGTACTCCGCCTCGTCGACGTTCTCCACGAACCGGTTCGGGATCAGCCCGTCCCGCATCTGACCGATGAAGCTCCGCAGCACGTCCCGGGCGAACGCCGTCCTGCCCGTGCAGAGGCAGAGGCCCGGCAGGGCGATCATGGTGTCCCGTCCCCAGTCGCCGAACCAAGGGTAGCCGGCGATGATCGTCTTGCGACCCGGCGCCTCCACCAGGAACCGCTCGGCGGTCTTCTTCAGCGTCGGCCCCAAGACTCGCCCGAACTCCGAGTCCTCCGGCATCGGCGGCAGGTAGGGCTCGTCCGAGTCGCCGGCCAGGGTCGCCACCAGCAGCGCGGACTCGCCCGGCAGCAGCTCGTACTCCAGCTCGCAGGGGCAGAAGAGGTCGTCGCGAGGGTTGAGTCCCCGCTCCGTCTCCCTGAAGTGCTCGAAGCGGTAGTACCAGCCTTGCACCGGCGACCGCCTGGCCCCGTCGTGCCGGATCTCAAGGCCCACCCCGTCGTGCTCCACCACCGTCCGGTCCTTGGGAAACGCCACTGCGGCGGGGTAGCTCGGCGACTCGGAGAAGTTGCCGTGGTACGGCTTGTGGCACACCAGAGGCTTGAGGATCAGTCCCAGCGGACGGTCGCCCACGTTTCGGTATCGGATCGTGGTGCTGTTGGAGCCGGGACGCATCGCGACCGTCTGCTCCACCTCCGCGCCGAGGCACCGATACATCCATCGAACGCTGTCCTCGTAGTCGAACGCCTCGATGTGCTGGTAGCCCTCCGGGTGGATGGCACCGAAATACTGGTTCGTCGAGATCCCGCTCTGGTGCCCCTCCACCCTCACGAACGCCTCCACCTTGGCCAGCAGCACCATCCGGTCCACGGGAGGCCGGACCGCGGCGACCAGCAGGCCGTGGTACCGCCGGCTGTTCACCCCCGCCACGGTGCCCATGGCGTAGCCGCCCAGACCGTTCGTCAGGAGCCATTCCCGCCGTGCCGCGAACTCGAAGTTGCGGCAT
>JGI24187J35170_1000615_pt1 | contig 16162 bp, 11 predicted proteins | sample YNPBryBLVA2012_FD_35170 | JGI IMG/M metagenome (IMG submission 35170)
ACATGAATGCAGATCTCCACTCCCACTGGCTCGTTGGCGTGATGGGCAGCGGTCAATAATAGCGACCGGATATGCTTTTGATTCATTGGCAGGGCAGAAATTCTGATCCCTCGGATCGGCATCATCCAAAAGCTGCTCGCCCCAATGGTATGCACGGTGGCGAGGGAGGGATAAGTTTGCTGCAAATGCTCCAGGATCGAATCCACCTGAGCCAGTCGATGAAATCCCTGATCGAACAGTTTCGTGGATTCGATATCCACCACCAGCTCGGGTTGCAACCCCGCCTGCTGGAGCGCGAAGAATTCTTTCCAACCAGCTGTAAATTCCACATAACTGGCTCGGGCAAGGTCATCCCGTGGGCCCAGGAACTGCTGCGCTATGGCGCGCTGGGCGTCATTTGTCAATCGGACCCCGATCCGAACCTTGTCCATCCGCTGTTGCTCATAGCGCGTCAGTATTACTAAAGCACCAGCCAACAGGATCACCAACCAAGCGGCAGCCAGTGTGATCATTCGAAATGGCTGAATCATGGTCGCTCGCAATTTGGTTTCTCTTTCATAGTCAATACAGCTCTGCTGTGATGGCCGAGAGACGGCAATTGCTATTTTCTCACTCACAATAATCTATTAAGCCGATCGATCAGAACAAGCCATGATCCTTTGCTTGAGATTATGGCTTCGAACTTGCCGTTTATCGGCTGAATTTCAAGGACAATCTCCGAATCGTATGACTGGATAGCGATCGGTCCGCATGGTCCCTGCTGAACAGTCCAACGCGGGCAGGGGCCGCGATGTTATTTCAAGACCACCATCTTTCTGGTCGCTCGAAAGCCATCCGCTTCCAGCCGATACCAATAGACACCGCTGGTCAGCGAGCTGGCATCGAATCCCACCTGGTGCGTGCCAGCCGGAAAACGGCCGTTCACCAAAGTTGCCACCTTCGCCCCTCGAGCGTTATACACGTCTAATTTCACGCTGCTATCATTTGGCAATGCAAACGAAATTTTGGTGACAGGGTTGAAGGGATTGGGAAAATTTTGGTGCAACTCATATCCCTTGGGCCGAGCCGCTTCCCCATCGTTCTGGATGCTGGTCGTGATATAATGGGCTTTGAAATCATCGAGATAAATGGCCCCGGCGTTCTTCTTATTTTCATCGGTTTCTGCCAAATAAATCCGCTTCCAGGTGATAGGAAAAGTCATTTTAGCATTGGGGTTGCTCCAGTGGATGATGGCGCTGCGCAACGGCACACGCAGCGATTTCCACGAGTTATTCCAATTGATTCCTGGAGTCGCTTCAGTAAAGTTGACCAAAAATTTTTCGCCATCGGCGTCATCGAATTCGCCTCGCAACCAATGGCCTTTTCCGTCACCGCATACCCGGATTTCGATCTCCTCGGGTGATCCAGCGATGGGGATAGAACAATTCAAATAGAGCGCACTGGTACCGCCGGTGGTGAGGCTATATTGCAGCCGAGCCGATGACGGGCTGGAGATGTATAGAGTTGAATCTAAGTCCACTCGACATTCGGAAAGATTCACCCGGACGCCAGAGAGCGACCAATTGCTCAACGATCGAAAGTCATCGATAATGACCACGGAGGCGACGCCGACAAACACGTCTGCCACACCCACCACGCCTTGGTAAGCAGCGGAGACCTGACCTTGTCCCTGCTGGATCGCTCGAAAAACGCCCTCGGAAGAAATCGTGCCGATATTCCCGGAAACGGTCCACTCATAATCACCTGGTGCCAGTGCCACGAGGTTGCCGCGGCGATCTTTAGCGATCGGCACCATGGCCTGGCTTTCTCCAACTTTAAGGATCAACGGATTCGGCAATAATTCAATGCTCGCCACCTGAATGACAAACACTCTGGCAGAATCCTGGATCGTGCCGTAGCGGGCATAGACATAGCCGGAGTCCTGATTCTGCCCAGCGACAAATAAGCCGGTGCGATCGATCTGGCCAAGTTGCGGGGAACACTCCCATTGAATGGAATCGGCCGAAAAGCTCACCGAATTATAATACTGGTCATAGCCGTTGACCCGAAACTGGAGCGATTTTCTGGCCGGGATAAACGCTGTGACAGGAATCACATCCAATTGAGCCAGAGGACCGGTGGGTGCTGTGCTGATGACCAATACTGCATTCGAGACGGCTCGCTCCCCTGAGGCATCCGAAGGTCGATTAACCACTTGGTGACGAACGACCATGGTCGTGGAGCCACCGCCATCGAGGTTGATCCCCTGGTAAATTCCCCATTGCCGCATATACTCGGCCAGCTCAAACAGCGACATCCCGACGCTATAGCCGGGCTGGCGACCATCCACGGCAAACAAGTACAGCTTGGTGGAATCGCTGTTGCAACCGATTGCCGTGCGCGGATGGCGATCGTAAGCAAATGCCCCAGAGACGTGCTCTTGTTCCCATTCGACCGAAACAGCACCATCTCGGATCAACCGCGGTGTACCACCGATCATTTGTTCCAACCGATCCAGAATGGGCGGCAATTGCATGACAATCGCAAAAGTATCTCCCACAAAAATATTGCGATCTAAAAAATATCTCGCCAACAAATGTCCCGACAGGACCAGCCCATCGAATGGGATCGGATTATTCCCATGCCCGGGCTCTAACAAACTATCCTTGCTGATTGCGACCAAGCGCAGGGTATCGCCCACCATGGATTGGTCATCAAGGAACTTGGCCGTCACTTCGGTTCCCCAAAAATTCGTGCCTGTGTTTGACCCATAATAGCGATTGAACACCACCAGGTCATCTGTATCGCGGATCTCATTGATGCCAGAAATCGGCATCGTTCGCTTATTGGGGGCAATCACCCAGCCCTGAAACGACACAATATCAAAATAGGGGTGGTTCGAAGCAGAAATCCCGAAAACTGAGCGGCTGGCCGGATTCTTTAAGATGAGCCCGTTCAACACCTGGGTGCCAATGGGAACGCCCCGACTATCATAAAAATCTCCATTCACGGCGCCAACCACCCGATGACCCTCCCGATCATTGCGTCGCGCCATCGATGATGTGGTCTCATTCCCTGCTAACAGATCGCGAGCCTTCACTGTCTCCAATTTGATCCAGGGATTTGCGAGATCGATTTCCAGCACCTGAATGTGCCAGGGGCCAACCGATCGATAATCGTGATAATAAATCACCCCGGGACCGACCGGCCGATGCTCGATAATCTCCGCTGCTGAATCGTGTGCCGATATGAGCACCAGAATGAGCACACAAATAATTTTTCTAACAATTGCCATAAGCCCTCCATCGAATGTCAGGTTGTCTGTCCAATGATGTATTAATTCCACGGATTGATAATTTCCATAACGCATCCAATCTCTCATTTTGGTCGAGCGCTCATGGAGCGTGGGTGCGGGGATGAGAAAGAACGCGGGCTCAGTCGCCAACATGCTGCATCGTTTTGACGAATGCCGTGACACAGAGCTTCATCGCTGCTGATTACGGGTGAACTCATCCGCGCTGGGAACAGCCATGCTGATTCCATCGGAGGCCGTGCCAAGCTCATAATAGCCCATTTTGCAAGAAGCTGAAATAACGATCCTTGCCAATGATGATATGATCATGCGGCTGAACGTTGACCAATTTGCAAGCTTCCACCAACTTTTTCGTGATGTTCTTATCCTCCAGGCTGGGCGTGGGATCCCCACTCGGATGGTTATGCACGAACACGATTCCGGCCGCGGAATTATTGAGCGCCTCCCGAACGATCTCCCTGGCATTCACAATGCTTTCGGTGAGCGTGCCTTCAAAAATTGTGCGCTCCAAAATCAGATGATTGCGTGAGGTGAGCAAAATGATCTTGAACTCCTCGCGGTTCAAATCGCGCATATAGTGCCCGACCAAATTATAAACATCATCGCAGGTGTCAACTCGCATTTTGGCCTTTACCTGCTCGGCCGCCATCCGCTTGCCGATTTCCAACGCCGCTTTGATTTGCACGGCTTTTGTCTTGCCGATCCCAGCGATCTCGCATAATTCATTGATCGACCTGGCGTCCAGGCTCCGAAAACTGCCATATTTATGCAACAAGATCCGAGCTAAATCCACCGCCGATTGCTGTTTGTTGCCGGTCCTGAGGATGATCGCTAATAGCTCGGCGTCTTGCAGCTTATCCGCCCCATACTTGATCAATCGCTCGCGAGGACGCTCATGCTCCGGCCAGTCCTTGATCTTCAGCGTCTCGTTGTTCATCTCTCCCCTGCTCGCTGTGTTATTAGCCACAAGAAGATTGTTTTGCTAATCGTTTTTCATCTTGTAAAAGAGAGCTTTTCATTTCTGCAGAACCGAACAAGTTCATCATAAGCGAAAACCCTGTCCTAAAAGGTGAACGCTTATAGGCATAAGCAAAATTGAGCCGGTCAATTTCATGGTTCGCTGCGGTCAAGTTGCCATCAATATAATATTTCTATCAAGCAATGTCAAGCAAAATGTCGGGGATCCATCGAATGAAATGTTGGATTGACAGATGAATTTATTTGTTCGCAGATTCATTGAAATGCGTGGACCAGAAAAGGCTTCGTGCTAAGCGCGATTTTAGGGGGAATCTGGGTTCATCTTAGCGATGAAAACCGACCATCACGATACACAAATAAATGCAACAGCATCATGGACATTGGATTTGGTTCAGCATGGAGTTGGTGGGCTCAACATGCTCAGTTCTGTCCTGACAAGGCGTTAGCGGGCGTGCTCCCACAACAATTTAAATAAGGCCTCCCGCAGCAATTCGCCGCACACCCGACGCCGAAAATTTTCGTTCGATCGAATGTCGCTGATTGGATTCACTTCCTTTTGAAGTACTTGGCAAGCGGTGTCAATCAATGCTTCGGTGAGCACCTGGCGCTCGATCACGGCCTCGGTGGCTCGTGCCCGCCGAATTTGTGGCGTAACGCTTCCTGGGGCGATCCGAATCTCCTCGACGTTTCCATCCTCGCTCCAGCCCAAAACAGCCAACGACACCTTGCTGATGGTCAGCGCCTTTCGCTGCCCTACCTTGCGAAAATACCAGTAGCAATTTTTCTCTCGAGGAAATGGGATACGGATGAAGGCGATGTAGCGATGGCCAGCGAGGCTGGTCTCGCCGGGATTCCGCATCACCTGCTCGATGGTGGATATTTCAAATTGGCCGTTTTTTTGGGGGCCGATCCAGAGCTCAGCGCCCAGCACGCATAGCACCGGCAGGCTATCGCCAGCAGGCGAAGCATTGGCGATGTTGCCGCCTAGCGTCGCACGATTCTGAATCTGAACCGAGCCGATCTGCCGGCACGACTCGATTAACATCGGCAGCCGCTGCTGCAAGATCGGATGAGCTATGAGGCGACTGACTGGCACCGCCGCACCGATCAAGACCTGATCGTCCCTCACTTCCAAATGTTCACGAATTTCCTGAACGGCTGTAAGGTCTACCAGCGAGAGCGCATCGTTCCAATGCTGGCGTTGAACCATCAAATCCGTCGCACCGGCCACAAACGTCAGGTAGGTGCTATCCTCACGGATGATGCGATCCAATTCTTCTAATGATCGAGGTCGAAAAATTCGCTCCATCTACCTGCCTCCGATCGCTGATTGCCAATCCAACTTAATTTCATTTACTACGCTTTGTTGTTGTGACAAATCCATCACTGCTGCCAGGATCTTCGCATAACCAGTACAGCGGCAGATATTGCCTGCCAATTGCCATTTGATTTGCTCGAGAGATAAAGGTGGTGCCGCATTGGCTAATAGTGCGGCTGTGGACATGACAAACCCCGTGGTGCAAAAGCCGCATTGCACGGCGCCATGGTCTACATAAGCCCGCTCCAGCAGCGGAAACCACGGCCGTTCTCGCAGCCCCTCAATGGTGAAGATGTGACATTGATCCAACTGGAACGCTGGCACCAAACATGAGTTCACCGCCAGTCCATTCATCACTACAGTACAAGCGCCGCATTCACCTTTGCCACACCCCTCCTTCGTGCCGACCAGATCGAGGTCTTCGCGCAATATATCCAGCAACCTTCGCTTCGGCGACACGCTTAATTCTACTTCTTTGCCGTTTACAAAAAATCTAATCTGCATTTTTTATTTCCCAAATTCTTTTTTGTATGATTCATCTTGCCCTAAGCCCAATGCCCAATGCATGAAGCAATTCAGGTAAAACAGGCAGCCGATTGAACTCCCTTCCAAAAATCATCCACAATGCCGATACTACGGCGGGCGCCGCTCCTACGAACGGCAGCTCGCCCAGTCCCTTGGCGCCAAACGGCCCGAACGGATAAGGATTTTCCAGAATCCTGACATGAAACTCTGGCGCCTCCATCACGGTCGGAACGATATAATCGGTGAATCCCGACACATCGAACTGGCCATCTTTCAACTCGACCTTTTCATAAAGCGCCCAGCCGATCCCCTGCAACGAGCCACCCTGAATTTGCGCTACGGCCTGATCATAATTGATCGCCTTGCCGATCTCATGGCTGGTGTAATAGCGTGTCACCTTGATCTCAAGCGTCACGGGATCGACTTCGATCTCAGCGACCGCCGCCGCCCAGGAAAAACAGGGATAGGCATCCCCTTTCCATTTTGTATCATCAAATTTGATGAACGCCGGATGGCAATACTGCTTTTCGATGACAATATCGTGATACCGTCTGGCCACGCTTTCAAATGGAAGAATTTTTTCGCCCGTCCAAAAATAGCCCTGACGATATTCAAAATCGTCACCATATTCATCTCTCAATCGGCAGGATAATTGAGCAATCATTTCTTGGGCCGCATCAATCAATAGGCTGCCAATCACCATGGTGGATCGGGACGCGACCGTTGGACCAGAATTGGGGACGATATCGGTATTCACCTCGGATAGCAGCACTCTATCCCGCTCAATTCCCAACGCCTCTGCCAATATTTTTTTGAAGACCGTCTGTTCGCCCTGCCCCATTTCGGTTTGAGCGGAATAAATGATCGGCTGGCCAGCGGCATTCAATTCAATCCGAATTTTGCCCTGAATTTTGTTTTCGCCCGTGCCAGTAAACCCGGCACCATGCAGAAAAGCACTGATGCCGATCCCTTTCAGGACATCATTCTGGTCCTGTTTCGGAAATCGGCCCTGGCGCAATCTGGTTAAAATCGGCTGATTCCAGGCGATGTATTGTTCTCGCTTTCGCTCGTAATCGCTCTGCGCCAAAACATCTTCGAACGTCTCTCTGGCCGAGACGCTGTATTTCAGCACCTGTCCAGTGGCCGTGGTCTGGCCTGGTTCGATCAAATTGATCTGCCGAACCTGTCGGGGAGACAATTTGAGCGTTAGCGCCATTTTTTCCATTAGCATTTCGATGCCGAATACCGCCTGTGGGCCGCCGAAGCCTCGAAACGCGCCGCTGGGCACAGTGTTGGTCGCTACGGCTTTGGCGTGAATTCGGACATGGGGTACGAAATAACAGCCCGTTGCCGTCAGCGCCGCACGAGATAATACCACAGGGGAGAGCGTGCTATAGGCTCCGCCATCGAGATAGAGCGTCAAATCCAGGCCTAGCAAACGGCCATCTCGAGTGACATACGCCTGACTTTTTATATAGGACGGATGCCGCTTGGTCGTGTATCTCACATCCTCCTCCCGATCGAAGATCATGGCCACCGGATGCCCGCACTTGGCGGCTAATAGCGCCACATGGCCAGCTATCAGCGATGGGTAATCCTCCTTGCCGCCAAACGCTCCGCCCGTGGCTGACTGGACGACGGTCACCGCCATTTTCCCGTCGAACATCTTATCCAGCGCCCCTTTGATGTAATAGGGACATTGCATCGACCCTCGCACCTCGACCCCATTCTGCTTTGGAATGGCGATCAGTCCCTGCGGCTCCAGGTAAAGATGCTCTTGAAAACCAGTGCGCGTCTCGATTTCAACCGTCGCGGCAGCCGCCGCTTTCGCCGCCTCAAGATCGCCCTTTTCAATCAAAATCTCTTTGAAAACATTTTTCTCACCGTAAATATGAACGCCACTGGTTTCGGACGCAAGGAGATCGAAGACCGCGGGCAGCGGCTCGTATTCGATGCGAACATGCTGAATGGCCTGTTGCAACAATTCCTTATTGGGAGCAGCGATGATCACAATCGGTTCGCCGATGTAATTCACCACACCGTCCGCCAGGAACGGCATGTCGGTCTCGATCATGGCCACATAATTATTAGGCACGTCCTTCGCTGTCACCACAGCTACCGATTGCCAATCAAACGCTGGATCGAACTTAATGGCCAAAATTTTCGCCCGAGCGTGGGCACTGCGAACCGTGCCGGCGTACCACAAATCTGGGATTTTTTCATCGGCAATATAATGGGTTTCACCACGAACTTTTTCTGCAGCATCGACACGAAGGTCTTTGGGATTGAGATCCATATCTATCCTTTCAGAAGGAAATTCCAAAATATGCTCTCCATTCTTCTGCTGATTTTATAGCAGGATTCTCATTCCATCCTTTTAAAGCGGCCACATCCTTCAGCCCATTTCCAGTCAGCATGATCAAAACTTTATTTTTATCCAATAGCTTCTCTTTGAATTTCAAATATCCCGCCCAACTGGCGGCAGCAGCTGGCTCGACCAGCAATCCCATCTGCTGCGCCAATATTTTTTGAGCCGCTAAAATTTCCCGATCCGAAACGACCAGCGCCTCTCCCCCACTGGATTTCACAGCCTCAGCCGCCAGATATAAATTTCTCGGAGCGCCAGCGCTGATGCTGTCAGCAATCGTAGTAGGTGTTTTATATTCAAAATGCCCTGTCTTTAAATAACGGAGTAATGCATCACTCCCTTCAGCCTGAATCGCGATCAATTTCGGCAAGCACTCGATCCAGCCCAATTGCTGCAACTCCCATAGCCCTTTGTAAATTCCCGCCATCACCACGCCATCGCCTACGGGCACAAAAATATAATCGGGCAAATTCCCTTTCATTGCCATGAATAAATCATACGCCGCGGATTTCTTGCCTTCGATGGTCAGGGGATTGTACGCTGTATTTCGATTGTACCAATTTTTTGTCTTTGAAATTTCGACGCACAAATCAAACGCCTGATCGTAATTGCCGTCAACTAAATAGACCATAGCGCCAAAGGATTGGATCTGGATCAGCTTTTCTTCAGGTATACCCGCAGGCACAAAAATATGCGCACGCAATCCCAAGCGAGCACAAATTCCCGCCAGCGATGACGCCGCATTGCCCGTCGAAGCAACGGCAATATCGCGGATGCCGAACTGCAATGCTTTCAGCGCCACCAGGCTCGAAGCCCGATCCTTGAACGACAGGGTCGGATTGCGTGTGTCATCGAAAAAAGCAATTTTTCGAGACTCGAATTCGTATTCCAGCACAAGATGATGGCTTAAGGCCAGCCGCTCAAGCGATGCAGAGGGGATTTTATCAAAAAATAGGTGATCTCCCCGAGAGCAATAATTCAAAGGCCATAGTTCAGGATAAAGCCAATACTGCCCCGCTGGTTGGGCGAAAAATTTCCGTTTATCGAGCTGCTTGCTCAAACTGGAATAATCATATTGGACCAACAGCACGCCCTGCAACGGCTGATTGGGCGCCGCACTCCCGCAATGGGGACAGAGATAGTGAAAATGTGGCTCGATGGCTTCGATCGAAAACTCTCTCTGGCAATCGAAGCACTGATAGGAATAACGATCCATAGTTTCTATTTTTTCTAATTGAAACTTGTAGCACAGGATGGCATCCTGTTGATAATATTTGTAGGACAGGATGGTATCCTGTCCCACAAGTTTGTAGCACAGCATGACATCCTGTCCTACAGAATGAGCGCCAGCAATGCTTTCTCCACATGCAACCGATTTTCGGCCTCCTGATACACCACCGAATGAGGACCATCGATCACCCCCGGGGTTACTTCTTTGCCTCGATCGGCTGGCAACGGATGCATGTACAGAGAATGTTTTTTGGTCAAATCCATTCGTCTCTCATCACAAACCCAATCGGGATACTTATCGATCAAGGCGATGCCCTCTTTTTCATCCTGCGTGTGTACCAGCGGACCCCAGGACTTGGGAATCACCACATCGGCATCGTGAAACGCCTCGTCCATCTCATGCGTGATCTCAAATTTCACCCCGGCTTCCTCGGCATTTTTCCGAGCCTGTTCCACAATATGCGGCATCAATTTGAACTCTGGCGGGTGGGCCAGCGTGACATCGATGCCGAAACGGGGCATCATCAAAATCAAGCTCTGCGGGACAGAAACGGGGCGCATATAATTTGGCGCATAGGTCCAGCTCACGCCCAATTTCAAGCCTCGGGTATTTTCTCCGAAATGTTCCATAATCGTGAAATAATCCGCCAGAATCTGGGCGGGATGGTAGACATCGCATTGCATGTTCACGATCGGCACCGAGCTGTGCTGCCGCAGCTCCTCCAGATAGCGATTGCCCTCGCCATATTTGCAATAGCGCACTGCAATCCCCTGCAAATAGCCCGACAGCACTTTGGCTGTATCTTTCGCGCCTTCACCGTGAGATATCTGCATGGTCTGTGGCGCAAAATAAATAGCATGACCGCCCAATTGCGTCATAGCCGCTTCAAACGAAGTTCGAGTTCGGGTGGAAGCATCGAAGAAGATCATTCCCAGCGTCTTGCCTTCCAGCAAGCGATTGAATCTTCCTGCTGCAAATTCTAATTTTAACTGCTTCGCCATTTCCAACAACGTCTTCAATTCCTGAACCGACCAATCCTGGGTGGTGATAAAATGTTTGCCTTTTAGTTTGGTTTGCATAGAAATCTCCTACATTAACATCAATCAAACTAAATAAAAGAGTTCTTTCGCTGTGGATGGCTGGAGTATTGATATTGGCTGATTCGCTAAAATATCCCACAAATTCAACACTCCCTCAACTTCCTCATTTCCCTGTTCCAATTTTCTCCTGACACAGCTCCCACGGCAGCAGCGCATACACCTGGGTGGCTTTCCACAGATCTTCCAGCACCAGTTCTTCTCTGGAGGAATGCGACAGCTCCTCTTTGCCTGGCGCAAAGCCGATGGTCGGAATATCGAAGTGACCAGCCGTGGCCACGCCATTGGTGGAGAAGCTCCAGACGCCTGTGGCCACAGGCTTGCCCAGCACCCGTTCGGCGGTTTTTAAGGCCGCCTGGGTGAGCGGATGATCTTCTGCTAACAGCCAGGTGGGAAAATAGGCCTCCTGCTGGAATTTTGTCCCCTTCCAACTGACGCCTTCATATACGGGCACTTTGATCTCCGCCGCCAGGCGGTATTGCTGGATCATCCCCCGCAGCTCGTTGATCACGCTGTTGCGATTGTCATCGATGGTCAGGCGCCGATCGATATGGATTTCGCAATAATCGGGCACGGAACAGAGCGAGGGCGCCCGAGAGCTGATCTGACTCACCAGGATCGAACCCTTTCCCAGCGGCGCCACGGCGGGATACTGGCGGTTCAACTTTTCGATCTGCTGGACAATGGGCATCATCCTGTAAATGGCATTATCGCCCTGGTCGCAATGCGCCCCATGAGCCGATTTGCCCGTCACGCTGATCTTCAGTTCCATGCGACCCCGCTGGCCCCGATTCACCTTTAAATCCGTCGGCTCGCCAAGCAGCACATAATCGGGCTTGATCCCCTCTTTTTCGATCAGATGATAGAGCGGATAGCCATCCACATCCTCTTCCAGCACTGAGCCAACAACGTACAGCGTAAACGGCAGTTCCTTCCCTTTATGTCTCATTTGCAACGCCTTGCCAGCCAACAGGAAGCCCGCCATAGCAGGCTTCTCATCCACGGCGCCCCGTCCGTAAATCTTGCCATTCACGATTCGCCCTTCCAATGGCGGATAGGGCCAGTCCTCCGATTCCGTCACTTTGACCGTGTCGATATGCGCATCGTATAAAATTTTGGTTTTGCCCGAACCGATTCGGCCCACGGCATTTCCCAGGCCATCGATAAAAACCTCATCGAAATCGAACTCCCGCATCTTAGCCACTATGAATTCCACGATCTCCTGCTCCTCACCGCTGTAACTGCGGATCTGGATCAATCGCTGCAACAAGCCATACAATTCCTCTCGCCAATCGGGAAGACCAGCCATCTCTTTCAACGCTACTTCATTACTCATACTCACTTTTCCCCTATGTTTTATTCGACAGGATGAACAGAATCATACAGGATAAAAAATCATTTTCTTTATCCTTTTCATTTTATCAAAATGATCAATGATCTTATCACACTGCTGTCCCAAATAAATTTATTTTTAAGTTTGCTATTTGTAAAATATGCCGTTGAAAGCAAATTTATTCGTTGTTCAAAATTAGGTTCTATTTTTACCTGTCCGCCAGTTGGCTGATTATATGTTGCTGTCTCAAATGCTCGAGAAAAAAATGCGGTTTTGGACAAAAACGTTCTTCAATAAAGCAATAAGGTTTACGCTATCATGGAATTTTATATGCTACTAAAGTTTTCATCAGCCTGACATACAAGACCAATTCAGAAAATCTGATTAACCTTAGTAACTAACCGAATGCACTAACAATTTAACCTCATTAGCTTATTATTACATGTTGCTCTCCAAAATGCCAAACGGGAAATCCTATTTTGGACAAGAGTGATCGTATCAATATTGCCTAATAAAGTTAAACCAGGCTTTGTCATTCCGAGCGAAGCGCAGCGGAGCGATGAATCTACATATTTTCGTATTAGCTGGTTTGATAAACAGATTTCACTACGCCTGCTGGCGGATCAAAATGACATCGTGTTGCCCATATATTTTGATACTCTAACAAAGCAGAGTTAGAATGATTTTAAAAGTATTGAAAGGATAAGACAAGAAAAAGTATCGAACAGCCTATCCTGTTCATCCTATTGATCCTGTTCATCCTGTCGATCCTGTTCATCCTATTGATCCTGTTCATCCTGTCGATCCTGTTCATCCTGTCGATCCTGTTCATCCTGTTCATCCTGTCGATCCTGTTCATCCTGTCGATCCTGTTCATCCTGTNNATCCTGTTCATCCTGTTCATCCTGTCGATCCTGTTCATCCTGTTCATCCTGTCGATCCTGTTCATCCTGTCGATCCTGTTCATCCTGTTCATCCTGTCGATCCTGTTCATCCTGTCGATCCTGTCGATTTTGTCAATGAAGCTGTTCCCAATCTCAAAGCCGATTTGGGACACAACGACACACACAATCCACAGCTCACGCATTTCGATTTATCCAAATTAAAAATCTGGTTTTCAAATTGAATGGCGTGATGGATGCAGGATCGAACACAGCGATCACAAAAATTGCATTTATCCATTTGAATCGACGGAAATAATTGCGCCCCTTCATTCAGGAAAAAGAGCGTTCGACCTTGTTGACGATGGAAGGCGCCTTTGAGAGATTCCAGATTCTGATAGCCATGCCCATCCATCCAGTCGGACAATTGCTGGGCTAATTCGCGATAGACCTGCGGGCCTTTCAAAATCGACAGCGAGCAGATCTGCACCGCCGCTGCCCCTGCCATGAAATATTTCACCACATCGGCGGCAGAGCTGATCCCGCCCACGCCGATCACGGGCTTTGCCGTCAATGAATAGAGCGCTGCCACAAAATGCAACCCAATGGGCAAAATGGCTCGACCCGATAGCCAGCCCCTGCCGTCTTCGCTGCCCAGCACTGGCAGCCTCGTCTCGATATCGAAATCCAGCGCTGGCCCCACGCTGTTGATGGCCACATAGGCATCCACCGTGGCATCCAATGCCCGAACCACCGCCTCCAGATCACCGATGGATGGGCTCAGCTTGGCCAACACAGGCACACTGACCTGATCTTTGATGGCGGCGGCCGTTCGCTGCAAATTGAAGATGTCTTTGTCGATATAGTGGATCGAAAATTCCACTGCATCGGCCAGACCGCTTTGCTCGAGCGCTGCTCCCAAAATCTTCAGATCATCGGCCGAGTAACCCACCGAAACGATCACAGGCAATCCCAGCGCTTTGATCTGCGGTAACACCTGGTCGATAAAGATCCGATAATCCAGCTCCGACCACAATTCCGCATTCAACAGGCTGCCCGAAAAGGGCGAATAAATATTGGGTATTGGCACCCTGGCTGGCCGAACGCTGATGGTTTTGGTCACCAATCCACCCGCACCGCCTTCTGCTGCCTGGCGCAATAGCTCAGCACTGGCCGAAGTCGGCCCCGCCGCCGTCCAGATGGGATTGGGAAATTCGATGCCACAGATTTTGGTTCTTAGCCTCCTCATTGACCTCAAATCTAAATTGACTCAGAAAAATTCCAAATAACAGTCTCCAAATTTCAAATAATTTCCAATCCTCAATTTTCAATGATCGAAACACCAATGTCCAGAGTTTTAAATTTGAAATTTCGATGATTGAAATTTATTTGTCTTTTGGTGTTAGACTTGTGAAATTTTTTGATCACTTCCCGTGCTTTTATCAATCGCCAAAATAATCTGCTTATATCCCGTGCAGCGACACAAATTCCCCGCAATGGCTTCTTTGATGTCAGCCTCGGTTGGACTGGGATTTTCCAATAGCAAGGCATAAGCCGACATTATCATGCCTGGGGTGCAGAAGCCACATTGGACCGCACCGTGCTTGATGAAGCTCTCCTGCAGCGGGTGAAGTTGGCCCTGCTGCGCCAGGCCTTCGATGGTCAAAATTTCGGCGCCATCGGCCTGCCCCGCCAGGATCAAACAGGAATTCACGGCCTTGCCATTCAATAGTACCGTACATGCCCCGCATTCGCCGATGCCACAGCCCTCTTTGGTGCCCGTCAGCCCAAAATCTTCCCGCAGCAGGTCGATCAGGCGGCGGTTCGGCGCCGTGGAAATCGAGACGGCTTTGCCATTGAGTTTGAANTGGATGGTCAGCGACATCGATGATCGTCTCCCAATTTTGTTTTCGGATGATGATGCCAATTTAATCCCCAGCAGTCCCGAACGGGACAAGCACATTTGTTAATTGATTCTTTCTATAAACCTCTCATGACGAACGGCATGATGCCAATGCTTCCTCGAAATCAATCGATCGCTCCTGTCCCGTCAGGGACAAAATGTTTATAGAAATAAGCAGCAAAAATACAGACCTCGTATTCCACCCTCGCTAAAATTCCGAGCCAACAGCCTTCTCCCACAGAATTGCAATCCCACAGAAAATGAATTCTGAGACCTTTCAATTCTGAGAACAAAACATTTTATTAAATCTCAAATCCCAAAAGACAAATCTCAAATAAATTTCAATGATCAATTTCTAAAATTCCAACTCAAGTTGCTTCTCCCACAGAAATGGAATCCCACAGAAATGCTATTTGGCAGATTGGAATCCCACGGAAAATGAATTCTGAGACCTTTCAATTCTGAGACCAAAATAATTACTGAACACAGATTTTTTTAAATCCAAAATCGTCATTTTTTCACTGACTTTTTCTATCAATATCTCATGCCGAACGGCATGTTGCCAATGCCTCCTCAAAATCAATCGATCGCTCCTGTCCCGTCAGGGACAAAATGTTTATAGCCGCCAGTACCAAAAAACCGACCTCGTCCCGTAGGGACGAAATGTTATTCCACCCTGGCGAAGGCTGAGAGCCTTTAAAGAAGCGACGCTACGAATCACCCTATTTTGACTCTGGCAACCTTCGTAGCAAGCACAATCAATAACCAATCCCAACCTTATTACCTTATTTTGGACGGCAATAAGGTAATAAGGTTAACACCTGGAAGTGATTATTTTGCTACTAAGGTAACAAGACGAAAATAAGGTTTCCATGGAATTGGCATTTCAAAGACTATGAGCCTTTGAAAGGCTGAGATTATTTTTTCATTGATTTTTCTATCAACATTTCATGCCTAACGGCATTATGCCAATTCTTCCTCGAAATCAATCGATCGCTCCTGTCCCGTCAGGGACAAAATGTTTATAGAAATAAGCAACAAAAATACAGACCTCGTATTCCGCCCTCGCTAAAATTCCGAGCTAACAGCCTTCTCCCACAAAATTGGAATCCCACAGAAAATGAATTCTGAGACCTTTCAATTCTGAGAACAAAACATTTTATTAAATCTCAAATCCCAAAAGACAAATCTCAAATAGATTTCAATAATCAATTTCTAAAATTCCAACTCAAGTTC
>JGI24187J35170_1000625_pt1 | contig 16038 bp, 15 predicted proteins | sample YNPBryBLVA2012_FD_35170 | JGI IMG/M metagenome (IMG submission 35170)
ATACTATTGAGAACCAAATACGGGGGCTACGCCCCTGCGACCCATTTTTAGAAGTGCCCATTAATTATTCAGGCGAAAACTCTGAAAAAACTTTTGCGCTAGGGCTTCCGAACCTGTAGGCACTGACACATCCAAAACATAAAGACGAGAACCATTTAACATAAAAAATGCTTCGCCGGTGCGTTGAACCCCGTTACTTGTGGTCGCATAAACCAACCGTTTCCCCGATAGACCGTTAATCGTCGCCGGGTCAAAGGAAATTTCCCGGACATTCTGTTGATCCCGAAGCAGGGAAGCCTTCGCCTGTCCCATCAGCCCATCCGCACCCACAAATTGAATCGCCAGGGCGGGTAAGTCCGAATAACTCACGGAAAACGACCCGTCCCCCTCCTTAGCGGTAAAAATGTAGGTGGTCACGGTACCGACCGGGGAAGCATCCTGCACCTGGGAAGCGGTGGGTGGGAGGGGCATTTCCACCTGAAATTGACCAGCACTGGGGTTGAAAACTGTCCAATTCCCTTGCGACCTGGCTCCCGGTACCGACCCAACCCATACTGCCATTGAAAGCATGATCGCCATTGCGCTGGACTTCAGACCACCACCAAGCTGAGCCATACCGGATTTCCTCAAATATGGGTAATTTTTTGGCAATTTTTCCCCAGGGGGCACCAAGACCTAAGTGTAATTCGCTAAGAACTCTGGGTCAATGGTCTGTTCCGTCCCGGCGAAGTCGTGTTCCGGGGTGAGAAAGAGCATACAGTGACATTCCTTGCGCTCCCGCATGGGGGCACAGGGGCAGTTCCAAAAACCCTGCTTGGCTTCCGCTTCCTTATCTTCGTAATGGCGGCAGGGGCACAGGGGGGCACCCAATTCGTCCTTATGTTTGGCGAGACCCTGGATTACAGTCGCCGTCACCCCCAAATCCACGCAAAAATAGGTATCCGTCCGCTGGGCATAGGTTTCAGCGAATTTCCGCATGGTTTCCAAACTGGTCGTGGGGGTGGTGGTCGTGGTCATGGGGGAGAAAAAATAAGTGGGAATGTCTCTATTTTGCCAGGAAATCTGGGGCAGGCGGGGTAAAATCGGAATGTTCGTTACACTTTGTCACCCATGCCCTGGCCCCGTTGTAGTGGCATTTTACTGCATCCCACGTCTCTGCCGGGAGCTTGGGGGATTGGGGATTTAGGCTCTGGCAGTAGGGCTTGGGTGGATTTTTTGGCGCAGGCGGAACAGCGGCTCTGGCAGATTTTACCCCTGGGGCCGACGGGTTACGGCAATTCCCCTTACCTGTCCTACTCGGCGATGGCGGGTAATCCCCTGTTGATCAGCCTGGAACTGCTACAAGCCCAGGGGTTTTTGCCGCCGGATGTGCCCCATCCCCCCTTGCCCGCCCACCGGGTGGATTACGACGGGGTGTACCAGCATAAATTACCCCTGCTCCGTCAAGCTTGGGGTGAATTTCAGCGTGACCAGACCAGCATGGCGGCCCTGCGGGAATTTCAAGCCCAACAGGCGCATTGGTTGCCGGACTTTAGTTTGTTTATGGCTTTGAAGGATGCCCACGGGGGTCAGCCCTGGTATGAATGGGAGTCAGGGTTGGCGTGGCGGGATGGGAATGCTTTAGCGCAATGGCGGGAGCGGGTGTACCCGGATCAGGAGTTTCACAGCTTTTTGCAGTACCTGTTTTGGGAACAGTGGCAAGCCCTGCACGCCTATGCCCAGGAACGGCAGGTGCGGATCATTGGGGATTTGCCCATCTATGTTGCCCACGATAGTGCCGATGTTTGGGCGCATCCTGACCTGTTTGCCCTGGACCGGGAAACGGGGGCGGTGGCGTTGATGGCGGGGGTACCCCCGGATTACTTCAGTGCGACGGGGCAGTTGTGGGGCAACCCGGTGTATGACTGGGAAGCCTTGGCGCAGACGGATTTCGCCTGGTGGGTGCAACGACTGCGGCATCTATTGCAACTGGTGGACATCATCCGCATTGACCACTTCCGGGGCTTTGAGTCCTATTGGCAGGTGCCCCAGGGGGNGGAAACCGCCATCAATGGGGAATGGGTGACTGCGCCCGGAGAGGCTCTGTTTCACACCCTGCGCCGGGAGTTGGGGGAATTGCCGATCCTTGTGGAGGATTTGGGGGTGATTACGCCGGAGGTGGAAGCCCTGCGGGATGGGTTGGGGCTACCGGGCACCAAGGTTCTGCAATTTGGGTTTGATGAGAACCCGGACAACCCCTACCTGCCCTGCAATTTCACCCAGAACTGCGTGGTCTATACCGGCACCCACGACAACACCACCACGGTCGCCTGGTACCAAAACCTGGATGAATCTGCCCAACATCGGGTGATCCGTTATCTGGGTTATCTGAGTGCCCAGGGCATCCACTGGGATTTACTGCGCCTGGGGATGGCTTCTGTGGCTCGCTGGTGCATTGTGCCGCTCCAGGATGTGCTGGGGTTGGGGGCGGAGGGGCGGATGAATGCCCCTGGGGAAGGGACGGGCAATTGGGAATGGCGGTACCGGGCGGAGGCTTTAACCCCGGATTTGGCGGAAAAGCTTGCCACCCTCACCCAAACCTATAGCCGGGCGCACCAAAAATGGCCGCTCCCAGAGGCACCCGAACATTCACAGCACCGCCAGCCCTGACCGGCACAGGGTGAGCCAATTCTTTAAGATACTCAACCCCACCGTCCCCGACTTTTCCGGGTGAAACTGGGTGGCGAAACAGTTGCCCTGGGCAAGCGCCGCCGTCAGGGTGTGTGACCCGTAGGACACCGTAGCCGCAATGATTTCCGGTGCCGCTGGTACCCCGTGGTAGGAATGGACAAAATACACCCAGGCTTCCGGGGGCAAGTTGCGCCAGAGGGGACAGGCAGGTTGCGTGAACTGCAGTTGATTCCAACCCATGTGGGGGATGGGATAGCCCGGTAATGGCTCTATTTGCCGCACCACGCCGGGGATAATGCCCAAGCCCGGTTCCTGACCCTCCTCACTGGCGGTAAATAATAATTGTAAGCCCAAACATATACCTAGAAATGGTTTATTTTGGGTAATCCATCTGCGAATTGGCGTGATTAAATGGCGTTGCTGGAGTTGGCGCATGGCCGGGTCAAACGCCCCCACCCCAGGGAGAATCAGCCCATCATATTCATCAGAAATTTCCTGAATCACCTCTGCCTGTACCCCCAAATGAGCCAGGGCTTTCGCCACAGAATGCAGATTGCCCATGTCGTAGTCAATAATTCCCAGACGCATGGCAGGTATCCCAGCCAGATAAAAGGTGAGTATAGCCATCCTACTTGATTAACGTTAACTTGCGTGCAGAACCAAGGACGTTGCGACCGCTAACTTTGAATTGATGGAGGTGCCCAAAATTTTTACTCACAATGCGGGCGATGTAGCGATATAGCAAGATCAGGTATAATATTTTGGTTATCCCGGCATTCCTATTGCCCACATTGTTAGGATTTTTCCCCATGAACATCCAGCTTGAATTTCTGGCAAATACCCTTTGGGTTGGACTTTTGGTAGGGGTCATCTGGGCAGGATTTTGGCCACCAGTAGCTCAAGCCTGTACCCGCATTTTATGGAACAACAACCAATTTGCTGTCGTGGTGGGGCGAACTATGGACTGGCCGGAATCCACAGAACCGATTTTGACGGTCTTTCCCCGGGGCATGAAACGCAACGGCGGGCTTTTGGGGGACACGCTCGTTGTATCTGAAAACCCGGCGCAATGGACATCCAAATATGGCAGTTTGGTGACAACGGTCTATGGTGTAGGCACGGCGGATGGCTTGAATGAGCAGGGCTTGGGAATGCATATGCTCTATCTGCACACTACAGATTTTGGGGCACGGGATGTCAGTAAACCAGGAGTCCAAGCGGGGCTGTGGGGACAGTATTTGCTGGATCATGCCGCCACAGTTGCGGAAGCGATTGCCTTGATGGATGAAATTCAGCCGGTCATGGTCGAATTTGCTGGCATGAAAGCAACAGTTCATTTAGCCATTGAGGATGCTCAGGGGGATTCAGCGATTTTGGAATATGTAAATGGTGAGTTGACCATCCATCACGGTGCTGAGTATCGGATTATGACCAATGACCCCCCCTATGCGGAACAGTTAGCCTTTCTCAAAAATTGGGATTTTACCAATGCCACCCGCCAAACTCCTCTGCCTGGCAATGTCGATCCGAAAGATCGTTTTGTCCGAGCCACCTATTACCAAATGATGTTGCCAGAACCCAAAACCGAACGGGAAGCGATTGCCGGTATCCTGGCGATTGCCCGCAATGTTTCAGTTCCCTTTGGAGCGCCGAATCATATCCCTGGCTCACTGTACAATACGGAATACCGCACCGCTATGGACCTCACCCATCGGCGTTACTTTTTTGAGTTAAGCAATAGCCCCAATGTGGTCTGGATTGATCTGGAGCAACTCAATTTCCACCCTGGCGCACCGGTGTTAACCCTTGATCCAGATGATATAGAACTATCGGGCAACGTCACCACCAAATTTCAACCCGTGACCAAATCCCCCTTCTAAATCAATATTTTGAAAAACCCCCACGAGGAAACTCGCAGGGGCAAGGTCTAAGATCACACCGCCTAGGCAGGTACCGGAGTTGGGGTATGGGACAGACTGGGGGGAGCCTGCACTTGACTGAGCCAGTGGTGCAATTTTTCCCCCTCAATCACTTCCGTTTCCAGAATTTCCTGGGCGATGGTTTCCAGCAGTTCCCGGTTGTGGCGCAGAATCTCCAGGGCTTGCTGGTGCGCCTGTTCCACAATCTCCTTCACCTCCCGGTCAATCGCCTGCGCCGTTTCCTCACTCACCGCCCGCCGCATCTCCATCGGATTGCCCAGGAACATATTGGGTTGGGCCTGTTGGTAGGCCAGGGGACCAAGCACCTTGCTCATGCCAAAGGTGGTCACCATCCGTTCCGCCAAATCCGTCGCCCTCTGCAGGTCGTTGCTGGCACCGGTGGTCACCCGTCCAAACACAATTTCCTCGGCGGAGCGGCCCCCCAACAGGGTAGCAATCTGCCCCCGCAGTTCCTCCTCACTCTGCAAAAACCGGTCCTCCGTCGGCAGTTGCAGGGTGTAGCCCAGGGCGGCCATCCCCCGGGGGATGATGGAAATTTTCTCCACCTTCCCCGAACCCGGCATCAGGGCCCCCACCAGGGCATGACCCACCTCATGGTAGGCGACGATGCGTTTTTCATTCTCATTCAAGACCCGGCTTTTCTTCTCCAAACCGGCCACCACCCGCTCCACCGCTTCGGCAAAATCGGCCATGGTCACCTCGGTACGCTGATTGCGGGCCGCCAAGAGAGCCGCTTCATTCACCAAGTTGGCCAAATCCGCACCGGCAAAGCCTGGGGTACGGGCGGCAATTTTGTGCAAATCCACCTCGGGAGCGAGTTTCACCTTAGCCGCATGGATTTTGAGGATGGCTTCCCGCCCAATCAAATCCGGTCGGTCCACCAACACCTGCCGGTCAAACCGCCCGGGCCGCAGTAAGGCCGGGTCCAGGGTTTCGGGACGGTTGGTGGCGGCCAACACAATCACCGTCGCCCCGGAAGCCTCAAACCCATCCATCTCGGTCAACAACTGGTTGAGAGTTTGCTCCCGCTCGTCATTGCCGCCGTAAAAGCCGCTACTGCTCCGGGATTTGCCAATCGCATCCAATTCGTCAATAAAGATAATGCAGGGGGCTTGCTTTTTTGCCTGCTCAAATAAATCCCGCACCCGGGCCGAACCCACCCCCACAAACAATTCCACAAACTCCGAACCGGAGATGCTGAAAAACGGGACTTTCGCCTCCCCCGCCACCGCCTTGGCCAGCAGGGTTTTCCCCGTCCCCGGCGGCCCCACCAGCAGTACCCCCTTAGGGATTTTGGCACCGATTTTGATGTAGCGTTCCGGGCTTTTCAGGAAATCCACAATTTCGACCAGTTCCGCCTTCGCCTCGTCACAACCCGCCACGTCCGCAAAGGTGACCTTGCCCGTTTCCCCCTCCACATAGACCTTGGCACGGCTCTTGCTAATCGAGAGGGCACCCTGGGGGCCACCCCCACCCCGATTGAGGAAAAACTGCCAAATGGCGACGAAAATCAAGGGGGGCAAAACCCAACTCAACAAACTGCCAAACCAACCATTGCGGGGGGGCGGCACGGCGGCAAACTCCACCCCGTGATCCTCCAACCGCTGGGGCAAACCCAAATCAAAAATGGGCGTGGTCGCCAACACCTGTCCCCCAAACTCCGGGCGCAGTTGGTAACGAATTTGATTTTGACCCACGGAAGCCCGCGCCACCTCCCCCTCATCCACCTGATGGATAAACAGGCTGTAGGGCACCTGGGGAATCTGGGGGCCCAACAACCCCGGTAAAAACAAATTCAACACCAGAAAGCCCAGTCCGACCAGAAACAAAATGTTGCCAATGGCACGGGGGCCAGGAAGCTGGGGAGATTTTTTTATCGCCATACCTTTAGGAAAACTTTGGGATCATACGCATCTATATTCCACTATAAAACCCTTGAGCACCGCTGGTTGGGGGCGGAAAACCCTACCCATTGTCGCTTACAAATAAAAAAGGGTAGGATACAGGTGGTTTACAAAACGCAACCATTTGATTCACGAGGCGTAACCCTATGACCGTCGCCTACCCCCGCAGGTTTGGAGCCTGGAATGCCCGTGCCATTTTGCACCAAGTGGTACAACAGCGGGAAATTCACCTGATCACCCTCAACCGCTATCGGTTCAGCGAGCAACGCAGTTGCAAAGACTTGACCAACCTGGTGGAACAACTCGACGGTCAACCCCCGGAACTGATCCGGGACCTGTCCCGCCACATCAGCGATGAAGCCCGCCATGCCCTGTGGTTGACGGATTTGCTCTGTGATTTGGGCGCACCCGTGGGCAAACCGCCGGGCACCAGCTATATTGAACAGTTTGAAACCCTTTTGGACAGCGAAACCTATAGTCCCGGCAGTGATGAATTTTTGATTGCTTCCCTAGCGGCGATCAATGTCACCGAAAAGCGGGGTTGCGAATATTTTTCCGCCCATATCTACGCCCTGAAGCAGGCACCCCAAACTGAAGAAAATGTGGCAATTCGGGAGACGATTGAACGGATTTTCCCGGAGGAAGCCGCCCATGTGCGCTGGGGCAACCGCTGGCTGACGCATCTTGCCCGCAAAAGCCCCCGGCATGAACAACTGGTGAATCAAGCCAAACAACGGTACAGTGCCATTGAGCAAGCCGCCTTTGAATCCGGCATGGATATTACCCTGGGAGCGGAACTGCGGCGGGTGGAACGGTTGGTGGCGATTGCCCGCACCCTGCCCGTGTGGGAACGCCCCGGCTATCTGATGGAACGGCTCCCGTCAGCCCTACTGGCGCCCGATTTGCAACGCTCCCGGATTGACATCATGCAAAGGGCATGGCAGCGAGACCCGCAGAAATTTATCGAGCGGTTTATCCCCCTGTTTCTCAACCCCAATCCGCCCGCCCCGGAACAGGTGAAGCGATGAACGTGGAAATTTACACCTGGCGCACCTGCCCCTTTTGCATCCGGGCGAAGGCACTGTTGAACCGCAAGGGGGTGCCCTTTACGGAATACGCCATTGACGGGGACGAGGCAGCCCGCACCAAGATGGCGGAACGGGCCGGGGGTCGGCGGTCAGTGCCCCAAATTTTCATCAACGGTCAGCATATTGGCGGCTGTGATGACCTGTACAATTTAGAACGATCCGGCGAATTGGAACGGCTCTTGCACGCATGAATTTTGCCTTTATCATTGACCCCATCGAGCGGCTCGACCCTGGGCATGACTCGACAGTGGCGATGATGGAAGCGGCTCAGGAACGGGGGCATGGGGTGTGGGTCACCCGCATTGACCAACTCAGCGTGCGCTCCGGGCAGACCTGGGCGAACCTCACGCCGGTGCAATTGCAACCCGTGAGCCTCAAACAGGGTCGCTACGACATTCCCCAGCCCTGGTACCAACTGGGGGAACCCACCCGGCGACCTTTGGGGGAAATGCAGGCGGTATTCATGCGCCAAGACCCGCCCGTAAATACTGCTTATTTGTGGGCAACGTACTTACTGGATTATGTGCCCCCGCCCACCTTAGTGGTGAACCAACCGGCGGCACTCCGGTCCGCCAATGAAAAAATGTTCGCCCTGCAAGTTCCGGAGTTATTGCCCCCAACCCTGGTGAGCCGGGANNTNGGGGAGATTCGGGAATTTATCACCCGCTACGGACCGGGGGTGCTGAAACCCTTGGGGGGCAAGGCGGGGGAAGGGATTTTGTATCTTGACCCGGCGGATCGCAACCTCAATTCCCTGATCGAACTCAGTACCCAGGGGCATTTGCCGGTGATGGTGCAGATGTATTTACCGCAGGTCGTCCAGGGGGACAAACGGGTGATTTTGCTGGCGGGGGAACCGATTGGGGCGGTGAACCGGGTACCCAAGGGGCACGAGTTTCGGGGCAATATGGCGGTGGGGGGGCAGGCGGTTCCCTGTGATATTACGGAACGGGATCGGGACATTGCCGCCCGGTTAAAGCCCCTGCTCCAAAGGGCTGGATTGTACTTTGTCGGGATTGATGTGATCGGCGGGTATCTCACGGAAGTCAATGTCACCAGCCCCACCGGCATTCGGGAAATTGACCGGCTCAGCGGCACCCAATTGGGACACAAGGTGATCGCCTGGGTGGAAGAACAATGCCAGATAAGAGGCTCAAAAATTTAATTTAAGGACATCGTGACAATCATCCGAATACTGAGTTTTCATGCTTAAAAATCAAGGGTCATAGGGCATCGCCCGCCCTAGTTCTATGCAGGAATCTCACTTCTCACTCCTTACTCCTCACTTCTCGTCAAAAGAGTGATAAAATTAACCCTTAATTCTAACAATGCTTGGGGTAATCTAGCGTTTTAACAGTGCCGTCACCTTCTCAATCAACTGTTCAGGTTCAAAGGGCTTAACAATATAATCCGTTGCCCCTTGCCGCTTTGCCCATTGTTCATCAAANGCTTCCCCCTTGGACGAGCAAACCAAAATCGGTACATTCACCGTACTGGCATTGGGCTTGCGTAATTCCCGGATCAATTCATAGCCGTTCATCACCGGCATCACCACATCCGTAATCACCAAGTGGGGCACCGCCTGCTTCACACATTCCAAAGCCTCATTGCCGTTGGTTGCCGCCAACACCGTCAGCCCCTTTTCCTGGAGTAAACCGATGATCATTTCCCGCTGGGGGGCACTATCTTCAACCACTAAAACCGTACTCATGGGGAACCGCAATATGAATTANTGATTATATTACACCGATATTGCCCTAGATAATAACCCCGGTGGCGAAGCGAGANTAAAATTAACGGCTGACCCCCCGCAGTAAACTCCGCACCGTTCCCACCAAAACCTGGGGTTCAAAAGGTTTTACCACATAGGCATTGGAACCCAACCGCTCCGCCCAGTGTTTGTCAAATTGCTCCCCCTTGACACTNCANACCACCACCGGCAGTTTGGCTAAATCCGGGTGTTTGCGGATTTCCCGCAGAAATTCATAGCCATTCATATTCGGCATCACCACATCCAGGACAACCACATCCGGGCGGGTTTCCTGCAGTTTTTGGAGGGCTTCCCGACCATCGGCGGCGGTAATTACCTTTAACCCATCCTGGCTCAGGGTTGCCGCCATCAGTTCCCGCTGTGTCCGCTGGTCTTCCACCAACAAAACCGTCGCCATGAACCTTCCCTTTGCAATATGGAATGGTTAGACTAAACTAATTGTACACTCAATCCTGGCAATCTCAAAATGGGTCAGCAAACCTGTTATACTGACAGTGCAAATGCCACCGCATCCCGCTTCATGACCTCCCTGTTGATTATACACTGGGATTCCCTCATGAATCGGGTATAGTTCAGTTAATGTAATTTTCCTCAAAATCAGCAGCTTGGGGCGAATATCGTGAAGTATCTAGCAGAGATTCAACGGCGGCAAAAGACCGGCTTTTTGGGTAGCACGATGATGTCCAGTGACGTGAATGTCCTGGCTGTCCAGCGGGGAGAAGTCTGGGTCGCTACCACCGCCAATCTCCAGGTGGATGACAAACGGATTGACTCCTACGGGAATGGGGCTTTGGTGCTGATCGAAACCAACGCCAACAACCAAGTCCAACAGATACAAGATGCCAAACCCCACGTGATGGGGATCATGCGCCAATTGGCTCAGTTGCAGGAAAAACTGCAAGAAGTGGAGCGGGAATCGCAAGAAATGCAACAGTCCCTGATGATGCAGGCGCAGGAATTTCATCGCCGCCAAATGGAATTGGAAGACCGCTTAGTCCAGGTGGAGCAGGCGGAAGAAGCGATGGCGGGACTGGAAGAACAGCAACGGCAACTGCAGGCATTTCAAGCGGAAATCGAAGCCCTGCAAGCGGAAATTCAACGGAAGGAAACGGAACTGCAACAGGCGTGGGCCCAACTGGAACAGGAACGTTCCCAACTGGAAGCCAACCGGGTGGGGGTCTTGACCCAGGCGATGGCGGAGCAGATGATGGATTGCCTGGAACGGTTGCGCCAATCCCAACCGGCGGGGGACAGCCTCAGCCAATGGCAGTACCTTTTGACCCAGGAGCAGGAATTTCTCGCCAGCCAATGGCACCAGTTAGAACAAGGGCGGCAGGAAGCCCAGCGGTTGCAGGAGCAAGTTCAGCAACAACGGCAGTCCCTCCTCGCCCAATGGCAACAACTCCAGGAACGGTCAGCCCAATCGGTGGCGCAGGAACGGTTGGCGGCGCATTACCAAACGGACTGTGACCAGTTGCAGAACCGACTGCGGGAACTGGAACAGGCACTCCACCTTCAGGAACAGACCTGCCACCAACTCAAACCCCTGGTGGGTGCCGCCGCCCTGGTGGACAAAGCTGCCCTGCTGGCGATGAACCTAGAGGATTTGGAGCGGGAAGTCGCCGAAAAAGAAGAATCCCTGCACAAGTTTCAAAAATACGTGAGCGAGCAGGAAGAAGAACTCAGGATGCAACAGGAAGCCATTGATGAAATCCAGACCCGCATCCAACAGGCAAACGACTACGAGCGGATTGACCTGGAAAATGAATTGGAAAGCGAACAGCAAAATTACCAATTTTTAGAAGCCTCTCTCCAGGGTCAGCGGCAAACCCTCGCCGAACGGGAAGCCATCGCCCGTGCCTATCGGGAAATCCTCGACCAACGCCAGGGTCGCAGTGTCCCGGAAACCAAAAGCTCGGATTTGGAACCCATCCTCCGGTTGGCGGAACAGCAGTACCAACGGCTCCAGCAGGAACGGCAAACCCAGGCGCAAATCCTGCAGGAACGGCAAGCCCAGTTGCGGCAATGCCAGGAAACCCTCAGCCAGGAGCGGTCAGCCTGCGCCGAACAACGCCACACCCTGGAACAACAGCAACAGGAACTCGACCAAACCCAACAGCGGCTCGACCAACTCTGGGGGCGGCTCCACTGCCTCCAGGAACTCCTACAACCCCAGCAAGACCGGCTCGACCAAACCTGGCACTGCTACCACCAGATCAGCCAGGGGGCAAGTCAGGGGCAAACGGCGGTGGTGGAGGAACTGTTGGGGTTGGTGAGCCAGGCAATCCAGGGCTAAGGCATAACCAATCCCCCCGCACCCGCAAATACTGACCCCCCGGCAATGGTGCCGTACTGGCTCCAGACCCCTGGGTGAGTAGCCGCCGCCCCTGCTCAATATGCTGGAAATTCACCGCCCGTTGGAGATGACGTTGTAAATAAAAACGCAGGACATGGCGTTGCAAAGCCAGGGGAAACTGGGCTAACCGGCGGCGATGTAAGCCCTGAACCTGGGGGTCGTACACCTGCGACCAAACCCGAGCCACGCACCCCTGCCAAAACNCCTGTTCCGCCGTNAAAATCTCCAGGGTTTGTAACAATTGCTGTTCCACCTGCGGGTTAAAATGCTGGCGCAGGTAGGGCAGAAGTTCCTGGCGAACCCGGTTGCGGCGGTAATCCCGATGGTCATTCGTCCCATCGAGCCAAACGCTTAACCCTTGCTCCTGGCAATAAGCCGCCGTTTCCGAGCGGGTCACCGTCCACAACGGTCGCACTAGCCGCAGACCACCCGTTAACCCCCGATCGGGAACCATAGCCACCAACCCCGCCAACCCACTGCCCCGCCAAAGATTCAACAAAAAGGTTTCCACCCGGTCGCTCGCCGTATGCCCAGTGGTAATAATTTTGTAATTATTTTGTAAAGCAATTTTTGCCAGGGATTGATAACGCCATTGGCGGGCGGCAGATTCCTGGGGGGGNAAATGTTCCGCCTGAGCCAGGTGGTAGGGATAACCGTACCGTTGGGCAAGCTCTTGGATGTAACGGGCATTCTCTCCGCTATCAGTGCGCCACCCGTGGTCACAGTGGGCGATCCCCAAATCCCAACCCCAGCGGGGGCGGAGGTGGTGGAGGATATCCAACAGACACAGGGAATCCTGACCGCCAGAGACCGCTACCAAGAGGCGGGTTGCCGGGGGNAGGTAGTTGGACCGGCGCAGGAAGGCTTGGACGTGCCGCCGCACCTGTTGGGTCATGCCCCGTGCCAATGGGCGATGGTGATGCTGGGTTCCGGGCTTTCCCAGTGGTGAATGTGGGGATGCCGGTCGAGGTACTCCTGCACCGCCTGCCTCAGCCGCCCCGTCCCCTGTCCATGCACGATCCACCACGCCCGTTCCCCCGGATGTAAATGGGCATCCAAGCGGGGGGCAATCTGATCCACCCGCAAGCCCCTGAGATCAATGGTATTGGCAGGGGTTTGCACCAAAGGCGGCGGCGGTAACGCCACGGGTTGCCCATCCAGGGAGGTAATGTCCCGCACCGGCGCACTGACCCGCAATTGCCCCAANCGCACGCTCATTTTCCCATCCCCATCCGGCAGGCTCAGCACCTCCCCCACCTGCCCCAGCACCCGCACCTTCTGCCCAATCTGGGGGGTAAAGCCCTGGGGTTGGGGACGAGGACGGGGTTGATGTCGCTTTTGAATGGCGGTCAAGGTCGCACTGGCGGTATGGACGTGCTGGGCGTTCACCTGCGGAGCTTTGAGGGTTTGGATCACCTGGGCAATTTCCTGTTTCGCTTGGGCAATGGCGGTTTCCACCGCTTGGGTTTCCCGTTCTGCCAGGGCTTGCTTTTGCCGGTGCAATGCCTGGGCTTGCTGTTGGATTTGTTGGTACAGGTGTTCCGCCTGCGCTAAAAGTTCCGTGGCGGCTTGATTTTTCTGGGTTTGTTCCTGGCGTTGCTGTTCCATCTGGCGAATCAGGTCGTTGAGTTCCAGGTGTTGCCCCTGGAGGTAGGTGGCGGCTCGCTGGATAATGGCGGGGTCAAACCCCAACCGCTGGGCAATGTGCAGGGCTTGGGAACGCCCAGGAATCCCCCACAGCAGGCGATAGGTGGGGGCGAGGGTGGTTTCATCAAAGGCGACCGAAGCATTCTCAAACCGGGCATCCTGGTACTTGAGGGTTTTCAGTTCGCCGTAGTGGGAGGTGGCTAAGGTGAGTTGGGCTTGGTCCGCACAGGTTTCCAAAATCGCCCGCGCCAGAGCCGTGCCCTCCGTGGGGTCCGTGCCCGCCCCGACTTCATCGAGCAAAATTAGGGACTGGGGGGTCACTGCCTGGAGTATCCGGTGAATGCGGGTGATATGCCCGGAAAAGGTAGATAAATTCTGACTCAGGGATTGGTCATCCCCAATGTCTGCCAACACCTGGTCAAACCAGGGTAACTGGGCTGGTTCCACTGCCGGAATGTACAACCCCGCCTGAGCCATCAGCACCATTAATCCCAGGGTTTTCAGGGTCACGGTTTTGCCCCCCGTATTGGGGCCGGTGATCGCCACCACCCGCACATCGGCGGGAATCACCAGGTCAATGGGTACCACCGTCCGCTCCGGTTCAACCTGGGCGTGCCAGACCAGCAGGGGGTGCCGTACCTGGCGCAATTGCACCGGGGCATGGAACTGGGGGGGATGGGCGTGCAACCAATGGCTGTAATGACAGCGGGCACAGGCCACATCCAAACGGGTCAACCCCTCGGCCAAATGGCGCAACTCCGCCGCCACCAGACCCACCTGCAGGCTCAACTCCTGCCGCACCGCTTCTGCCAATTCCTGCGCCTGTTTTTGGTAAATTCGCCGCTGGTTATTCAAAGGCACCACACACTGGGGTTCGATGTAGTAGGTGGCCCCGGAGGCAGAGGTGTCGTGAACTATGCCCGGAATCACATCCTTATGGGTCGCCTTCACCGGCAGGACATAACGCTCGTTGCGCTGGGTGATCAGCACCTCTTGCAGGGCTTGGGCATATTTTTGGCAAAGGTGCTGGAGGGTTTGCCGCAGGGTTTGCTCGATGTCCCGGCACTGCTGGCGAGCCTGGGCCAGGGCGGGGCTGGCGCGGTCCGTCACTTCCCCATCCTCATCAATACAGTGGTAAATTTGTTGGGATAATTCCGGTTGGGTGCGCCAATTTTGGACTAATTCATGCAGTACAGTAGTCTCCCGGTGGGCTTCGATTTGCCGCCGCACCTGGCGAGCCGTATGACACAAATGCGCCACGGACAGCAACGCCAACCCACTCAGAATCCCCCCCCGCTCCGCCCGTTCAATACTCGCTTCCACATCGGTAACGAGGGTCAAATCAAACGTGACCCCCCGTTCGGTGAGGGTATCCACCGCTTGGGTTTCCGCCAGCAGATATTCCGCTTGGGGGCGTGTGGGGGCGGGTTGCCAAGCCTGCGCCAACCTTTTTCCCGGTTTAGTCTGGGCAAAGGTGGCTAAATGTTCACACAAACGGGGCCATTCCAGCAGTTCTAGGGTTTCTTGGCGAATGTCACGCATCCTACAGTCACAGGTCAGCTGGTTTCGATCCTAGCGTGGTAGCCGGGGGAACGCAGGGGTTAGAATACACAATTGGAACTCCAACATTACCCTATGAACCCTATGACCACTTCTTTTCCCGTTGAAATCCGCCATCAGGGGCAAGTAACCACCATTATGGCTCCGGCAGACCAAACCATCCTCGCCAGTGCCGTTGCCGCTGGGTTGAATTTACCCTCTTCCTGTACAGCGGGTATCTGTACGACCTGTGCCGCCCGTTTGCTCAGTGGTACGGTGGATCAACCGGATGCGATGGGGTTGAGTCCCGCCTTGGTCACCCAGGGGTTCGCTCTGTTGTGTGTCGCCTATCCCCGCTCAGCCATTACTTTGGAAACGGAGCAGGAAGAAAGGGTCTATGAATTGCAATTTGGTCAATTTCAAAAGTAGGAAATGAAATAGGTCATCGCCTCTAAATTATCAGTAGAAACTTCATCCTTAAGGGCACTTTTAAAAATGGGTCGCAGGGGTGTAGCTCCCGTTTTAGGTTCTCGATATTATGGGCATTCGAGCCAGACAAATAGAGGTGCCCATAATCTTTTTATTATACTCAAAAATCAAGGGTTGCAAAGACACCGCCCCTGTATTTGGTTCTGGGGAGTTTGTGTTCGTTAATCAAGTAGAATTGCCATAGACTTTTAAGATAGAAATAAGACTCTTTTGGGGCACTTTTAATTCCTGTCTGACTATCTGAAGACAGGTGCAAAGGTTGACAGAAATGTCTCAAACTTGCTGGTAGCTAAATTCTCATCTTTGGCATTGCCAGTCAGTTTTCAGTAACAAACAGGTGCAAAACAAAGTAGTTTGTACTAACACATTTGGTTTGATTGATCGTTAAAACCATGGCCTAGACCCCGCTCGAAATCCTGTGATTGGAAGTTTTACCCGGATACGCTCCAGATTCATTGGAGTTCGCCAAACCCTGCCAGTTGCAAAAACATTATCAGTTAGTTGACAGTAATTTTCATTAGCATTATAATCAATGACTGTCAAGAACACGTTTTTATTGAGCGATGCCACCCAGTAAAGTCTCTGCTGTTGGTGAGGTTAGGGTCTGCCCACCACAGAATTTGATGAAGGAGCG
>JGI24187J35170_1000627_pt1 | contig 15998 bp, 9 predicted proteins | sample YNPBryBLVA2012_FD_35170 | JGI IMG/M metagenome (IMG submission 35170)
CTGGGGGTGCTGGCGCTGTTTCTCCGTCAGGTGGAGCTGGACGAGGTGCTGCGGCTCTTGCGCCAGATGGACTGGCTCCCTTTCCTGTCTGCCCTGGTCCTCTTTCTCAGCGGATCGTTTGTGCGGGCCTATCGCTGGGGGGTGCTGGTTTGGGCGTTGGGNGTGCCGGCCAGTTGGTGGCGGTTGGTGGACCTCTACTTTGTCGGCACCTTCTTCAACCAGTTCCTCCCCACCGGGATGGGGGGCGATGCGGTCAAGATGTACGAACTGGCGCGAGATGAGCGCAAGGCGGCCGCCGCCATCAGTTCGGTTCTGGTTGACCGGTTTCTGGGGCTTTTTGTCCTGTTTGCCATGGCGCTTCTGGCCCTGCTGTTGGGTCACCAGATGGTGCCGCCCCAGGTGCGCGTCCTGATCGCCCTGGTGTTCCTCATCAGCCTGGTTGGAGCAGCCCTGGTGTGGCAACGCACCTGGATCGAAACCGGGGGGCGGCGTCTGGGCCTGGACCGGTGGGTGGGCCGTGTCAGGATCGTGCGCGAGCTGTATCGGTCGCTGCACGACTATGGAGCGGCGGCGCTGTGGAAGGCCACGGCCGCCTCGGTGGTCTGGAACCTGATCCTGGTCCTGGGCTACTATCTCCTGGCCCAGGCAGTAAGCATCCACCTGGAGCTGTGGTACTTTTTCCTGTTTGTGCCCATCATCTCCGTGTTGCTGATGATCCCCTCCGTGGGGGGGCTGGGTGTGCGCGAAGGGGCGACCATGTTCCTGTTCAGCCAGGTGGCCGACGAGAACCGCGCCGGCGCTCTGGCGCTGGCCTACCTCCTCACCCTGTGGATCAATGCCTTGATCGGGGCCATTTTGTACATCATGCAGGGGATGCGGGAGGTGCAGCGATGAAAGCGTTGGTCACCGGCGCAGCCGGTTTTATCGGCTCGCACCTGGCCGAACGGCTGTTGGCCGAAGGCTGGCAGGTCACGGGCGTGGACTGTTTCACCGACTATTATCCTCGCCGGCTGAAGGAGCAGAACCTGGCCCCCTTCCGGCACCATCCGCGCTTCACCTTTGTCGAGGCCGACCTGGTGACCGCAGACCTGTCCCCCCTGGTGGCCGGCATTGACCTCCTCTTTCACCAGGCCGGGCAGGCCGGAGTGCGGGCCAGTTGGGGTGCCAGCTTTGAGGTCTATACCCAGAACAACATCCTGGCCACCCAGCGGTTGTTGGAGGCGGTCAAAGGCAGCCCTCTACACCGTTTCGTCTTTGCCTCCTCCAGCTCGATCTATGGCGATGTGGAGAGGTTGCCGATCACAGAAGACACACTCCCCCATCCCGTCTCGCCCTATGGGGTGACCAAGCTGGCCGCCGAGCACCTGTGCCACCTCTATTGGGCCGGGTTTGGCGTGCCCACCGTCAGCCTGCGTTATTTTACCGTGTATGGCCCCCGTCAACGGCCCGATATGGCTTTCTATCAATTCATCCGGGCCCTGCTGCACGATGAACCTCTCCCCCTCTATGGCGACGGCGAGCAGACGCGCGACTTTACCTTCGTCGCCGATGTGATCGAAGCCAACCTCCGCGCCGTGGAGGCCCCTCCCGGCCGCGTCTTTAACATCTCCGGCGGATCGCAGGTCACGATCCGGCAGGTCATCGCCACCCTGGAGGAGCTGACAGGCCGGCCGGCGCGGGTCAGCCGCCACGGCTGGCAGGCCGGCGACCAGCGCCACACCTGGGCCGATGCCTCGGCAGCGCGGCAGGTGCTGGGCTTTGTGCCCCAGGTGGGCCTGCGCGACGGGCTGGCAGCCGAGATAGCCTGGCTCCAAAGCCTGAACGCCTGAACCCCTCCCTCCCACCATCCCCCTGTACGCCATCCCCCGGCTTCGATTTGACAGGAGAGGAGAGGATGATATAATAGACGGTTGCAGCCTTGACAGGCCCTGGACCCGATGAATGCGCCAGTGGAACCAAAACCATGCCCGAACAGGTCTCTTCGCCCCTTTCCCGACGACAGGTGTCACGATCCGTTTGGCGCCCCAGGCTGTGGCCATAAAGTGAGGCCAGGGCCCCTGGTGAAAACTGCAAGCCGGATGGAGCCGCCATCTCCACCGGCCAGGCTAAGGAGAGAGTTGTATGCCGAATCAAATCCAGCGCAAGTCGTATGCGCGCATTCCCGATGTCCTGCCTCTGCCCAACCTGATCGAGGTCCAGTTGGACTCGTACCGCTTCTTTCAAAAGGAAGGGCTGCGCGAGCTGTTTGACGAAATCTCGCCGATTGAGAGCTTTAACGGCAACCTGCAGCTCCATTTTCCCGGCTTCAACGAGGAGATCAATCGCAAGCTGGGCCTGGACTATCGCTTCGATGAACCGAAACATTCGCAGCAGGAATGTCTTGACCGGGACATGACCTACGCCGCGCCCCTGTATGTGCGGGTTGCGTTGTGGAACAGGGAGCGGGACGAGTGGACGACCCAGGAAGTGTTCATGGGCGACTTTCCGGTGATGACCGAGCATGGCACCTTCATCATCAACGGCGCCGAGCGGGTGGTCGTCAGCCAGCTCATCCGCTCGCCGGGGATCTATTTCACCATCGAGGAGGACCGCATCACCGGGCGGGAGCTGTGCATGGCCAAGTTGATCCCCAACCGGGGAGCCTGGCTGGAGTTCGAGACCTCCAAGCGCGATGTGCTCTCGGTCAAGGTGGATCGCAAGCGCAAGTTGCCGGTGACGATCCTGCTGCGGGCGGTGGGCTTTGGCACCGATGAAGAGCTCCACGCCCTGTTCGACCGGGTGGACATCATGCCCGACCACCCCTACATCCAGTCCACCATCGAGCGCGACCCCACCAAGACGACGGACGAGGCGCTGATCGAGTTCTATAAAAAGATGCGTCCCGGCGATCCCCCTACCAGGGAGAACGCCGACAACTTTATCAAATCGCTCCTCTTCTCGCCGCGCCGCTATGACCTGGGGCGGGTGGGCCGCCACAAGATGAACAAGCGCCTGGGGCTGGACATCCCTCNCGACAGGCGCACCCTGACCCCGGAGGACCTGACCCGGGTGGTGGAACGCATGATCCAGGTCAACAACGGCACGGAGGGGCCGGACGACATTGACCATCTGGGCAACCGGCGCATCAAGACGATGGGCGAACTGCTCCAGAACCAGTTGCGCATCGGCCTGCTGCGCATGGAACGGGTGGTCCGCGAGCGGATGAGCATCCGCGAACCGGAGCAGATGACCCCTCTGTCGCTCATCAACGTACGGCCGGTGGTGGCGGCGGTGCGCGAGTTTTTCGGCGGCAGCCAGCTTTCGCAGTTCATGCAGCAGACCAACCCGCTGGACGAGCTGACCCATAAACGACGGCTCAGTGCCCTGGGGCCGGGGGGCCTGCGTCGGGAGCGGGCCGGCTTTGATGTGCGCGACGTGCACCACTCCCACTATGGCCGCATCTGCCCTATCGAGACACCTGAAGGGCCTAACATCGGCCTCATCGGCTCGATGGGCACCTATGCCCGCATCAACGAGTATGGCTTTATCGAAACCCCCTATCGCAAGGTGATCCACACCGTGCCCAATCGCAAGGACCGCCTGCTGGGCAAGACGGTGCGGGAGCGGATCGTGGACCCGACCACCGGCGAGGTGATCGCCCTGCCCAACCAGCGGGTGGACGAGGCGATGGCCGACCGCCTGGCCAGCCTGTTCGCCGAGCTGCCGGAGATCAAGATCCGGCCCATGGCCACCGACGAGATCGAGTATCTGACCGCCGACGAGGAGGACCGCTTTACCATCGCCCAGGCCAATGCCCGGTTGGATGAGCAGGGGCAGTTCGTCTCCGACCGGGTTTCGGTGCGGCGGATGCAGGAGTTCCTGGAAGAGTCGGTGGACCGGGTGGAGTATATGGATGTGTCGCCCAAGCAGATCGTGGGCGTCACGGCGGCCCTCATCCCCTTCCTGGAGCATGACGACGCCAACCGCGCTCTGATGGGTTCCAACATGCAACGCCAGGCCGTGCCGCTGCTCCAACCCGACGCGCCGCTGGTGGGCACCGGCATCGAGGCCCAGGTGGCCGCCGATTCGGGCCAGATCGTCCTCGCCGAAGAGGAGGGAGAAGTGGTCAGCGTCACCGGCGACGCCATCGTCGTCCAGGGCAAAGACAGCCGCCACACCTACAGGCTGCGGCGCTTCCGGCGCTCGAACCAGAGCACCTGCCTGGACCAGCGCCCGATCGTCTTCAAAGGCCAGCAGGTCCAAAAGGGCGACGTGCTGGCCGATTCCTCCTCCACCGACCGGGGAGAGCTGGCCCTGGGCCAGAACGTCCTGGTCGCCTTTATGAGCTGGGAGGGAGGCAATTATGAAGATGCGGTCCTGGTCAGCGAGCAGGTGGTACGCGATGACAAGTTCGCTTCGATCCACATCGAAAAGCACGAGGTGGAGGCCCGCGACACCAAGCTGGGGGCCGAAGAGATCACCCGCGACATCCCCAACGTCGGCGAGGATGCGCTAAAAGACCTGGACGAGTCGGGCATTGTGCGCATCGGCGCCGAGGTCGGGCCTGGCGATATCCTGGTGGGCAAGATCACGCCCAAAGGCGAGGCCGAGCTGACGCCGGAGGAAAAGCTGCTGCGCGCCATCTTTGGCGAAAAGGCCCGCGAGGTCAAGGACTCTTCCCTGCGCCTGCCCCACGGCGAACATGGCATCGTCGTGGATGTCAAAGAGTTCTCCCGCGAGGAGCACCGCGACCTGCCGGCCGGCGTGGAAAAGACGGTGCGGGTGATGGTCGCCCAACGGCGCAAGGTGACCGAAGGGGACAAGATGGCCGGCCGTCATGGCAACAAAGGGGTCATCAGCCAGATCGTGCCGGTCGAAGATATGCCTTTCCTGGCCGACGGCACGCCGGTCGAACTGATCCTCAACCCGCTGGGGGTGCCGGCGCGCATGAACATCGGCCAGATTCTGGAGACCCACCTGGGCTGGGCAGCCGACCGGCTGGGGTTCAAAGCGGTGTCGCCCGTCTTTGACGGCGCCGACGAACCGGAGATCGAGGCCGAACTGGCCCGGGCCTGGCTGATGGACCGCGCCTGGGAAGTGGCCACCCACCGGGCCTGGGCCTGGGCGAGGGCGATGGAACTCGATACCGAGACAATGGATGACGAAGAGGTGATGGGCCACTACCTGGTGGAGTGGCTGGGCGGCAGCAGTCGCGGATTTGATGAGGAGAAGCTGGTGTGGGACCGCCGGTATGCCCGCCAGGCGGTGATGCAGGAATGGCTGCGGGAACGGGGCTACGATCCCGATCAACTCATCTCCTTCAGCTTCAAACCCCGCCCGATGGAACAGCGAGTCAAGAGCCGCGAGCGGGCACGCATCGTCTGTCTGCGCGAATGGATCCACTCTGTCCGTGAAGAACTGGCAGGGCGGCAGCAACCCTGGCCCCAGGACCTGCCCCTGGAGCCGGCGGGCGACGACGAGGTCCAGATCACGGCCCTCAAGCTCAGCCAGCGCACCGGCTACCCGCTGCCCATCAGCGGCAAGATGGTGCTGTATGATGGCAAGACGGGCGAGCCGTTTGACCAGCCGGTGACGGTGGGGGTGATTACCATGATGAAGCTGGCCCACCTGGTGGAGGACAAGGTCCATGCCCGGTCCACCGGCCCCTATTCGCTGGTGACGCAGCAGCCGTTGGGCGGCAAGGCCCAGTTCGGCGGCCAGCGCTTCGGCGAGATGGAGGTCTGGGCGCTGGAGGCTTACGGCGCGGCCCACACCCTGCAGGAGATGCTGACCGTCAAGTCGGACGATGTCTCCGGCCGGACCAAGACCTACGAGGCCATCGTCAAGGGGGAGGAGATTGTCGAGCCGGGGGTGCCCGAGTCGTTCCGCGTGCTGGTCAAGGAGCTGCAATCGCTGGGCCTGGCCGTGGAGGTGCTGGATGAGAGTGCGGAACGGCTGCAGTTCGGCAAAGAGGAGGAAGAGGAACCGCTGCCCGAACTGGGCATGGGACTGGAGCTGATGAGCCTGTAGCGGATTGCGTTGCTGCTCCTCATGCGCCAGACACGCACTACGCCCTGCGCAACAGGAGCAGCCACCCCTTCTCACCAAACCGGGGGAGAGTGGATTCCACCCTCCCCCGGTTCGCTGTGGCGGGCATGGCCTCAGCGGACGAGCACACTCTGGCAGGTGCCGTTCCGATTTGCCACGCAGACCGTGATCTGGTAGTCGGCGGCAAAGTTGTTGGGGCAGACCGGCTCGCCATCCAGATAGATGGCCACCAGGTCGTCGGCCCGCGACGGGACAAAGACCCGCAGCGTGGTCGGCTCGAAGGCGATCCCCTCCCGCGCTTCGTCCAGCTCCAGGGCATGGGCCCGGGCAAAATACTCCGGCCAGCCCTTGGGCAGCAGCAGGAACCTGTCCCAGCCCCCATCCTCGCCGACGGTCGTCAGGAAGATGTGGCCGGAGGTGCCGATGAGCGGGTTCACCGCGATCATGCGCAACGGCACCGGTTCGCCGCCGGGCAGGCGCCGGATCTCGGCCCAGCCCAGGAAGGTGTCGTTGCTGCCATCCAGGACCACGACGCGGAAAGTGTCAATCGTCGCCACGTAGACCAGATTGCGGAGCGCATCTACGGCGATGCCATAGGGGCCGGCGCTGTCAAACAGGCTGACCGTCTTGACATTGCCCGCGCCGTCAATCACCGCCACCCCGGCCGCGCCGTGGAGCGAGACGTAGGCTTTGTTGGTCAGCGGGTTGACGGCCACCATCGAGGGTTCATGGCCCACGGCCACGGTCTTGATCACCGTGTTGGTCGCCCCGTTGATCATCGAGACCGTATCGCTGCCAAAGTTGGCCACATACACCCGGTTGGTGGCCTCATTCACCCCCAGGCCGTTCGGCTGCGCCCCGACGGCGATGGTCTTGACCAGCCCATAGTCGCTGCTGCGCAGCACGGTCACGGTATTGGCGTTGCGGTTGGCAACGTAGATCTGACCGCTGGTCGGGTTGTAGGCCACCCCATTGGGGCCATCNCCCACCTGCACGGTGGTCAACAGGGCATAGGTCTCGGTGTCAAACACCGACAGCGTATCGGACTTGTGGTTGGCCACATAGAGCCGTCTGGCCGCGCTGTTGACCGCCACGCCGTGCGGCGCATCCCCCGTGTCCACCATGGTCACCAGCGCCGGATAGCAGCCGGGTGGGCCGGGAGTGGGGGTCGGGGTGGGCCCCGGCGGAGTGGGCGACGGAGTGGGCGTGGGACCCCCGATGATCGTGCAGCTCTGCACCGACACCTCATCCAGGTAAAAGGCGGCCACACCGCTGCCATCGGCGTCGTTGTAGACGTTAAAGTAGACCTGCACCGTCTGGCCGGCGTAGGCGCTCAGGTCATAGACCATCTGCGTCCAGGCCGCAGTGTTGACATTGGTGCGCATCAGGATGGCCAGCAGGTGATCCGTCTCATCCAGCAGCAGGCACTCCTGCCGGTCGCCGGCATCCAGCCCGGAAAGGGGGTAGTACCAGAAGGTCAGCGTGGCGGTGTAGGTGTCCGCCGGCAGGCTGATCGTCTGCCGCACCGAGGAATAGCTGCGCACATCTGCCTCGCCCGGCTTGATGCCCAGCAGCATTGAGCGGCTGCCGCTGTGGGCGCGCTCGGTGGTATAACGGGCCGGACGCGGCGTCGAGCCGATGACCCAGGCATCGTCTGTCTCAAAACTCCCGTTTTGAATCTGCTCCTGGCAGACAGGGACAGAAGGCGGGAGATAGCGCTTCATAATGATCGGCAGGTAGAACCGGGTTATGCCCGGCGCCCAGAAGCGGACCGTCGTCGAATCGCAGGCCGGGCCGGCACAGGCTTCCACCTGCGCAATGCCGGGGGTGATGGCCGAGGTCAGGGTCACGGTCGTCACCCCTCCCTCGGTCAGACAGGCCCCGTGGCGGTCATGACCATAAAGGCGAAAGGCATCCACCACCAGGTAGGAACCGGACGAGGCCGGATTGTGCAGCCCCGTGACACCGGTTCGCCCAGCCCGTCCACCACCCCGGCGGTCAGGGTCGAAGTGGATACCCCGTCGGCCAGGATGACCGTCGGGCTGGCGGTCAGAGTCAGGGTCAGGGGGCCGGCTGTGACAAAGCGGACTGTCGTTGAATCGCAGGCCGGGCCGGCACAGGCTTCCACCTGCGCAATGCCGGGGGTGATGGCCGAGGTCAGGGTGATGGTCGCCACCCCATCATGGGTCAGGGCCGTGCCGGTGAGAGCTTCAGCCGCCTGGACCCTCAGGCCGGGGAAGCTGCCCAGGGTGGTGGTCAAGATGACCGGCGTGCCATCCTCCACCGGTTCGCCCAGCCCATTCACCACCCCGGCGGTCAGGGTCGAAGTGGACACCCCGTCGGCCAGGATGACCGTCGGGCTGGCGGTCAGGGTCAGGGTCAGGGGGCCGGCTGTGACAAAGCGGACCGTCGTCGAATCGCAGGCCAGGCCGGCACAGGCTTCCACCTGCGCAATGCCGGGGGTGATGGCCGAGGTCAGGGTCACGGTCATCACCCCCCCCTCGGTCAGACAGGCCCCGTGGCGGTCATGACCATAAAGGCGAAAGGCATCCACCACCAGGTAGGAACCGGACGAGGCCGGATTGTGCAGCCCCGTGACCACCACCTCGGCCAGGTGCGGCGCGTAGGGCAGGTCGGCGGCGATCAACTCCTCCTGCTGGTAGAGCACATCGGGCGCATAGGTGTCCACCTGCCGGTAGAACCGACCATCCAGGTAGAGATGGGCAATGCCGGCATTGAACTGCTTCTGAAACAGAACCGCCACCCCCGTGCCGGTGAAGGGATAGGTCACCCTGTCCCCCACCCCGTCCGAGTAGACCCCCCCACCCCCGCTGGCCAACGGGTCGCTGTAGGGCACCCAGGTGCCCACCTTGCCCACCTCGTCGCTCTCCGCCTCGACGGTCATCGTCCCGGTGGGCCGGGGGGTGGTCGTCAGCCCGCCGGGAAAGCTGCCCAGGGTGGTGGTCAAGACGACCACCGTGCCGTCCTCCACCGGTTCGCCCAGCCCGTCCACCACCCCGGCGGTCAGGGTCGAAGTGGATACCCCGTCGGCCAGGATGACCGTCGGGCTGGCGGTCAGAGTCAGGATCAGGGGGGGGTTGCCGTCCAGGGTCCAATCTGTCGGTGCCGGGATCGGCCTGCCGGTGCCGGTAGCCATCGCAGGGTGGAGGGTCAGCACCAGTCCAACCAGCAGGAGCCACAGCAGCGCCGCCAGGCCGATACCTGCCCATCGTCGCTTGATAGATTCTGTTTGAAACTCCACTTTTCACCTCCTCATGGATTGGCGGTGCTCCTGAAGGTTCGGGCCGGGGAATCAGGAAGGAGCAGCCGGAAATTCCCGGATTCACCTTCCCGTACCGGGCCTTTCACGGCTCAAAGCAGGTCTGTGACCAGATGCCCGGCAGGTCACAGACCTGCCAGGAGCAAAAGGGACCCATCGAGTCCTGTATCTATTATATGCCAGGCAGCAAGGGAGGGATACCCTCCTTTCAGAGGATGTTGGAGGGTATTTTTCTGGCCCCTGGGGTGTAGGCCGCAGGGATCAGAGGGGCAGGTTCTTTGTAGGACAACTGCTCGCAGTTGCCCTACTTGCGGGTTCAGGGTTTGTGCTGAGGCTGGCGGTCGGTCATCCGCCACTGCCCGCCCGATTGTTCAAACCGTACGGTAAAGAGTTGCCCATCGCCACCAAAACTGCCCCCGGCCACCCTGGCATGGAGCGCAATCACCCCCTGGGCGTGCCGGCCATCGTCGGCCAGGTCCAGCCGTACCAGTTCCTGCTGCCAGGCGACAAAGGGTGGGCCGAGCGCCTCCGCCACCGCGTCGTCCCCGGCCAGGGCCGAATCTGGAGCCAGGGTGGCCCGGTAGGCGCGGGCGTCGGCGCGGAGCAGGGCCCGGTCCTGCGCCGCCAGCAGGTCCACAATGGCCCGTCTGGCCGCCAGCGCGGGGCGATCCAGGCCGCCGTCGGCCTCAAGGCCGGCCTCCACATCGTCCAGGAGCGCTGCTGCGCCGGCCAGATCGCCCCGGTGCAGCCGTTCCTGAGCGGCGATGAGTGCCGTCTCCAGCACCAGGTTGGCCGGCGACCCGGCGCGGTGCAGGAAGATTTTGAGCGTATCGCCGGTCCATTCGCCCGGCGGTCTGTCGGGCAGGATGCGGGCATCGGGGTCCATCTGGGTCTGATAGCGGCGCATCAACTCAAAGGCGCGCACCTCCAGGTGCCAGGCTTCAGCCTGCTCCGGTGTGGGCGACAGGCCGGCCAGGTAGTCCCGCCACTCAGCTTCCAGCCCGGCGTAGCTCTGGCCATACAGCCGCTGCACCAGAGCTTCGTCGTGAGCCGCCTGGCCGGTAGCCAGCCCATACAGTTCCTTCAAAGTTTCCACCCCGTTCCGCTCCACCAGGAACCTGACGAAAGAGCCTGCCTCCAGATAGGAAGTTTCGTGCTGAAAGTCATAGAACGGCCCGGCGCGCAGGTCGGCCAGCGGCAGATAGTCGTCGGAGGCAGCGACCACCGCAGCCCACAGGTCCAGCGGTTCGCGGCGGTAGTGGCCGTCGCTGGCCCACACAGCCAGCCCTTCGACCAGCACGCCGTCGGGGCCGCCTTCCTCTGCTTTGGGCTGGAGCAGGTCCTGGGCCAGGGCATGGGTCCCTTCGTGGGCAAAGTAGCTCCGGGTTTCGACACCGGTATAGTTGCGGTCCAGGTAGGAGATGATCTGCACCTTGTCGCCGTAGGTCACCCCGCCCTGCCAGAAGACGCGGGGCACCAGGTAGACGCTCATCTGGCCCTCGAATTCGACCTGGAGGGCGTTGCGGACCTGGTCCAGGGCACCCTCGGCCACAACCCCGATCTGCGCCAGGTCCCGTTCGGCGGCCTCGCCGGGCACAAAGTAGAAGCGGTAGTGCTGTGTCTCCGACAGGCCCCAGGGGAAGGGGAAGAGCAGCGGCCCTGGCGTCGGCGTGACGACCAGGGCCTGCAACGTCGGCCCCAGGGCAACGGTTCCGCCGGCGCGGGCTGTCTCGCCGGCGGTATCGCGCACCAGCCACCAGTAATCCAGTTCGCCGGCGGCCAGCGTTGCCGTCAGGCCCTCCTGGGTGGCATCGAGCCGGTAGCTGAAGGTCAGGTCAGCCGGCAGCGGGCCGGCGAAGTGCCGGGGGTTGTGGCCGGCTTCGGTATCGTACCACAGGAGCAGTTCGGCCACAGCCCGGTCGGGCGGCACCTGGGCCGTCAGGTGGAAGGTGACCGTCCGCGCTTCCTCGTCGGCCTCGGCGCTCAGGCGGGTGATGGTCGGCTGCCGGATGGCCGGTGTCGCGGTTGCCGCTGGCGTGGGTCGGGCGGGGTTGGCAGCGGTGGACGTGGCCGTTGCGCCCGCCAGGTCGGGAGACAGCCTGGGGAGCTGCCACAATCCGACCAGCCACAAGGCGGTCAGACACAAGATCGCCGCCAGAGCCAGGGGGCGCCAGCGCGGTGAGGGGGGGGTCTGCTTCCTCATCTGCCAGGCCATTCCCCCTCGACCCAGCTCGCCGTATACTCGGTCAGGCTGTCGGGCAATGCCAGGTCCGGCTCGTGAAAGACCCAGCGCCCCGCCAGCCCGGCCTGGCGGGCGGTCAGTTCAAAATGGCACAGGGCGATGCCCAGGTCCACCCGTTGCAGGTCGGCGACGACGAAGCGGCCATCTATTCCCTGGAGGTAACCGGGGGTCCGTTGCAGGTAAAAATGCCAGACGCCGGCATCTCGGACCACACGCCACGGCTGTTTGTTGGAGGCCGAAGGCCCCCGGCGCACCATCTCCAGCGGACCGGCATAGGCGCCGGCCGCTTCGGGGGGCAGCGGCCGACCAAACTGCCGGTCAAAGAACAGCCGCTCCCAGCCAAGCCGGTTGTCGGAACCCGCCTGGCGGCGGACAAGCCGGTCCACCAGGCCACGCCGGTCGGCGATATACCCCACAGCCGCGACACAGGGCATCACCTCTCCGGCCCGCAGTTCCATCCTGGCGGCAAACCCGCTCTTGTTGAAGGTGCCGCCCAGCCAACAGGTGCCCAGTCCCAGGTCGGTGGCCAGGAGGATCAACTCCTCCAGCCGATAGCCGAACTCCTCCAGATTCCTGTCCCCCTGACCCATCGCCCCCAGGAGAAAGCCGGTTGCCCCCCGGATGAAACCGTAGGTGCCCAGCCCCCGCAGCTCCTGCGCCTCCCGGTCGGTCGCGGCAATGAGCCGAAAACGGAGCGGGGTGCCAAAGGGTCCGGCCTGGATAGAGGCCGCGGCCCCGGCCAGGCGCTGCCGCACGTCGGGGTCGAGAGGGTCAGGGCGATAGGTTCGACAGGAGAAACGGCGTTGGATCAGTTCGGTTACAGGTTGGCTCCAGTTCATCTTTCAGTCNCCCATTCTGTCGATCTCTTGCAGAATTTGCCAGGTAAAAAGGTGGGTGTCGGCCAGGGTTTGGGGGTCCACGTGGGCCGGTGTATCGGCCATCTGGTGCCAGTGCANGGTCTGGTCGGAGCCTGGCGAGGGGAGGGCGTCAATCGTCAGGGCGATCAGGCCGCGCCGGGTGGCGACCAGGGCGTCGGTGTAGGCGATGCCCACATGCTCGCCGACCTGGAGTTCGGGCCGGGCAGCGGCCGCCCGGCGGGCCAGTTCCAGGGCACGGGGATGAGTCCGGCGCTTGAGGATCAGGCCATCGGCGGTCAGGACCTTCACCTGGCCCAGTCCCACCTGGTCGAGGATGATGTACACAGCCTGGTCGCCCAGTTCAGCCGCGTGGGCGTCGAGGAAGGCCGCGATGCCGTAAGCAGCCACTTCCTCACAGCCGGTGAAGGCCAGCCACACCTCGGTATGGGCCAGCGGTTCCTCCCTCAGCCGCCCGGCCAGCTCCAAAATGACCCCCACGCCGGAGGCGTTGTCGTTGGCGCCGGGCGAAAAGGGGGTGAAATCGGCGTGAAGGCACAGGGCCAGGGCAAAGATCTCCATCGCCGCGGCGGCCAGCCCGAGCCAGCGCACCCCCATCCAGCCGAGTGCCGCGCCCAGGGCGCAGGCAGCCGCTCCCACGACCATGCTGGCGAACGCCCCACCCACCAGCAGGCCAAAGAGGGTGTGCCAGGTGGGGGAGGAGTAGAAGATCGGCGTGCGGTGGGTATCCAGGTGGGCGCAGAGCACAACGCGCCGCCGCACCTGGTTCCTGGCCGGGATGATCCCCACAGCATTCTGGCTGTCGGCCCTGGGCAACAGCCAGCGCATCCAGTTGGTGGCCAGGTCGGTCTCGGCCAGCATCCCCCAGGCACCCAGGCCGCTGAGCAGCGCCGCTGCGGCCATGCCCCACCGCCCGTCCAGGAGCCAGAGGGCCAGTGTGCCCAGCAGCGCGGCGGTGAAGGCCAGGGCGTAAGGCCGGTAGGTGGACGGCGCTCCCCGGTACGGCTCCAGGCGCACCTGCTGGACGCCCAGGGCGCGCATCTGTTCGGCCACATATTCGGCCGCCCGGCGCTCAGCCGGCGTGCAGCTTCCCCGCCCGCCGATCTCCTCCGCCAGGGAACGGATATGTTCCATCGCTCGTTGTCCATTCTGTTCCGATTGGCCCATGCTCCCCTGCTCCTTTGCTCCCCTGCTCCCCTGATTATAACCGGTCTGTCGCCAGCCGGCAAATTGCCAACTCGTCCAACCTGTGCTACGATCCGAATCATGGGCGACGAACCACGCATTTGCGATTATGAAGGCAGCGACTACCGCACCGACTTCTGGGAGGGCCGGGGGCGCGAGTATGAGGACCTGGCCGAGCGGATTGCCCTGCGCCATCTGCTGCCGCCGACCGGGCGGCGACTGCTGGACATTGGCGCCGGGTTTGGGCGGCTGGCCGAATTCTATGGCGGCTATGAGCAGGTGGTCCTGCTCGACTACTCGCGCTCGCTGCTGCGCCAGGCGCAGGCCCGGCTGGGGGATGACCGCCGCATCCTCTATGTGGCGGCCAATCTGTACACCCTGCCCTTTGCGGCGGATAGTTTTGATACGGTGATGATGGTCCGGGTGATGCACCACGTCGTGGAGGTGCCGCGCCTGCTGGCCGAGGTGGCGCGGGTGCTGGTCGGCGGCGGGAGCTATGTCTTCGAATTCGCCAGCAAGCGCCATCTGAAAGCGATGGTGCGCTACCTGTTGCGCCGACAGGAGTGGAGCCCTTTTGACCGCGCNCCCTACGAATTTGCGNCGATGAACNTGGATTTTCACCCCGCCTGGATGCGGGAGCGGCTGGCCGAAGCGATGTTTCACGTGAAACGCACGCGGACCGTGTCCCATTTTCGCCTGCCGCTGCTGAAACGGCTGATCCCGGCCCCCATCCTGGCCCGGCTGGATGGCCTGTGCCAGCCAACAGGAGCCTGGTGGCAACTGACGCCCAGCATCTTTCACCACTGCACCGTGGACAGGCCACCGCAGGAANCCTCCGCCAGGCTCCTGTTCCGCTGCCCGGCCTGCGGCAGCGAGGAACTGCACCGGGCCACAACGGCCCTGATCTGTCACGGCTGCGAGCGCCGCTGGCCGGTCGAGGATGGCCTCTATAACTTTAAAACGCCCCTGCCGGCTTGAACTTCTGACCGTTCTGTAGTATACTATCTGTGTATCCCGTGGCNCCCCTGCATATAGTGGGGGGGCTTCATGGGTGCCTCAATGACCNGTGCCTGCAAAGGAGGTCGCCATGAAGATCAGTTGCCTGCAAGAAAACCTGGCCAGGGGGCTGGCCACAGTCGGCCGGGCCGTCGCCACCCGCTCCACCCTGCCGGTCCTGTCCAACATCCTGCTGGAAAGCGACCGAGGCCGGCTGCGGTTGGCCGCCACCAACCTGGAGATCGGCATCAGTTGCTGGATCGGAGCGCATATCATGGAGGAGGGTCGCACCACCGTGCCTGCCCGGCTGCTGACCGAATTCATCAACTCCCTGCCGCCNGGCCAGATTGACCTGGAACTCAACCCCCGCACCCAAACCCTGAACCTGAAATGCGCCCGCTACGAAGCCAACATCAAGGGGATTGATGCCAACGAATTCCCCCCCGTGCCCACCGCCGACAGCATCGGCGCCGGCAACAGCCTGCACCTGCCGGCCGATACCTTCCGCCGCATGATTGACCAGGCTGTCTTTGCCGCTGCCACCGACGAAAGCCGGCCTATCCTGACCGGAGTCCTGACCCGCTTTCACCAGGGGGGCCTGACCCTGGCCGCAGCCGATGGCTTCCGCCTGGCGGTGACCTCAGCCGAGGTGGGGGTGGACCTGGATCAGACCACCAGCGTCATCGTGCCGGCCCGCGCCCTGGCCGAACTGAGCCGCATCAGCGCCGACCAGACCGATCNCATCGAGCTGATCATCACCCCCGCCCGCAACCAGATCCTCTTCCACCTGACCAACACCGATCTGGTCTGTCAGCTCATCGAGGGCAGCTTTCCCGACTATGCCCAGATCGTGCCCAAGAGCTACGCCACCCGCACCGTGGTCAACACCCAGGAACTGCTCAAAGCGGTCAAGGTGGCCTTCCTCTTTGCCCGCGACGCGGCCAACATCATCCGCTTCAACATCCTGCCCGGCAGTGAGCTGACCCCCGGCCAGATGATCGTCACCGGCACCTCGGCCGAACTGGGCGACAATGTGAGCGAACTGGACGCCCGGATCGAGGGGGAGGAGATCGAAATCGCCTTCAACGCCCGATATCTGATTGATGCCCTGTCGGTCGTCGGCACCGCCGAGGTGGCCCTGGAAACCAACACCGCCAGCAGCCCCGGCGTCATCCGACCTGTCGGCGGCGATGACTTTTTGTGCGTGATCATGCCCATGCATATCACGCGCTGAAAGATCGCGCCCAACAGGGGTGGGGGTTTGGGTGAGCGGCCAGGCCGCCTGCTCAAACCCCCTCTTGCTGGTTTGCACCGCAGAGACGCAGAGGCCGCTGAGAGCTAGTCTGAAAACCACTAAGGACACGAAGGACACAAAGAATTTCTGTCAATTTCC
>JGI24187J35170_1000634_pt1 | contig 15889 bp, 6 predicted proteins | sample YNPBryBLVA2012_FD_35170 | JGI IMG/M metagenome (IMG submission 35170)
GGACGCGGCTGGGCCGGCGGCGGAGGAGGCGCAGCCGCCCGGCGCGGAGGAGCAGCCGGACGAGGCGGAGGAGGCATCTGCGGCGCCGGCGGCCTTCCCTGCGGCCGACGCGGGCGCGAACGCCGGGTCACGATGACCACACCCAGCAGCCCCATCAACAGCAACAATACGCCCGCGCAACCCAGCCCGCCGACGACCAACCCCAGCCCGGTCAGGGCCAGCAGGCCGAAACCCATCCCCATCGACGGTTCTGGCGTCACATACGGCACCGCCGTGGGCATTGGCAGCGGCGCCGGTGTGGTGAGAGTGCCCACCTGCGGCGTCACGACCGGCGCAGGCTGGCCCGTCGGCACTGGCCCCAGCCGCAGCCGCCCGTAGCCGTAGCCCGTGTCCGGCCCTCCCGGCCCCAGGTCGAGCGACTGGCTCAACAGATAATTGATGACCTCCTGCCGGCTGTAGGTTGGATAGGCCTGCCAGACCAGCGCCGCCGCCCCGGCCACGTGCGGGGCAGAAGCCGAGGTGCCGTCAAAGCCACGCTCGCCGTAGGTGTTGCCAGAGACTCCCGCTGGCGCCGAGAGGTCGGGCTTGAGGCGACCGTCAGCCGTTGGCCCCTGCGAGCTGTACTCGGCCAGCGAGTCGTCCCACCAGTTGACCGCTCCCACCGTCAGCGAGCCAACCGCGTCGCCCGGCGGGCAGAGGCTGTAGCCGGGGCTGGGATAGCCCACGTCGGCGCCCTCGGCAAAAATATCCAGCATCGCCGGCTGGCTGACCGAATAGGCCGCAACCATCACATAGACAATGTTCCCGCCGGTTTGGTAGATGATCCCCTCGACAGGCTGCTGACCTGCCTCGCCAGCCTGATAGTTCTGCGAAGAAGCCAGGCGATTGCCGTTGCTGTCCAGGAGGAACAGATCGTAATCCTGGCGAGCCGCCTGCCAGTTATCCTCCCAATTCAAGACCACGTAGACATAGTTATCGCTGTAGAGGGGCATCGCCTCGATGTCCGACACGAACTCGTGGATGCCATCGCCGTCCATGTCTGTAAAGACACCGCGGTAATGTCGCTGCGCCTCGTTGCCCGACGAGTTGCACCAGATCACGCCCTCGCTGGCCAGGCGGTCGACCAGGCGGGCATCCCATCCCGAACCGTCACGGGGGCCGGCCAGGCCTCCCGCCGAGTGAGAGATGATATGCACGCCCTGGCTCTGCAGCCATTCCACCGCCGCGCCCATCGACGCGTCCGAGCCATCGTACCAGGCCAGGTACAACTCGGCGCCCGGCGCGATCTCGTGGACGATCTCGGCGCAGGCCAGGCCATGCACCTCGGAAGGATCGACCGACCCGAAAGACTGGATGGTGACCTGCTCCGGCAGCTCGCGGCCCAGGAGGTTCTCGTAGCCAGCAAAGCCCAGGTCCAATATGCCGATGCGTATGCCCGCCCCCGTGTAGCCAGCGCGCTGCCACTGGTCAGCGCCAATGACGGCGATGCCCTCGCCGGGGATCGTGCTGCCATCAGGGACGCGGCGCTCAGGCAGGCGTACAGCAATGACGTGTTCCAGCTCAGTCAGGCGGCTAAAAATCTCGCCCGGATCATCGCTGGCCAACTGCTCCTCGATCAGCGCCAGGGGGATGGCCACGTTGACGCGATCTTGGTAGGCGCTGGTGACCTCGATGTTGTTTGCCCGCAGTTGCTGGACCAGCGCGGCGTTGTCCGTCGTGTCGAGCACCAGCGTGATGAGCACCCTGTCATCGCGCGTGAGCAGGCCGCGCTGTTCGGCCAGCGCCCGCACCGCCTCGACGCCGCCTTCCTCATAGGCCATGAGGAGCTCTTTGTAGACCGTGTCCAGCTCCGGGTCCGCCAGAATCGGCGCCAGGCGCGGATACTGGGCGGCCAGTTCGCTGAGCGAAGGCGGCAGGGACAGCTCGCCCGCGATAGGGGGGGCAACAGGCACGGCGGCTGCTGTCTCCGTCAGAGAGGGCAACCACGCCACCAGCGCGATCACCACGGCGACCAGGATCAGGACCAGGCCAAGGACAGCCAGGGCCAAGACAATGCGGCGAGTGCGATTCATGGCCAACCTCCATAGCCAAGACCAGACAAAGCGCAACGGCTCAGATCGACTGCCAGGGGCGCAGAGAGCGTCGAAAAACAGAAAGGCTCTACGAGCCCAGCGTTCTCGGCAGCAGGCAAATAGGTGCAGAGACCGAGCCAGCTCAGGCCAGCGCGCCAGATCATGCTGAGGCCGACAGTGACAGCCAGCGCAATCAGCACAATCAGGCACAAGAACGCCAGTGTGGCCGCCATCAGCCAGGGCCAAACCCTCGTCTTTTGGGGAGGGGGGCCTGGAGACAGGCGCGGCGGTGGCGGGACGGGCGGTTCGGCGTATCGCGGCTCTGAAGGTGGCGGAGAAGACGTGGCCGCCTGTGCCGGCCCGCCGAGCGGCCTGCCGCAGCGGGGGCAATAGCGCGATCTGGCTTTGACCGCCGCGCCGCAGGTCGGACAAACCATCGAGGCCCCCGCCGACGCTTCCGCAGGCAGAGGCTCGCCGCACTGGCGGCAGAAGCGAGCGTTGGGACGATTCTCACAGCCGCAAGAGCATCTCATCGCCCTGNCCCTTGACGTCTANCNCTCGAAAAACGAAAGCAGCAACTGTCCAAAGCGCACCTGGTCGCCGCTTTTCAACGCCACCGGTTGTCCCGGCAGCACAGGCTCGCCGTTGACGAACGTCCCGTTGGTGCTGTGCAGGTCTTCCAATACCCAGCCGGCAGAGCCATAGAGAAGCCGGGCATGGCGGCGCGAGACGCCCGCCATACGCCCACCATGCGGCTCCAGATCGACGTCCGGCACTTCCCCCCCCTGCGGGTCGGCCCGGCCGATGGTGATCTCGGCCCGCAGGGGCAGGGTGATCGTCACCCCCGTGCCCATCACGACCAGGCGCGGGCCAGCGCCTGCGGGCAGGCCCTCCAGCCGCCGGGTCATCACCACCGTCGAGGTAAAGTCGGGCGGCGTGACCGCGCGGCCGGTCGCCCCCGGCAGACGCGCCAGGTCGTTGACAAACGCTTCCATGGTCGGGTAGCGCGCCTGGCGGTCGCGAGCCAGGGCGCGCACAATGACCCGTTCCAACTGCGGCGAGATGCACGGGTTCAGGCGGCTGGGCGGAAGCGGCTCTTCGTGGATGCGCCGCAGCATCGTCTCGACAGGCGAATCGCCAGCAAAGGGCACCTGACCGGTCAGCAGTTCGTACAACACCACCGCCAGGCTATAGATGTCGGTGCGGTGGTCAACCTCCTCGCCAACAGCCTGTTCCGGCGAGATGTATGCTGGCGTGCCAATGCTGACGCCAGGCCGGGTGATGCCGCGCTGTCCGCTCAGCAGCTTGACCAGCCCAAAGTCGGCCAGCAGCGGCCAGTCGGGCTTGGCCAGCAGGATGTTGGCCGGTTTGACGTCGCGGTGGATGATTCCCTCGGAATGGGCGTAGGCCAGCGCGCGACCCACGGGGATGACCAGCGTGGCTGCGTCGGGCCAATCCATCGGCTGACCGGTGAGCTTGTCCTTGAGCGTGCCACCAGGGGCATATTCCATAACGATATAGGCAACCCCCTGCTCTTCGCCATAATCGTACACGGTCAGGATGTTGGGATGGCGCAGCGCAGCGATGGCCCTGGCCTCCTGGCGAAAACGCACGATAAAGTTCTTGTCTGCCCCGACCAGGTCCAGCATCTTGATGACGACCCAGCGGTCGAGCGGACGCTGATAGGCGCGGTAGACGACGGCCATCCCGCCGCGGCCAATCTCTTCGGCAATCTCATAGCCGCCAATGTTCTGTCCGCTCCATCTGCTCATCTTGCGCTCCTCTCAACGGTCAAACTCGATGATGAGCTGTGCGGGCAGGACATTGAGAAGAACGACTGGCGGCGAGTTTTCCCAGGCCCTCCGGAAGCCACGGTTGATGCCTCCTGAGATGATGCTGCCGACGAAATAGAGAGGGGTGCCGTTGAGACGCTCCAATCTCACCGTCGGCGCGCCGCTTTCCACCCCCAACCGCGCCAGCAGCCAGTAGCGATGGCGGCCCGCGTCGAGTGCGATCACGGCACGGTCCGGCGGTTGAAAGTCGGCCTGCACGTTGCGGACAGCATCCAGCCCATACAAGTCGACGACGTTCTGCACCCCTGCCCGCAGGTCCGTCTCTGTCAACACATACATCCTGGCCCGCGACGATTGCCAGCCCCAGTCGGTGTCGGCGATCGTGCGCTCGGCAACGGCGGAAAGGATCAGCGAGCCGACCAGGAGAGAGAGAAGCGCCAGCAGGACGACGGCAAACAAGATGGGCACAACAAGGCGTACCGTCCAGCGGACGATGCCGCGCATGACACGCAGCGGGCGACGCTCCCCTGACGGCGTTGTCGCTGTGGCGGCAGGCAACACGCGCGTCTTTCTGGGGAGCTGGGGCTGCCCAGAGGGGAAACGCCAAAACCGGGGCTGGCTGGCCTTTTGCAGGGCCTCCTTCATCGCCTGGGCCGAGGGGAAACGTTCAGCCGGATTCATATTGAGCGCCCGCATCACGATGTTGGACAGCGAGGCAGGAACAGCCGGCTTGAGCTTGTGCGGTACGCTGAAAACAAAGGGGTGCGCCGTCGGATCCTCGCCGGTCAACAGCTCGTGCAGCGTGGCCCCCAGGCTGTAGATGTCGGAGCGGGGCGTCGTCTGGCCACGGCCGGCATATTGCTCCGGCGGCGCATAGCCCGCCGTGCCCATCTTGAGCGTGTCGGTGCCCTTGGAAGGGTCGAACAGGCGCGCCACACCGAAATCGATCAGCTTGAGCTGACCCTGCGGGGTGACCATGATGTTGGCCGGCTTCAGGTCGCGGAAAATGACCGGCGGGTTCTGGCCGTGGAGATAGGTGAGTACGTCGCACAACTGGACGCCCCAGTCGACCACCGTCTCTGGCGGCAGGCCCTGCGGCGAGCGGTACAGCCGTTGCTCCAGCGTCTCGCCCTCGACAAAGTCCATCACCAGGTAGAAACGCTCATACTCCTGGAAATAGTCATAGACATTGGGCAGGTTGGCATGGCTGAGGTGAGCCAGCATGGCTGCTTCGCGGTGAAACTGGGCAGTGACCTGTTCCTGCTCTGCAGGGGGCAGGTGAGGGTCTTGCCGCAGCTCTTTGACCGCGCAAGGCTTGTCGGCCAGGCGCGTATCGTGCGCCAGATAGACCCGCCCCATGCCGCCGCCGCCCACCTGGCGCACGACGCGATAACGGCCCTGCAAAACCGTTCCTTCTTCCAGCAATGTCATAGCAGACCCCCTCCTTTGACAGGGACGTTCTGCCTGCCCTCCTCGCTCGCTACGGGGCTCTGACCACCAGATTATCGAAGTGGACCTCGACCGCCTCCGGCTCCAGGGTGACCGCCATGAGCGAGATGTCGCCTGAGGTGTAGATCGAATCCTCTACCTCGGCCAGCAGTTCGCCGTTGACAATGAGCGCCAGATGAGGGCCGTTGCAAACGGCGCGGATGTGGTTGGTGGCATTGCCCTGATGGATGACTGCCGACCTGTCCCACCCTACCAGCAGGTTATAGTTCCCCTCTCTGACGATCTGGATGCTGTACTGGCCATTTGCGCCGATCAAAAACGCATAGCCATCGCCTCCCGCGCCGCTGCTTTGCACGCGACACTTGATTCCATAGGCGCTATGGTTATTGGCCGGGCCTGCAACCTGCGTGGCATCGACATCGATCACGACGTCGGCCAGGTTCTGAGAAGCGCTGCCCCACATTGCCCCCCCGTCACGGCGAGAGATGGCAAAGTAATAGCCATCGCCATAGCCAACATCGCCCTCGACATAGTTTCCCACCTCCCAGCCCGAGGTCGGATCGCTGAAATCGTCTGCAAACAGCACGTTCCCCTCCGCCTGGCCTGCCGCAAAGACCACCAGGTTGTCGAACTGCACCTCGGTCGCTTCGGCCTCGAACGTCGTCGCCGTGAAGCCAATGTCGCCTGCGGCAAAGGTGCTGTCCTCCGCGGTCGCCAGCCGCTCCCCATTGACGAACAACACCAGGCGGCGGCCGTCGCAGACCGCGCGGATGCGATTGGTATTGTTACCCTGGTTGATCACAGCGGAGCGCGTCCAATCCACCAGCGCCTGGAACTCGCCGTTCAGGACACGAGAGATCGAGTAAAAGCCATCGCCGCTGATGCGCAGCAGATAGCCATCGCCATTGGCTTGCAGGCGGCAGATGATGCCATAGCCGTTGTTGTTGTTCACCGGCGCGCTGACCTGGATGGTATCGACCTCGATGACAACACTGGTCAGCTCGCGGTTGGCCCGCCCCACGATTGCCGTCCCCTGCTGCGCCGCGACCACGGCATAGCGACCATCGCGGTAGCCGACACTGCCAGTGCCAAAGTCTTCGCTCTGCCAGCCGGAAGCTGGATTGCTGAAATCGTCCGCAAAGAGCACCTCGCCCGGCTGAGGAAGCGGCTCAGGAGGTTGCGTCGGCGGAGGCAGCGAGGGCCGGCGGGTGGGCGGGGCAAACGGGCGGGTGTTCGTGGGCGGGAGAACCCGCATGGGAGACGGCGTGGCTGTGACGGTGACGACCTCCCTGCCGCCCCCGCCGGCTAAAAGCCCCAGCGCCGCCAGGATGATGGGCACGGAGATACAGACCAGGACCAGGACGACCAGGCCGATCCACAGCAGCGTGCGCCCGCCGCCCTTGCGTCGCGCGGGCCGCGCGGTTCCCGTGGCGACAGCGGGCGCGCCCGTCGGTGTGGATGGCGGCGCCGCCGACGCCAGCGAGGGGGTGGAGACCGGCACGCGCGGCGTGACCACCCGCGTCGCGCCCTCCTCGCCAAAGAGCGCCCGCGCCATCTCCGGCGCGCTGCGGAAGCGCTGATCCATCTGCACCGCCATGGCCTTGAGCACAGCGGCTTCGGTCGCCGGGCTGATGTCAGCGCGGATGTGGCGCGGCGGAATAAAGCTGGAGGGATTGGCCATGCGCTGGGTGGCCGTCGGCGGGGTCTGGGCAGTCAGCGCCTGATAGAGCGTCGCGCCCAGGCTGTAGATGTCGCTGCGCGGGTCCGTGTGGCCCAGCCCCATGTCGTACTGCTCCGGCGGGGCGTACTCCGGCGTCCCTGCCCCGCGCAACACCGTCCGCGTCTGGGGGTCCTGCGGGTCCCATAGCTTGACCAGTCCAAAGTCGACCAGCACGGCGCGGTCACTGGTGATGATAATGTTCTGCGGCTTGATGTCGCGGTGCAGCACGCCGCGCTCGTGGCAGTAGGTCAGCGCGTCGAGCAACTGCCGCGTCCAGCGCAGCACGTCCGCCTCCGACTGCGGCCCCTGCTCCTCGATGCGCTGGGCCAGGCTCTGCCCATCGACAAAGTCCATGACCAGGTAGCTGTTGCCCCCCCAGGAAAAATAGTCGGTAACACGCACCAGGCTGGGATGCGAAAGCGTTGCCAGGACCTGCGCTTCCTGCTGGAACTGCCGCCGCAGGTCCTCCAGCATATTGTCAGCCAGGCCAGGCTGAGGCGACATCTCCTTGAGGGCGACGGGGACGTTGAGGCGCACGTCCCAGGCGCGGTACACCGCGCCCATGCCTCCCTGCCCCAGCAGCTTGACCACGCGATAGCGGTCTTCAACCATCTCACCGATTTGTAGAGTCACTGTTTGCCTCCTTTGGGCAAGACCTTTGAGGTCTCTATTCCTGCGAGCGCAGCCAATTTGCCGAGGCCCAGCCCTCCGTGCCATCGGNCAGGCGCACCTGCCACCAGGTGTACGACGCGGCCACTACCGGGCCATCGANGATCTCTGCCTCTGTCCCCGGCTCGACGCGGGCGATGATGGCAGCGTCCATGCTCGGCGACTGGCGCAGGCTGAGCCGGCCGCCGCCGGTGACAATGACCACCCGCGCGCCGATGGTCAGCCCGCCGGACGTGTCCGGCACAACCGGGGCCACGGTCTGCAGCGGCTGCTGGCGGGGAAAGAGCAGCGCGGGGCTCAGTTCGGGCCATTCGATTGCCGCCAGGTCGACCGCGCCGTAGAGCAGCCAGCCGCAGTAGAGCAGCGAGCCCAGCACGAGCAGCCACGCCACCAGGCGGGGCACACGCCGCTGCTCTGGCCGTGGAAAAGCGCGGGGAATGCCCGCNGCCAGGCCGATCAACCCGCCGCTCAAGACGGGCAGCAGCCAGCCGCCCAGCGCATCGGCGCGGTGGATCTGCGACCAGGGACGATAGGCCAGCCAGTTGAACGCCGCCAGCAGCACGGCGGACAACAACAGAACAGGAATTGCCCGGCCGATCCGCCTCCCCCAGGAACCCTGCCCGCGCCAGACGCTCACCGCCGCCGCCAGCAGCGCGGCAATCCCTACCCAGACGTAGGTCAACGGCGCGCCCGGCGGATTCAGCGCCACAAAGGCCAGCAGCCCGCCCACCGCCATGCCGGCGAGCCATCCCAGGGCGATCCGCCTCACAATCTCCAGCCAGGGAAAGGCCACGACGGCCTGCACGGCGACCGTCTGGCGGTCGTAGGGCGTCTCGACCGTGACCTGCCCGCTCAACGACTCGCCTTGCTCTGCGCCGGTGGTGTCGACCGTGATCTCGACATCACCCTCGCCCTCAAAGCGCTGCGGCGCGCTGAGCCAGGCATCGGCCGGCTCGACCGAGATGGCGCCCTTCAACGGCCCCCTTCCGGCACGGTTGCGCACCTGCAGCGTGCGCTGTTTGCGGCTGTTCGCGCTGACGCGCCCAAAGCGCAGCACCCGCGGCGAGAGCTGAAGCTGCGGATAGGGCAGCCTGGGGTCGAGGACATGCAGAAAGGCCTCCAGCCCCTCGTCGCGGTCGCTGTACGTGCCCACGATCTCGGCCGCCTTGTCGGCCAGGTCAGCCCGAAAGAGCGACCGGCGCAGCCAACGCTCGAAATCGCGGCCATAGAGATAGCTCTTGCCCGCCTTCCACTGGGCGTCACAGAGGCGCACCAGGTCCTCCGGCACGTGTGCGCGGCTGCCGTCGGCAAAGATCAGCGGCGCCTTGATCTGGCCCAGCAGCGCCGCCCGCACGTCGAGCAGCGCCTGGCGAAAAGACTCCGCATCCAGCCGCTCTCCAGGGTCGCCGTGCAGCGCGTTACGCAGCACCGCCCACAGCGAAGACTCGATTTGGTCGGCCTTGGGGAACACAAGCGGATGATCGCGGGGGTCATCGTCGGTCAGCAAATGGTAGAGCGTCGCGGCCAGCGAATAGACGTCGGAGCGGGTCGACGACTCGCCCTGGTACATCTCCGGGGCAGCATAGCCGCGCGTCCCAAAGACACTGGACTCTTCGACGCCCACCTCGCCGCCTTCCCCCACCACCAGCCGCGCCTTGGCCGTGCCAAAGTCGACCAGGCGCGCCATGCCCGTGTTGCGGTCGATGATGATGTTGGCCGGCTTGATGTCGTGATGGACAAGCGGCGGGTCCTGCTGCGAGAGGTAGACCAGCACATCGCAGATCTGGCTGCCCCAGGTCAGCACATCCTCGACCGGATAGGGCTGTCCCTTGACCAGGTCGCCTTCCGCGTNGACGTGGGTCAGCCCTTCCAGCAGCGTCGTCCCCTCGACGTACTCCATCACGATATAGTTGCGCCCCTCCTCGGAAAAGTAGGCGATAATGTCCGGGATGCCGGCGTGGCGCAGGCGCGCCAGCGTCCGCCCCTCCTCCTCGAAGCGCCTTTGGGCCGCGGCGACGGCATAGGGGTCGGTGCGGTCGAAATACTCGATCATCTCTTTGAGCACGCGCACCTTGCCAAAGGCGCCAATGTCCTCGACCAGATAGACCGCGCCCATCCCCCCCTTGCCCAGCGCACGGATGACGCGGTAGGCGCCGCCGTGCAGCATCTGGCCAGCCTGAAGGGGGACGTAGTGGATCCTGGACGTCTCGGCAGCAATCTCGGCGTCACTGCGCTCCATCGCCGTGGTGCGGTCATCGGCCGGAGGTTTCTGTAGTTTTTTGGTCATTTTCACCAATTCTTTGCAGGGTCAAGGGGCACGGCCAGGAACGGCGTCATGGGCAGGCTGGCAGTTATTCCCCCTTTCCACCTTGCATGTTACTCTGAACGGCGACAGAAAGCAAGCATGAAAATAGCCCTTGCCTGCCAGCGCCGCGCCGGCCAGCCCCCCGCCGACCACGATCACGTCATAGACCGTCGCTTATCACCCTACATCCTTGCGCTTGAGCACGATCAGCGTGGCGGTGCCGAAAATCCCCGCAAAGGCCAGCAATGTGGCCCAGGTGTTCAGCAGGTGCTGTCGGGTATGCGCATAGTCGATCTGGAACTCGCGCTCGCCAGAGATGTCGATCGGGTCTGGCGTGACTGTTACCTCCTCCGTCACCGTCTCGGTCACCGTGACCATGTCGTTCACCGTCACATGCGGCACAGAGATCGGCACGGTGGTATAGATGCCCGGCTGGACCGGCACCTGGATCTCTTGCGTCTCGGTCACCACCGTCACCGGCTCCCAATCTTTGGCCGGCTGCTCCACCTGGAAAGAGACCTCTTCCGTGATCGGGTCAGGCTGGAAGCGGGTGCGCGTCAGGCTGTTGAGATACTCCATGTCGGCTGACGTGCCCAGCCCTTCCATCGTCCAGCGGGTCAGCGTCAGTTTGGAAAGCTGGTTCGCCGTGTCGGGCAGCTTGAAAATGACGCCGGCAAAGAGAATCTGGAAAAAGAGGAGCACGAGCACGACGTAGATGACCGTGTTGGTGTTGGGCACCACGCTGGAGACAAAGAGGCCCATCATGATGGCGGCCAGGGTGGCAATGATCAGCGTCAGGTACATCTCGAGCGGCGCGGGCAGAAACACCCCCCTGACCGGAAAATCCACCTTGAGGCCGATGACAAGGAGCAGCAGCAGGCACTGCGCCAGGGCAAAGGCACCCAGCACCACCACCTTGGAGGCCAGGTAGGGGATCAGGCGCAGGGTGACCATCCGCTCGCGCTGATAGATCGAGCGCTCTTTGACGATCTCATAGGCCGCGGCGAAGAGGCCGAGCAACACCGCAGCCAGGGCCATCATAAAGAGGAGTCGCTGGCTGCTGTCGACGATCATGTACGTGGCGCTGTTCTGGCCGGCTTCCAGGTCGGCATTCAGCAGCCGCTGGATCTCGGCGCCCGTGTCCCCCACCAGCCAGTTCGGCTGGGTGATGAGCAGCAATAGCAAGCCGATGACGGGCATGATCGCCAGTAGCACCGTCAGCAGGAGCCTGTCGCGAAAGACCAGGTCGAGGTAGCGGCGGGTGAGGACAAGGAACTGGCGCAGCGAATTGACGCGCGGCCGCTTGCGCGCCCCTGCGCTGGCGACCGCTTCCTGCTGCACCGCCAGCAGCGCCCCCTGACGGTCGGCGACGTAGCGCTGGTAATAGGGCGAGCGGCGGAAGCGCTCTTCCCACTCGGCGGCCAGCCGGCGCGCCTCGGCCGGGTTGGGGTCGTCGAGCTTGCCATAGATGTCGGCAAAGTCGCCGCTGGAAACCTCAAAGAACTGGAACGCCTCCTCTGGCGGTCCAAAATAGACCATGCGCCCCTGCGAGAGGAAACAAACGTGGTCGCATTGGGCGATGTTGGCCGTGGCGTGGGTCACCAGCACCACCGTCCGCCCGCCGTCGGCCAGTTGGCGCAGGGTGTGCATCATCTTCTTCTCCAGGCCGGGGTCGAGGCCCGAGGTCGGCTCGTCGAGGAAAAAGAGGCGCGGTTCGGCCAGCAATTCGACGGCGATGCTGACACGCTTGCGCTGCCCGCCGCTGAGGCTGCTGACGGGCTGGTTCTTCTGGCCGACCATCCCCACCTGTTGCAGCACGGTGTCGACACGCCGCTCGATCTCGGCGCTCGACATATCGGGAGGCAGGCGCAGGCGGGCGGCATAGCGCAGCGCGCTCTCCACCGTCAGCTCGCGGTGGATGATGTCATCCTGCGGCACGTAGCCGATGAAGGTGCGGTAGAGGTCAAAGCGGCGGTAGAGATCGTCGCCGTTGATCATCACCTGACCGTCAGCGCGGTTAAAGCCGTTGAGGGCCATCATCAGCGTCGTCTTGCCCGCGCCGCTCGTCCCCACCAGGGCGACGAACTCGCGTGGATAGATCGAGATGTCGATCCCGTTGAGGATGCGCTTCTTGCGCCGGCCGTGGCCCACCTCGCGCACCAGATTGACCCCGTCCAGCCGCACGCCGCCCGTCGCGGTGTACTGCTGGAAACCGGCTGCCTCGTAGACCAGCCTGAACGGGCCGATCTGGACCACGTCGCCCTGTTGGAGAAGGTGCGGGCGGCTCAGCCGCTGGCCGTTGACAAAGGTGCCGTTGGTGCTGTTCAGATCGGTCAGCACGTGGCCCTGACGGGTCAGGTCGAGCCGGGCGTGGTGCCAGGAGACCACAGGGGCAGGCAGGTTGATCCCCGCCTGCGGATCGCGCCCGATCAGCACCGAGGTCTGCATGCCCAGCGCGGTCGTCCCCATGCGGATCGGCGCCGGGGCCGGGGGAGGCGCGCCGACGCCGCCCGCCTCGCGGTAGGTCAGGCTGACCGAGTTGCCCTGCGGGTCGCCGATGCGCAGAATGTCGCCGTCCTCCAACACCGCGCTCTGCGCCAACTGCCCATTGACGTAGGTGCCGTTGGTGCTGCCCAGGTCGATATAGTGCCATCTGCCATCGCGCAGTTCGAGACGGGCGTGATGGCCGGAGACGTAATCGACCGGGATGACAATATCATTGTCCGCCTTGCGCCCCATCGTAAAAGCTGTGCGGCTCAAGGGGACTTCCCACTGCGCCTGGCCGGGGATGCGGATGATCAGCCGTTGCTGGGCTGGCCGGGGCGGCGGGGGAGGTGAAGGGGGCGCCTGGGGCCGGGGCGGCGTGATGATGGTCTCGCCACCAGCGCGCCCCATAGACAGGATGGTTTCGGCCGCTGCCTTTTCCTCCGCAGCGGGGACAGCCGCCGCAGCCCCCTTTGCTTCTTCCGCCTCGGCCGCCACCTCGCGCCCACAGGCGCGGCAAAAGCGTGCCCCCGGCCTCAGTTCAGCACCGCAAAAACGACAAAAGCGACTCATTTCATTCCCCTTTTGTATCTGCTCAATCTGACGGCTTTTTACAAGTCANGAAGCGGCCCAGGCGACCCTGAGCGAAGTCGAAGGGAATCTCCTCGTAACTGCTCACCATGGACACCTTCCGCATAGCGTAGCACGTTTTCCTCTACCACGAAGGACACAGGTGGTAAGCAGTTACATCTCCTCCTTCGCCCCAGAGCGGGGCAGTTCACAGAGCCGCGCCGGGCGCAGAAGGATTGCCCTGCCGCCGCCTTACGGCAAACGCGCCGGCTCATAATTCGCCGGGTCATAATCCCCCGTTGTGATGTACAACGTCCCCTGGACGAACTCGTCCGACACAAAGCTGGCAACCCAGATAGCAAACTGTCCGCTTTGCGGACTGGCAAACTCGACCAGCGGGTTGAATGAGGCAAAGTCATCGTTGCAGGCCCACTCGCCGCCAGGGCTGCGCACGACCAGCCGTGTGTCTATGCCCCCATCCTCAGCGACGAAAAAGATGCGCAGGCGGGGCGCAACGCCCGACCAATCGACAACAAAATCGGGCGCCCGCGTGGCGTATCCCCCGCAGTCAGGGCCAAGATTGAGAGTGTCGACATCGACACTGCCGCCGCTGACGATAGAGACCGTGTAGGGGTCCGGCGCAAAGCCCGTGCCCAGCGTCGTCCAGCCATAGCTCGGGGACAGGCTGCTGTCAAGCCCCCCTTGCGGAGTCTCGACGCCGTCCAAAAGATTGGCCGGCTGCAGGTCTGTTTGGGTAAAGTAGAGCGTGCCGGGGAGCGAGATGCCGCTGGAGAAGGTGCCGACCCAGATATGGTAGGCGCCCGGCGGCGGATCCGTCAGTTCGATCAGGGGGTTCAGTCCGCCGTAAGGCGAGTCGTCATTGCAGAACCAGTGGCCTTCTGGATCGCGGATGACCAGGGTCGTGTCGCCATAGTCGGCCGACACGAAAAAGATGCGCAGCCGGCTGGCCGAACCCGACCACTCCAGGCGCAGGGTAGGGCTGGCGCTGACAAAGCCCCGACAACTGCCGCTCAACGCCTGGATGACTTCGACAGGACCGCCGCTGACCACGCTCACCGTGTGCGGGTCGGGCGCAAAGCCACCGCTCAGGCTTTCGACGCCAAAGATGGGATTCCGCTCGTGGTCCAGCGCGACGCTGCCAACCTGCGTCGCTACGCCCGGCGAGGTTGGCGTCGCTGTGGGCCGGGGCGTTGCCGTCGACGGGAGAGACGAGAGGAAGGCCAGCCCGCCCAGCGAGCTGGCGACCAGGCAGAAGAGCAGGAGAAAACCGGCAACGGCCCACAGCCACCAGCGGCGGCGGGCCCTCGGCGCCGCCGGCAAGCCGGCAGACGCCACCGCCCAGGCCAGCCGTCCTTCCAGCGCCGCTGCCATCTCTGCGGCGCTCTGCCAGCGCTGCGACCGCGCCAGCGCCAGCGCCTTCATCACCACCGCCGCCGTCCGCTCGCTCACCTCCGGCGCCAGGGCTCCCAGCGGACGGAAGCGGTCCGGGTCGGCTATGCGCAGCGTCGCTGGCGGGGGCGCGGTGCCCGACAGGGCATGATACATCAACGCCCCCATGCTGTAGACATCGCTGCGCGGGTCCGTGTGTCCCGCCCCTGCCTCGTACTGCTCCGGCGGCGCATACTCCGGCGTCCCCATCCCCCGCATCGCCGTCCTGGTGCGGGGGTCGTGGGGATCCCACAGCTTGACCAGGCCGAAATCGACCAGGACAGCCCTGCCGTCGGGGCGGATGATCACATTCTGCGGCTTGACATCGCGGTGGATGATCCCCTGGCTATGGCAGTAATCGAGCGCGCTCAACAACTGGGCTGCCCACGCCAGCATCTGGCCTTCGCTGAGACGGCCATGCTCCTGGATGCGAGCGGCCATGCTCTCGCCGTCGATAAAGTCCATGACCAGGTAGGCATTCCCGCCCTCTTCGAAAAAATCGGTCACGCGCACCAGGTGCGGATGGCTCAATCGCGCCAGCACGCTCGCTTCCTGCCGGAACTGCTCGCGCAACTGGGCCAGCGTCGAGGCATCCAGGCCGGGCTGGGGCACCATCTCCTTCAGCGCCACGGCGATGCTCAGTCGCGTGTCCCAGGCGCGGTAGACCGCGCCCATGCCGCCCTGGCCCAGCATCGAGACGACGCGGTAACGGTCTTGCAGTATCTGCCCCGTGTGGAGCGCCATCGCCTATCCCTGGGCCTGGTAATTCAGCTTGAGCCGGCCCATACGCAGCTCATCGCCGTCCTTGAGGGGATAGGGCTGGCCGGGGGTCAGGCGCTGTTGATTGACGTAGGTATAGTTGGTGCTGTTGAGGTCTTCGATCATCAACTGGCTGCCCTGGACAAAGACGCGGGCGTGTCGCCGCGATACGCCAGCTTCCTCGCCGCCATGGGGGACGAGGTCGATTTCGGGGAAAATGCCGCTGACCGGGTCTTCGCGCCCAATGATCACCTCGCTCCTGCCCGGCGGGAAGGGCAGCACGGCGTTGGAGCCCTGGACGATCAGCCGTCCGCTGAGAGCTGCGACAACGGGCGGCGGGGCGGCGACGGGGGGAGGGGGCGGTGCAGCCAACGGGATCTCGGTCGGCGGAAGCGGCGCGGCCGGCGCTGGCGCGGGCGCAGCGGCGCTCACCGCCGCGCCGCACATGTCGCAAAAGTTGCTGCCCGGTTCGAGTTGCGCGCCGCAGTTGGAGCAGGTCAGCGGCGCAGCAGGCGCCGGCGCGGGCGGAGGGGCTGGCGAGGCAGCAGGCGCGGCGGGGGGAGACGTCGGCGCTGCGCTGGCCAGCGCCGCTCCGCAATGGTCACAATACACCTCGCCC
>JGI24187J35170_1000655_pt1 | contig 15666 bp, 14 predicted proteins | sample YNPBryBLVA2012_FD_35170 | JGI IMG/M metagenome (IMG submission 35170)
GTCTGCCCCGCGTACGCGGGGATCGACCAGGAGGCGGTTGCGATCGAGGTGCTGGATCGTGGTCTGCCCCGCGTACGCGGGGATCGACCTCCGGCGAGCTCTTGCGCCCAGACCGACTTCACGTCTGCCCCGCGTACGCGGGGATCGACCCGAGTGCAGCAGGCGCTGCGCTTGTCTTGGCGAGTCTGCCCCGCGTACGCGGGGATCGACCTCACTACCGCTTTGAGCTCCACACCGTGGAGAGGTCTGCCCCGCGTACGCGGGGATCGACCCGATTTGTACGTCGAAGAGACCAGGCAGGCTGCGTCTGCCCCGCGTACGCGGGGATCGACCCGATCTTCGCATCCGAGTCCGAGAGTTTCGAAAGTCTGCCCCGCGTACGCGGGGATCGACCTCGGGTTCCATCCCTGGGACGGCGGGCATGGCGGTCTGCCCCGCGTACGCGGGGATCGACCCTCGCTTTGTGGGGGTCCGACGTTGCGCTGAATGTCTGCCCCGCGTACGCGGGGATCGACCTGAACGACTCCGGCCCAGTATAATCGTCTGTCGGTCTGCCCCGCGTACGCGGGGATCGACCTGGGGGTCGCCGTCAGCAGCAGCACGCCATCCTGTCTGCCCCGCGTACGCGGGGATCGACCTATAGCCCTCAGATCGCCGACTCGTCCAGGATCGTCTGCCCCGCGTACGCGGGGATCGACCCGCGGTCTATCTCGGCGAGTTCGATTTTTTGATGTCTGCCCCGCGTACGCGGGGATCGACCTTTGTTGGCGGCCGATAAGGTCGAGATCATTTCGTCTGCCCCGCGTACGCGGGGATCGACCTCGTATCCCGGATGGTGCAGTCCGGGATACAACGTCTGCCCCGCGTACGCGGGGATCGACCCACGAAGGGAGTCCATTTTTTTCTCCTATGGAGGTCTGCCCCGCGTACGCGGGGATCGACCTTCTATAAGCATCAGGCTTATCATGACAAAGCCGTCTGCCCCGCGTACGCGGGGATCGACCCCCCGACCCCGACGTCGACGCCGACCCCGACGCGTCTGCCCCGCGTACGCGGGGATCGACCCCATGTTGGGGGAGTATTGTTCGCGTACCTAGTGTCTGCCCCGCGTACGCGGGGATCGACCTTGAGATGGCACTAGGAAAGGATGACGAATAGGGTCTGCCCCGCGTACGCGGGGATCGACCTGTTATTCAAGTCTCAAAACATACACACACCCAGTCTGCCCCGCGTACGCGGGGATCGACCTGCGTCTTGCTGGCTGATGACGGATTGTAAGTTGCCGTACAATCTGCGTCGTTCTTCACACTGAACCTGTCGCGATTGCCATGAGTACAGCCAACATTCGCTTCATCGGTGGCGGCAACATGGCCACCAGTCTGATTGCCGGTCTGATCGCCGATGGCTATGAACCGCACAGCATCCAAGTCTCGGACCCCAATCCCGAACGGCGCCATGCGTTGCAGGCCCGCCTGGGTGTGCGTGCGCTCGCCAGCAATGTCGAGGCGCTCGACGAGGCCGAGACCCTGGTGCTCTGTGTCAAGCCACAGATGGCCGCCTCGGTCTGTGCCGAACTCGCGCCCTTTCTGGCCGAGCGGCGCCCGCTGATCGTCTCGGTAATGGCCGGCGTACTCGAACAGTCCATCCAGCGTTGGCTCGGCGCATCCCTGCCAATCGTGCGCGCCATGCCCAATACCCCAGCCATGGTCCAGACCGGCGCCATCGGACTGCACGCCAGCCCCGAGGTCGACGCCGAGGGCCGCAACCGGGCCGAGACCATCCTGCGTGCCGTCGGGCTGGTGCGCTGGGTCGAGAGCGAATCGCGCATCGACGCCGTCACGGCCATCTCGGGCAGTGGACCGGCCTATTTCTTCCTGCTTATGGAGGCGCTGGAACAGGCCGCGATCGAACTCGGCCTAGACACCGAGACGGCACGCCTGCTGACCATCCAGACTGCACTCGGTGCGGCCAAGATGGCGATGGAGAGCGACGCCCCGCCAGCGCGTCTGCGCGAACAGGTGACCTCGCCCGGCGGGACCACCGAGTGCGCGCTCAAGGTCTTCGACGCGGCCGACCTGCGTGCCCTGGTCGAACGCGCCGCCCGTGCCGCGCACGATCGCGCCGTCGAGCTGTCACAAACGCTCTCGGAGGCGCCATGACGGGTTCCTATCTGCTCGATCCGCTGGTGTTCTTGATCCAGACCCTGTTCGGGCTCTATGTGGTTGTGGTTGCGCTGCGTTTTCTGCTGCAATGGGTGCGGGCCGATTTCTATAACCCCATCTCGCAGTTTGTGGTGCGCCTGACTTCGCCAATCTTGCGTCCGCTGCGTCGCATCATCCCCGGCTATGGCGGATTGGACCTGGCCGCGCTCGTGTTGATCTGGCTGCTGACGACAGTCGAGCTAGGGCTGATCGCGCTGGTCGTCGGGTTGGACCGCTCGTTGTTCATGGCCTTCGGCTGGGCGATCCCGAGCATGGTCGAGCTCTTCATCAATATCTTTCTGTTCGCAGTCCTGATCCAGGTCATCCTAAGCTGGGTCAATCCCGACCCCTATAATCCGGCCACTGCCTTGCTCGACCGGCTGACCGCGCCCGTGATGCGTCCGGCCCAGCGACTGATTCGACCGATCAGCGGCATCGATCTTGCGCCAATGCTGGTGATGATCGCTCTGGTGCTGCTCAATATGCTGCTGATCCCGCCACTCAAATGGCTGGTCGCCAGCCCTTTCTGATGGGCCTGCCGGCTTGAACTGGTATCGCTGGGACGGTGAGGATCTGGAACTAAGGGTGCGGGTCCAGCCGCGCGCGCCCAGGGATGCCTTCGTGGCGCCAGATCCCAGCGGCGACTACTACCGACTCAGGCTCAAGGCGCCGCCGGTCGAGGGCAAGGCCAATCAGGCGCTGCGACGCTTCATCGCCGCTGCCTTCGATGTACCCTTGTCCCAGGTCGAACTCCTCGGCGGCGAGCAGGCACGCTACAAACGTCTGCGCATCCGGCATCCACGCGCCCTACCGCTGCCGGTTGGAACCCCGACATGCGACAACAATTAAGCCTCCTGAGCTACAACGTCCAGGTCGGGATCGCGTCGCGTCAGTACAGTGATTATCTGTTCCAGAGCTGGAAGCATCTGCTTCCCCATCCCGAGCGCGTGGTCAATCTGGGGCGTATCGCCCAGCTGCTGCGTCAGTTCGACGTGGTTGGACTGCAAGAGGTCGACGCCGGCAGTCTGCGCAGTTCCAATATCGATCAGACCCGGTATCTGGCTGTCCAGGGCGACTTTCCGCACTGGTATCGTCAAGTCAACCGCAATCTGGCCCCCTTCGCCCAGCATAGCAATGGCCTGCTGGCTCGTCCGCGTCCGGCGCGTATTATCGAGCATCGGTTGCCCGGTCTGCCCGGGCGGGGCATGGTGTTGGCCGAGTTCGCGCTCGACGACGGCGAGGTTCTGGCCATCGGCATCGTGCATCTAGCGCTCGGCTGGAACGCGCGCCGGCTCCAGCTAGACTACCTGAGCCGTCTCACCCGTGCCTATCCCTATCTGGTTCTGATGGGGGACTTCAACTGCGGCTGCGGCTCCCGGGGACTGCGCGACATGGTGAGTCGCTCCGGGATGCGAGGACTGGATTGCGAGCTCAAGACCTTCCCGAGCTGGCGCCCGCGTCACAATCTCGATCATATCCTGGTGTCACGCCCGATTGAGGTCGTCTCGGCGCGCGTGGTCGATTATGCACTCTCGGACCATCTGCCCATCAGTATGCGGATCGAGTTGCCGGTCGGGGTGCGACTGCTCGAATTCCCGTGTGAGCCTGCTCTCTAAGGAAGCGACTCAGTGCGCCTCGGTTTCATGCAAATGATGATTGACCGCCAGCCAGCTGCCAGTGAGGCTTAGTAGGATGCTGATGCCGAACAGTTTGAGGGTATCGCCGAACCCCAGGCCAACGAGCCTGAATTCGCTGTGGTAGAGCGAGGCCAGGCGCGACACCGAGCCTTGCAAGATCAGGATCGCCGCGGTCACCAGCAACCAGGCCGTCACCCCGCCCAACAGCCCATACCAGAGACCGGTATAGAGGAAGGGGCGGCGGATGAAGGCCGCCGTGGCGCCGACCAGCTCCATGATCTCGATCTCGACGTGCCTGTTGAGGATCTCTAGCCGGATGGTGTTGCCCACGATCAGCAGTACACCGATGCCGAGCAGTCCGCCGAGCAAGAGTGCAACGACCTCGATCAGGTCCAGAATCGCCTGCAACCGTTGCAGCCATAGCGTATCCATGCGTGCGAAATCCACCTCTGGCAGGTTGAGCAGGCGTTCTTGCAGGATCTCCAGCCGCTCTGGGCTGGCCTGCTCGTGTTCTGGATAGACGGCCAGCACGTTCGGCAAGGGGTTCTTGGTGATCTTGTCGAGTGCGTCCTCGAAGCCGCCGAGGTCGCGGAACTCGGCCAGGGCCTGATCGCGTGTGATGAGCTGGATACGCGCGATCTCCTCCCAGTTTCTGAGTTGATCGGCCAGGGCGGCCGCCTTCTGGTCGTCGACGTCGAGATGGAGAAAGATCGAGATGGCCGCAGTCTGGTCCCAGCTGCCCGCCATGGCGCGCAGATTCTCACTCAACACATAGAGCGCTGAGGGCAGGGTGAGCGAGATGCCGATGACGGCCACGGTCATGGTCGAGGCCAGTGGGTTGGCGCGCAGCCGGCCCAGGGTCTCGACGAGGGTCCGCAGATGCAGGTTGAACCAGATCCCGGGACGTTCTAGGAACCTGGAGCTACGGGCGCGGGACCTGGGTGGCGTACGGGGAGGGCGCGAAAAGAGACGTCCTCTGCCCATGGCTCACCAGATTCCCGTGTCGCCGACGAGTCGACCCTCGTCCAGGGTCAGGGTGCGGTGGCGCAGATCATTCACCAGGCCGAAATCATGGGTCGCGATCAGTAGGGTCATGCCGACGTATTTGAAGCGCTCGAAAAGCTCGAAGATCTCGCGCGAGAGGTTGGGGTCGAGGTTGCCAGTCGGCTCGTCGGCCAAAAGCACCGGCGGGCGCCCGACCAGGGCCCGGGCGATGCCGACACGCTGCTGCTCACCACTCGAGAGCGCCATGGGTGTGGCCTGTTCGCGCTTGAGGAGTCCCACCTGATCGAGCGCGGCGCGCACCCGTCGCCCGATCTCGCGCGGATGCACGCCCATGACCACCAGCGGCAGGGCCACGTTGTCGAAGACGGTGCGATCGGGCAAGAGCCGATGATCCTGAAAGATCATTCCGACCTGGCGGCGATGGTAGGGGATCTCGCGGCGCGGCAGGGTGCTGAGATTGCGTCCGTTGACCAAGACCTGTCCACGCGATGGTCGTTCGAGCAGGCCGATCAGACGCAGCAGGGTACTCTTGCCGGCGCCCGAGTGCCCGGTCAGGAAGACCATCTCGCCGGTCTGGATCTCGAAGTTGATCGCGGACAGGGCCTCGCCGCGCTCGGGATAACGCTTGAAGACGTTCTGGAAGCGGATCATGGTCGCTCGCACCTCATCGAATGGTTTCCAGACGCTCTCGGCCTGAGGCTGACCGTCGCCCGTGTCTGTGCGTCAGCCGAATAGGGCCTCGACGAATTCGTCGGGGTCGAAGGGGCGTAGATCCTCGATCGACTCGCCCACGCCGATGAAGCGGATCGGGACCCGCAGCCGTTCGGCGATGGCAAACAGGATGCCGCCCTTGGCCGTGCCGTCGAGCTTGGTGAGCGTGATGCCGGTCAGGCCCAGGGCGCGATGGAAGTGCTCGGCCTGGGTGAGGGCATTTTGGCCCGTGGTGGCATCGACCACCAGCATCACCTCGTGCGGGGCCTCCGGGTCGAGCTTCTTGAGCACGCGCGCGACCTTGGACAGCTCGTCCATCAGATTGGTTTTGGTGTGCAGGCGTCCGGCGGTGTCGGCGATCAACACGTCGATCCCGCGCGCTGTGGCAGCCTGGAGGGCATCGAAGATCACCGAGGCCGAGTCGGCCCCGGTATGCTGGGCGACGACCGGTACGCCGTTGCGCTCACCCCAGGTCGCGAGCTGCTCGATGGCGGCGGCGCGGAAGGTGTCACCAGCGGCGAGCATGACGCTGTTGCCTTCTTCCTGGAGTCGCTTGGCAAGTTTGCCGATGGTCGTGGTCTTGCCAGCACCATTGACGCCGACCATGAGTACAACCTGTGGTCTCCCGGGGGCGGGTTGCTTGACCGGGCCATCGGCGGCCCGCAGGATCTCGCGCAGATCCTCCTTGAGTGCCGCAAACAGGGTCTCGGGGTCGGTGATCTTTTTGCGCTTCACCCGCGCGCTGAGATCGGCGATGAGGCGGGTGCTGGTCTCGATGCCGACGTCGGCAGTAATGAGCAGGGTTTCGAGCTCTTCGAGCAGCTCGTCGTCGATCTTCTGGCGTCCGCGCCGCAGGTTACCGAGTCCGCCGCCAAGTTGGGCGCGCGACTTGGAGAGACGTTCGCGCAGACGTGCGAGTGCGCTGCGTTTTGGGGGAGGCTCCGTCTCGGACCTGGGTTCGAGCTGGGGCAGGGGGCTGACGAGGGACGAGGACCCGACGGGTTCAGGAGCCTTGACGGGGGCCCTGGCCTCCAGGGGCTTGGTCAATAGAGGTCGAGCCTTCGGCGGCGACGGTTCGCGTGCGGGTTCAGCGGCGGCAGGGACCGACTCCAGCTCGGTGGTCGCTGGTTTGTTTGAGCGGAAGAGCTTGCCGAACCAGGGCCTCTTGGGTGCTTCGGCATGACTGGGAGCCTGCGGTTGTGCCGGGCTTTCGCTCGAGGCAGTTGCCGGCATCGATGGTTCGCGATTGTCGAGCGAACGAGGTTCGGAAGGGGCGGTGGTCTGGTTTTTCTTTCCAAAACCGAACATAAGGCAGATTTTCGCGATTGAGGGTGATCGGGGATCAGTAATGCTACCAGATCGCCCCCTGGATCGCTGTCGGATCCGGCTTGGTCGAGCAGGATCAATCGCAGGACACAGACGCACGCAGGTCGTCAACAAGCGATGAAGAGATCGCCATCCGTGGCGTTGCGTATCGAAACCAACCTCCCCTGGAAGCGTCTTGCGCCGTAGACCAACGAACGGTCGGACAACGCCAAGCCTGCGCCGGGGCTAAATAAAACAGGTATCAAGCCTTGGAGCCAAGACATCACGCAAAGGATAAGAACACGATGGCACAGAACGACACCAGCAAGAACGCCAACGGAGGCACCATCGGCTTCGAGGCCGAACTCTTCAAAGCCGCCGACAAACTGCGCGGCAACATGGAGCCCAGCGACTACAAACACGTCGTGCTGGGCCTGATTTTTTTGAAATACATCTCGGATGCCTTCGAGGCCAAGCATGCCGCCCTGATGGGCGAGGACCCGCTGGCCGCGGAGGACAAAGACGAGTACACCGCCGACAACGTGTTCTGGGTGCCCAAGGAGGCGCGCTGGTCGCACCTGCGCGCCAACGCCAAACATCCCGCCATCGGCGTGTTCATCGACGACGCGATGCGCGCCATCGAGAAGGACAACGAGTCCTTGAAGGGCGTGCTGCCCAAGGATTACGCCCGCCCCGCGCTCAACAAGGTGATGCTCGGTGAGCTCATCGACCTCATGTCCGGCATCGCGCTGGGTGAGGAAGGCAGCCGTTCCAAAGACATCCTCGGACGCGTGTACGAATACTTCCTTGGCCAGTTCGCCGGCGCCGAAGGTAAGCGCGGCGGTGAGTTCTACACGCCCCGCTCGGTCGTGCGCGTGCTGGTCGAAATGCTGGAACCGTTTCAAGGCCGCGTGTACGACCCCTGCTGCGGCTCGGGCGGGATGTTCGTGCAGTCGGAAAAGTTCGTGCAGGAGCATGGCGGCCGCATTGGCGACATCGCCATCTACGGGCAGGAGAGCAACTACACCACCTGGCGGCTGGCCAAGATGAACCTGGCGGTGCGGGGCATCGACGCCGATATCCGCTGGAACAACGAGGGCAGCTTCCACAAGGACGAACTCCCTGACCTCAAGGCCGACTATATCCTCGCCAACCCGCCCTTCAACATCTCCGACTGGGGCGGCGACCGCCTGCGTGAGGACGTGCGCTGGAAGTTTGGCGTTCCGCCCGTGGGCAACGCCAACTACGCGTGGCTCCAGCACATCTGGCACCACCTTGCGCCCTTTGGGGTGGCGGGCGTGGTGCTGGCTAACGGCTCGATGAGCTCCAACCAGTCCGGCGAAGGCGACATCCGCCGCGCGATGATCGAGGCGGACGCGGTGGACTGCATGGTGGCGCTGCCTGGGCAGCTTTTTTACTCCACACAGATCCCCGCCTGCCTGTGGTTCCTGGCCCGCAACAAAAACCCCGGCAAAGGCTGGCGCGACCGGCGCGGGCAGGTACTGTTCATCGACGCCCGCAAGCTGGGCGTGCTGGTGGACCGCACCCGGCGCGAACTCACCGATGACGAGATCAAACGCATCGCCGACACCTACCACGCCTGGCGCGGCGAACCCGGCGCGGGTGAGTACGCCGACGTGCCGGGCTTCTGCAAATCCGCCACGCTGGAGGACATCCGCAAGCACGGCCACGTGCTGACGCCGGGGCGCTACGTCGGCGCAGCGGAACAAGACGACGACGGCGAACCCTTCGCCGAGAAGATGGCGCGGCTTTCGGCCCAATGGCGTGCCCAGCGGGACGAGGCGGCGAAGCTCGATGCGGCGATCGAGGCGAATTTGCGGGCGTTGGGGTTTTGAGTGTGGCGGTGCGCGGAGCGAGCAATGCGTCCCGATGAACTACGGCGCCTGATCGCGGCAGGCGAGACGCTCGCCGTCGAGTTCAAGGGCGAGGCGCGAGCTGCGCTCAACGACCGCGATCTGGTGAAAACCGTTGTGTGCCTGGCCAATCGCAGCGGAAATGAACCAGCCTATCTCCTGGTCGGCGTCGAAGACGATGGCCGCATCACCGGCGCGCGGCCGCGACATGGCGATGCGACCGATCCCGACAAGCTGGCCGCCCTGATCGCCAACCAGACCCGGCCTTCCGTGGCCGTGCGGGTCGAGCGGGTCGAGCTCGATGGCCACTCGATCATCGTGATCGAAATTCCCCCGCAGCAGCACCCGGTCGCCTCCGCCGACGGTCAGTTTCTGCGNCGTGCGATCGGTGGTGACGGCAAACCCGCCTGCGTGCCGATGGATGCCNATGCCGTGCAATCCCTGCAATCGGGTCGGGGACANCTTGATCCTTCGGCGCAGATCGTCNCCGGCGCCGTCTGGCAGGACCTCGACCCGCTGGAGTTCGAACGTTTCCGCCGCAGCATCCGCGAGCGGCGCGGCCGCAGCGATGAAACCCTGCTCGAACTCTCGGACTTGGAGCTGGCCAAGGCGCTGGGTGTGGTCGAGGCCAATGGCAGCGTCCGTGGGGTGCGCCTGGCCGCCCTGCTGCTGTTTGGGAAAGAAGAGGCGCTGCGGCGCTTCGTTCCTACCCATGAGGTGGCGTTCCAGGCGCTGCGCGGTCTTGACGTCGAGGTCAACGATTTCTTCCGCTGGCCGCTGTTGCGGCTGATGGAGGAGATCGAGGCGCGCATCCGTGTGCGCAACCGCGAGCAGGAGCTGATGGTCGGGCTGCTGCGCGTGGGCGTCCCGGACTACCCCGAGCGCGCGCTGCGCGAAGCGGTGGCCAACGCCCTCATCCACCGTGACTACCAGCGTCTGGGTGCCGTACATTTTCAATGGTATTCCGACCATATCGAGATCAGCAGCCCGGGCGGATTTCCTGACGGCGTGCGACTCGACAACCTGCTCGTCACCGCCCCGCGCCCGCGCAATCCCTTGCTGGCCGATGCCTTCAAGCGCGCCGGCATCGTCGAACGCACCGCGCGCGGCATCGACACGATCTTCTACGAACAATTGCGTAACGGCCGCCCTGCACCGTCCTACGCGCGTAGCGACAGCGCCGGCGTGGTCGTGATCATCCCCGGCGGCGAAGCCAACCTTGACTTCGTGCGCCTCTTGGTTACCGAAGCACAAGGGGGGCGCACCCTTGGGCTCGACGAACTGCTCATTCTCAACGCCCTCTGGCAGGAGCGCAGCCTGACGACGGACGGGGCGGCGCTGCTTACCCAGAAGCCAGAGCCGGAAACCCGCGCCACGCTGCACCGGCTGGTGGAGGCAGGACTCATCGAAGAGCGGGGCCACAAAAAGGGGCGCACCTGGCATCTCTCGGCCGCCACCTACCGGGCGCTGGGAGACAAGGCCGCCTACGTCCGCCAGCGCGGATTCGAGCCGCTGCAACAGGAACAGATGGTGCTGCAATACGTGGAAAAGCACGGGCGCATCACGCGCAAGGATGCGGCGGAGCTTTGTCGACTTTCCCCCGATCAGGCCTACCGCCTGCTGACTCGGTTGGTGGAGGATGGGCGGATCGTGCGCCACGGGAGTAAGAAAGGGGCTTGGTATGAGCGCCGCGCATAAATAACCGCGCGCGGTTATCCGGTTAACGCGCGTGCATTCATTTACGCGGAGCGTGTATTTCTGGGTAGCGCCAGTCCGCGCGGATCGACCGGCAACCGAGGGTTACTACGACGCTGCGGTTCCTTAGGCCGTGATACTATTCACACGAAGCGCCACTTTTGAAAATAGCGCTCAACGCTATTCACGCCACTGAAAACAGCGGGAGGATCGATGCAGCGCGGCCCCACCGGCCAATACCGGACGACGACCACCCTGGGCGAGGCGGTTCGCGCCTTCGTGCCGCACCCGCTGCTGCCGGAGCCGCCGCTGGCGATGGAGGCTGCGCGGCAGGCGCTGCTCGAGCGCGCGTGGCTTGCCTGCGGGCGGCTGGATGCGATCACCGCGCTGCTGCCCGATCCCGACCTCTTCCTCTACGCCTACGTGCGGCGCGAGGCGGTGGCGTCCTGTCAGATCGAAGGCACGCAATCTTCGCTCTCCGACCTGCTGCTCTTCGAGCTCGACGCCGCGCCGGGCGTGCCCTTCGACGACGTGGTCGAAGTCTCCAACTACGTCGCTGCGCTGGAACACGGGCTGGCCCGACTGCGCGAGGGCTTTCCGCTCTGCAACCGACTGCTGCGCGAAGTGCACGCCAAGCTGCTCGCCCACGGGCGCGGCGCCGACAAGCAGCCCGGCGAGTTCCGCCGCAGCCAGAACTGGATTGGCGGCACGCGGCCCGGCAACGCCGCCTTCGTGCCACCGCCCCCGACCGAGGTCGAACCCTGCATGGCGGCGCTGGAGCGTTTCCTGCATTCGCCCGAGGCCCCCGGCGCGCTCGTCAAGGCGGCGCTTGCCCACGTGCAGTTCGAGACCATCCACCCCTTCCTCGACGGCAACGGGCGCGTGGGGCGGCTGCTGATCGCCCTGATCCTGCACCACGACGGCGTGCTATGCCAACCGTTGCTCTACCTTTCCCTCTACTTCAAGCGGCACCGCGCCGAATACTACCGGCTGCTCGACGCCGTGCGGCAAACCGGCGACTGGGAGGCGTGGCTCGATTTCTTTCTGGAGGGGGTGCACCAAACCGCCCGCGGCGCGGTGGACACCGCACACCGGCTGCTTGCCCTCTTCGAGCGGGACGCCGCCCGCATCCAGACCCTGGGGCGGGCCGCGGCCAACACCCTGCGCGTCTTCGATGCGCTGCGGCGGCAGCCGCTCGCCAGCATCGACGCGCTGGCCCTGCGCACGGGCCTGAGCTTCGCCACCGCCGCGCGCGCCATCGAAGCCTTACAGCGGTTGGAGATCGTGCAGGAAATCACCGGCAAAAAACGCGAGCGCGTCTTTGCGTACCGGGCCTATATGGCGATCCTCAACGAAGAAAGCCAGGGATGAAAGCGTGGCATCGTGCAGTCGAGAGTGGAGGCGCGGGAAATAGCGCGGGGGTTGCGATGATCGAGACAAAGTTGATGGAGATTGGGGATGGGGGGTGAGTGGCGAAAGCTCCCGTTCAGCGAGGCGGTACTCGTCAATCCAACGGTGCGACTCGAACGCGGCCGGCGCTACCCGTTCGTTGACATTGGCGCCGTGAGGCCCGGATCACGCTGTGCATATGCGATAGAGGAACGCGAGTTTTCCGGCGGCGGTTCTCGATTCCAGCACGGTGACACGCTGATGGCCCGCATCACGCCCTGCCTTGAAAACGGGAAGATCGCCCGCTTTTGCGCTCATCAAGGCTCCGGAGTTGCGCATGGCTCAACAGAGTTCATTGTGATTCGAGGGCGTCCTGGTATCACGGATACCAACTTTGCCTACTATCTGACGCAGTGGGAGGAGGTACGCGATTACGCGATCTGCCAGATGACAGGAACGTCGGGCCGTCAAAGGGTGCCGATTGACTCATTGGACTATTTGGTTGTTCCAGTTCCTCCCCTCCCCGAACAACGCGCGATCGCCCACATCCTCGGCACGCTGGACGACAAGATCGAACTCAACCGCAGGCAGAACGAAACGCTGGAGGCGATGGCCCGCGCCTTGTTCAAGGCCTGGTTCGTGGATTTCGAGCCGGTGCGCGCCAAGCTCGAAGGCCGCCTGTCTGCGTGCAACGCCCAGGCAGGCTGGCAGCCCGGTCAGTCGCTCCCCGGCCTGCCCGCGCACCCTGCCTGCGCTGCTGCCGCAGGCGCGGCAGGCAGGTTCTACGACCTTTTCCCCGACCGGCTCGTCGAATCGGAGCTGGGGGAGATTCCGGAGGGGNGGGAAATAACATCGCTTTCGGAATATTCTTCTCTGAATCCTGAATCTTGGACAAAGCGGACACGCCCAAAGCAGATTCGGTACGTCGATCTTTCAAACACAAAGTGGGGGCGAGTTGAAAGCGTCACGAACTACGAAGGCGACGATGCACCGAGCCGAGCACAACGAATATTGCGTCCTCTAGATACGATTGTCGGCATCGTCCGCCCTGGAAATGGCTCCTATGCCTTGATCTCAGATGAAGGGCTGACAGGCAGTACCGGGTTCGCTGTGCTTAGGCCACTGCGGCGTGAATGCGCCGAATTTGTTTATCTCGCCGCTACTTCACGGGAGAACATCGAGAGACTTTCGAATTTGGCGGACGGCGGAGCATATCCTGCTGTTCGTCCAGAGATCGTATCTGCGACACATGTTCCGCGTGTTAGTCAAGAACTAATCAATAGGTTCTCGCAACAAGTCAGCCCAATGATTGCAGGCATTGCAGGTAATGACCGCGAATCCCGCACCCTCGCCCAACTGCGCGACGCCCTGCTGCCCAAGCTGATCTCAGGCGCGCTGCGCATCCAAGACGCCGAAGCCTTTCTCAAGGAGCGGGGGTTGTGAAAGCCGATAACCAAGTGGTGATTTACGAAGGCGGCGAAGCCCGCGTCGAGGTGCGCGTCGAGCGCGAAAGCGTCTGGCTGAGCCTTCAGCAGCTGGCGGAGCTGTTCGGGCGCGACAAGTCGGTGATCTCGCGCCACCTGAAGGCGATCTTTGCCAGCGGCGAGCTGGAGCGTGCAGCAACCGTTGCAAAAAATGCAACAGTTCAACGGGAGGGCGAACGCGAGGTGGTGCGGGAGATCGAGCACTACAACCTCGATGCCATCATCTCGGTGGGCTACCGGGTGAACTCCACGCGCGACCCGCTTTCGCCAGTGGGCCACGCGCGTGCTGCGCGAGCACCTGACCCGCGGGTTTTCGCTCGACCGCCAGCGCTTCGAGCAGAACGCCGCCGAGCTGGAAGCCGCGCTGCAACTGGTGAAGAAGGCCGCCGCAGGCGAAGCGCTCACGCTCGATCAGGGGCGCGGGCTGGTGGACGTGATCGCCCGCTACACGCAGACCTTTCTGTGGCTGCAACGCTATGACGAGGGGCTGCTCACCGAACCTGCGGGCAGCCCCGGCGGCGTACTTCCCACGCTAGACGAAGCCCGCGCCGCGATTGCGCGGCTCAAGGCCGACCTGATGGCGCGCGGCGAGGCCTCCGACCTGTTCGGGCGCGAGCGGGGCGACGCCTTCGCGGCGCTTCTGGGCAATCTGGAGCAGACGGTGTTTGGCGAGCCGGCCTATCCCACGGTGGAGACCAAGGCTGCGCATCTGCTCTATTTCGTGATCAAAAACCACCCGTTTTCTGACGGCAACAAGCGCACGGGGGCGTTCTTGTTCGTCGATTTTTTGGCCCGCAACGGGCGGCTGATCCGCGCGGGCAGCCCGTCATCAACGACGTCGGCCTGGCCGCGCGCGCGCTGCTCGTGGCCGAATCGGACGCCAAGAACAAGGACGTGATGATCCGCCTGATCGAAAACATGCTGGCGTTGCCGGTTGCTCAGGAAGATTGAGCATGCCTGGCTTCTCGCACGCAATACCACACCATCGCCATTCCCTGCGTTTGCGCGGCTACGACTACGCTCAGGCCGGCGCGTATTTCGTGACGATCTGCACCCAAGGCAGGGAATGCTTGTTCGGAGAGGTGGTGGATGGGGAGATGCGGTTGAATGAATGGGGACACATCGTTGGCGACGAATGGATGAAAACCGCCGAAATCCGCGACGAAATCGAATTGGATGCATGGGTTGTGATGCCCAACCATTTCCACGGTATTGTGGTGTTGAATGATGATGGTAGGGGCACGGCGCGCCGTGCCCCTACGGTGGAACAGTTCGGGCAGCCAGTCCCGGGTTCGATTCCAACCATCATTCGTGCATTCAAATCTGCCGTCACCAAACGCATCAATGAATTACGCGGCACACCAGGCGATTCACTCTGGCAACGCAACTACTACGAACACATCATCCGTAACGATGACGACTTGGCGCGCATCCGTGAATACATCGTCAACAATCCGCTGCAATGGGCGTTGGATCGCGAGAATCCGATGAATTCAGGTCAGGCAAGAGGAGAACCGTAATGGCGTTTCTGCCGGAGGTCGCCGTGGAGCAGGCGCTGCTGGATCAGCTACACGCGCTCGACTACAGCATCGAACGTGAGGAGGAGATCGGCCCCGATGGTCATCGACCGGAACGCGAAAGTCACGATGAGGTTGTGCTCAAGAAGCGGTTTGAAGATGCCGTCGCGCGTCTGAACCCTGGCCTGCCCTTGGAGGCGCGTCAGGATGCCATTCGGAAGGTAACGCAGTCTGAACTCCCCTCATTGCTCGAAGAAAACCGCCGCCTCCACAAGCTGATGACAGAAGGCGTAGACGTCGAGTACTTCGCCGAGGATGGCACGCTGACGGCAGGCAAGGTGCGCTTGATCGACTTCGACCATCCAGAACAGAACGACTGGTTGGCGGTGAGCCAGTTCGTGGTGATCCACGGCCAGAACAACCGGCGGCCCGATGTGGTGGTGTTCGTGAACGGCTTGCCGCTGGGCGTGATTGAGCTGAAAGCGCCGGGCAGCGTTGGCGCAGATCTACTGGGTGCCTTCAACCAGATGCAGACCTACAAACAGCAGATTCCGCAGCTGTTTCATACCAATGCGCTGCTGGTGACATCGGATGGCATTGCCGCCCGGGTGGGTTCACTCTCCGCGGACATCGAGCGCTTCATGCGGTGGCGCACCACCGACGGCTCGGACATTGCTGCGAAGGGGACGGCGGAACTTTCGACGTTGATCGAGGGCGTGTTCGAGCATCGCCGCCTGCTTGATTTGTTGCGCGATTTCACGGTCTTCGGCGAAACCGGTTCGGGCCTGGTCAAGATCATCGCGGGCTACCACCAGTTCCATGCGGTCAAGAAGGCGGTGGAGCAAACC